>OGQT01001584.1_pt1 | contig 17778 bp, 19 predicted proteins | sample 1553261 | NCBI WGS metagenome assembly OGQT01 (sample SAMEA2579992, study PRJEB22360) | human gut metagenome | biome: human gut; feature: human-associated habitat; material: faeces | place: Denmark | collected 2008/2010
CCCGACGCCCGGTAACGCCGCGACTTCTTCAAAGGTTTCCGGGAATTTACCGCCGTGTAAGGTCGCCACTTGTTGTGCCGCTTTATGCAGATTGCGCGCGCGGGCGTAATAGCCAAGCCCGGTCCACAAGTGGAGAACTTCGTCGAGCGGCGCATTGGCGAGATCGGTCACCGTTGGGAAGCGCGCCATAAAGCGTTCAAAATAGGGGATAACGGTCGCAACCTGAGTTTGTTGCAACATCACTTCTGAGAGCCATACTTTGTAGGGCGTCTTGTCAATTTGCCAGGGCAGCGTTTTCCGCCCGTATTTATCGTACCAGTCCAGAACCTGGGCTGAAAATTGCGACGCTTGCATGGTCACCGAATTCACTGTTGTTGGGGGCAAGATTGCAGCACAGCGACGGCAGGGTGTAAACCGGAACTTTCCGCAGCCACGGCCTTATCATGCTTGCATCCGGCAACTAACTTTGGATAATGCCCGTTTTCAGAACACTTTCACAAGCGACTAAATCTTTATGAAAAACGACGTCATCTCACCGGAATTTGATGAAAACGGCCGCCCGCTGCGCCGTATCCGTAGTTTTGTGCGCCGCCAGGGGCGACTGACCAAAGGCCAGGAACATGCGCTGGAAAACTACTGGCCGGTGATGGGCGTTGAGTTCAGCGAAGATATGCTGGATTTCCCTGCGCTTTTTGGCCGTGAAGCGCCGGTGACGCTTGAGATTGGTTTTGGCATGGGCGCGTCGCTGGTGGCAATGGCTAAAGATCGCCCCGAGCAGGACTTCCTCGGCATTGAAGTGCATTCACCGGGCGTTGGTGCGTGCCTGTCTTCTGCGCATGAAGAGGGCTTAAGCAACCTGCGCGTGATGTGTCACGATGCGGTTGAAGTGCTGCATAAAATGATTCCTGACAATTCATTGCGCATGGTGCAGCTCTTTTTCCCTGACCCGTGGCACAAAGCGCGCCATAATAAACGCCGTATCGTTCAGGTGCCGTTTGCCGAGCTGGTAAAAAGCAAACTGCAGCTGGGGGGCATATTCCATATGGCGACCGACTGGGAACCTTATGCGGAACATATGCTTGAAGTGATGTCTTCTATTGACGGTTATAAAAACCTGTCAGAGAGCAATGATTACGTACCGCGTCCGGCATCACGTCCGGTGACGAAATTTGAACAACGTGGTCATCGTCTTGGTCACGGAGTATGGGACTTAATGTTCGAGAGGGTGAAATAATGGCAAAGAACCGTAGCCGTCGTCTGCGTAAAAAAATGCACATCGACGAATTCCAGGAATTAGGATTTTCGGTGGCATGGCGATTCCCGGAAGGTACATCGGAAGAACAGATTGATAAAACCGTTGATGACTTTATTAACGAGGTTATCGAACCGAACAAACTGGCCTTTGACGGCAGCGGTTATCTGGCCTGGGAAGGTCTGATCTGCATGCAGGAAATCGGCAAATGCACCGAAGAACATCAGGCGATTGTGCGTAAGTGGCTGGAAGAACGCAAACTGGAAGAGGTACGCACCAGCGAACTTTTCGACGTTTGGTGGGACTAAGAAAGCATACGGGCGATGACAAATGCAAAACTGCCTGATGTGCTACGCTTATCAGGCCTACAAAGATGCACGATCGAGTAGGCCGGATAAGGCGTTTACGCCGCATCCGGCATGGAAAACGCGCACTTTGTTATCAATCTGGGGCCAGCAAATGCTGGCCTGATTTGTTCTTGAGGGAAGACTATGATGCGCAAAATGCTGCTGGCGGCAGCACTTTCAGTGACGGCAATGACCGCTCACGCCGACTACCAGTGCAGCGTCACGCCGCGTGACGATGTGATTGTCAGCCCGCAAACCGTGCAGGTGAAGGGCGAAAACGGCAATCTGGTGATCACGCCAGACGGCAACGTGATGTATAACGGTAAGCAATATTCCCTGAATGCCGCCCAGCGCGAGCAGGCGAAGGATTATCAGGCTGAACTACGTAGCACCCTGCCGTGGATTGATGAAGGCGCGAAAAGCCGCGTCGAGAAAGCTCGTATTGCGCTGGATAAAATTATCGTTCAGGAGATGGGCGAAAGCAGCAAAATGCGCAGCCGTCTGACCAAACTTGATGCGCAGCTGAAAGAGCAGATGAACCGCATTATCGAAACGCGCAGCGATGGCCTGACGTTTCACTATAAAGCCATTGATCAGGTTCGTGCCGAAGGCCAGCAATTAGTGAATCAGGCAATGGGCGGAATTTTACAGGACAGCATTAATGAAATGGGCGCGAAAGCGGTGCTGAAAAGCGGCGGTAACCCATTACAGAACGTGCTGGGAAGCCTGGGCGGCCTGCAATCCTCAATCCAAACCGAGTGGAAAAAGCAGGAAAAAGATTTCCAGCAGTTTGGCAAAGATGTTTGTAGCCGCGTTGTGACTCTGGAAGATAGCCGCAAAGCCCTGGTCGGGAATTTAAAATAATCCTCTATTTTAAGACGGCATAATACTTTTTTATGCCGTTTAATTCTTCGTTTTGTTACCTGCCTCTAACTTTGTAGATCTCCAAAATATATTCACGTTGTAAATTGTTTAACGTCAAATTTCCCATGCAAAGCTAAGGGATAATGCGTAGCGTTCACGTAACTGGAGGAATGAAATGGAGTTTTTCAAAAAGACGGCACTTGCCGCACTGGTTATGGGTTTTAGTGGTGCAGCATTGGCATTACCCAATATCACCATTTTAGCAACCGGCGGGACCATTGCCGGTGGTGGTGACTCCGCAACCAAATCTAACTACACAGCGGGTAAAGTTGGCGTAGAAAATCTGGTTAATGCGGTGCCGCAACTGAAGGACATTGCGAACGTTAAAGGCGAGCAGGTAGTGAATATTGGCTCCCAGGACATGAACGATGATGTCTGGCTGACACTGGCGAAAAAAATTAACACCGACTGCGATAAAACTGACGGCTTCGTCATTACCCACGGTACCGACACGATGGAAGAAACCGCTTACTTCCTCGACCTGACGGTGAAATGCGACAAACCGGTGGTGATGGTCGGTGCAATGCGCCCGTCCACGTCTATGAGCGCAGACGGTCCATTCAACCTGTATAACGCGGTAGTGACCGCAGCTGATAAAGCCTCCGCTAATCGTGGCGTACTGGTAGTGATGAACGACACCGTGCTTGATGGCCGTGATGTCACCAAAACCAACACCACCGATGTAGCGACCTTCAAGTCTGTTAACTACGGTCCTCTGGGTTACATTCACAACGGTAAGATTGACTACCAACGTACCCCGGCACGTAAGCACACCAGCGACACGCCGTTCGATGTCTCTAAGCTGAATGAACTGCCGAAAGTCGGCATTGTTTATAACTACGCTAACGCATCCGATCTTCCGGCTAAAGCACTGGTAGATGCGGGCTATGATGGCATCGTTAGCGCTGGCGTGGGTAACGGCAACCTGTATAAAACCGTATTTGACACCCTTGCAACCGCTGCGAAAAACGGCACTGCAGTAGTGCGTTCTTCCCGCGTACCGACGGGCGCTACCACTCAGGATGCCGAAGTGGATGATGCGAAATACGGCTTCGTCGCCTCCGGCATGTTGAACCCGCAAAAAGCGCGCGTTCTGCTGCAACTGGCTCTGACGCAAACTAAAGATCCGCAGCAGATCCAGCAGATCTTCAATCAGTACTAATCACTTCGCCCCGGTATCGTGCCGGGGCTTATTCACTTCAGACTCACGTCCATTGCCAATTTTTATTACCCTAATGATAATCACCGGAATAAATTATTCCGCGCGAGGGTTTTCGGGTGAAAAAGCAATGGATTGTTGGTACGGCGCTGTTTATGTTGATGACTGGTAATGTCTGGGCAGATGGTGAACCGCCAACTGAAAATATCTTAAAAGATCAATTCAAAAAGCAGTATCACGGCATTCTCAAGCTTGATGTCATCACCTTAAAAAATCTTGATGCTAAGGGTAATCAGGCCACCTGGTCAGCGGAAGGCGATGTCTCTTCCAGTGACGATCTCTATACCTGGGTCGGTCAGTTGGCAGATTACGAGCTGCTCGAACAGACCTGGACGAAAGATAAACCGGTGAAATTCTCGGCGATGTTAACCAGTAAAGGAACGCCCGCGTCTGGCTGGTCGGTGAACTTTTACTCTTTTCAGGCGGCAGCCAGCGATCGTGGGCGGGTGGTTGACGATATCAAAACGAATAATAAATATCTGATCGTGAATAGCGAAGATTTCAATTATCGCTTTAGTCAGCTTGAGTCTGCGTTGAATAACCAGAATAACTCGATTCCTGCACTGAAAAAGGATGTAAAAGCGCTTGATAAGCAAATGGTGGCGGCGCAGAAAGCAGCGGATGCATATTGGGGAAAAGATGCAAACGGTAAGCAAATGACCCGCGAAGACGCCTTTAAAAAAATTCACCAACAGCGTGATGATTTTAATAAACAGAACGATAGTGAGGCGTTCGCGGTTAAATATGACAAAGAGGTTTATCAACCGGCGATTGCGGCATGTCATAAACAGAGTGAAGAGTGTTATGAAGTGCCAATTCAGCAGAAACGAGATTTTGATATCAACGAACAACGGCGACAGACTTTTCTGCAATCACAAAAACTTAGCCGTAAATTGCAGGATGACTGGATAACGCTCGAGAAAGGGCAATATCCGTTAACGATGAAAGTTTCAGAAATAAACAGTAAAAAAGTCGCGATTTTGATGAAAATTGACGATATCAACCAGGCTAATGAACGCTGGAAAAAAGATACCGAACAACTGCGGCGCAATGGGGTGATTAAGTAATTTTTGCGATGACGCATGAGTTGTTGCCGGATGCTGCGTACACGCACGCCGCATCCGGCAATACAAATTTACTCCGCCAGAAAAAGCTCCAGCAACGAATTTAAAAACAACTTCCCATGTTCCGTTATCTGCCAGTAATCTGCACATTCTGTGAGATAACCCTGAGCGATAGCCTCTTCTAACTGTGGGCGAATAACTTCTTCAGAAAGGCCAGTATACTGGCTAAACTCCACGCGCGGCGCGGCTTCCAGCAGACGGAAGCGATTCATAAAGAACTCAAACGGTTTATCTGCAGCTTCGACATCACGCTGGCTTTCCAGATATCTTCCCTGCATAAAACCACGCGGATGACGCGTTTTGGTGGTACGCAGAATGCGCCCATCCGGGAAGGTCACTTTGCCGTGCGCGCCGCAGCCAATACCAATGTAGTCACCAAAGCGCCAGTAGTTGAGATTGTGCTGGCACTGATAACCGGGTTTGGAGTAAGCGGAAGTTTCATATTGCTGATAACCCGCTGCGGTTAATAACTGATGCCCCTGTTCGAATATATCCCACAACGCATCGTCGTCCGGCAGCACCGGTGGGCGAGAGCCAAACAGCGTATTAGGTTCGATGGTCAGTTGATACCAGGAAAGATGCGGCGGATTCAGTTCAATAGCCTGGCGCAGATCGCCTAGCGCCTCTTCCAGTGATTGATCCGGCAGCCCATGCATCAAATCAAGGTTAAAGCTACGTAACCCTAAACCGCTCGCCAGCTTCGCAGCTCGTTTCGCTTCTTGCGGGCCATGAATGCGCCCAAGTCGTTTCAGCTTTTCTTCGCTAAAACTCTGCACACCAATAGAGATGCGGTTCACACCAGCACGCTGATAATCGACAAAGCGATCGGCTTCAACCGTACCAGGGTTCGCTTCCATCGTAATATTGAACTGGTTCCCCTCCCATCGTAATTTCTGCATCCGCTGTCAGCGGCAAACGCGCACGCACGCCGTCCAGCAGCGTTTGCATCGCCGGGCCGGAAAGCAGGCTCGGCGTACCACCGCCAATAAAGATTGTCTGCACTTCACGGCCCTGAGCGTAAGCCACATCGTTGTCCAGATCGTTAAGCAGATGCTGAACATAATCGTCGTGCGGCACTTCTCCTTTCAACGCGTGAGAGTTGAAATCGCAGTACGGGCATTTCTGCACGCACCACGGGATGTGAATGTAGAGACTCAGCGGCGGTAATTTAACCATTACGTAAAGCGTCCAGCAGCAGTTTCAACGCCTGACCACGGTGGGAAATGGCGCTCTTTTCTTCGCGGGTCAGTTCGGCAGCGGTTTTCCCTTCGGAAGGTACGAAGAAGATTGGATCATTACCTAAGCCACCAGTGCCCGCTGGTTCACGAGTAATCACGCCTGGCCAGCTACCGTGGCATACCAGCGGAGTGGGATCTTCCGCGTGACGCAGATATACCAGCACGCAGTGGAAACGCGCCTGACGTTGGTCGTCCGGTACGTCTTTCATTGTTTCCAGCAGTTTTTGCAGATTCTTTTGATCGGTCGCGTCTTCACCGGAATAACGCGCGGAGTAAATACCCGGCGCGCCACCCAGCGCATCTACCGCCAGACCGGAGTCGTCGGCAATTGCCGGTAAACCGGTCACTTTTGCCGCATGGCGCGCTTTCAGAATCGCGTTTTCGATAAAGGTCAGGCCGGTTTCTTCAGCGGAATCTACGCCGAGGTCTGTTTGGGCCACGATATCAAGACCGAAGTCGCTAAGCAGCGACGCCAGCTCACGCACTTTACCGGCATTGCCGGTTGCGAGGACAACTTTTTGCATAGGATACCTAATTAATTAACGCCGCGATTTCTGGCGGGATTTGTTGCGGATTAATGATTTTAATTTGTTTGTGGCGGCCAAGTTCGCCTTTTTCAATCACCACCTGGCTTTTGGCAACCCGGAATTGCTTACCGAGAAACTTCACCAGATGGCTGTTGGCCTGGCCGTCAACCGGCGGCGCGGTAATGGCGACTTTTACCTCGTCGCCATGTAAACCGACAATAGAATCACGGCTGGCTTTCGGCTGAATATAGAGCCGTAAAACCAGACCGTCATCATTAACTGTTACGGCACTCATAACGCCATCCACAGCCCCGGCAGCAGCATATTTCCGGTCGCCTGCAAGACTTCTGCGACACCCATATTGATGACATACAGCAGCAGAACGAGGATCATCGGCGAGAAATCAATCCCACCCATTGCCGGTAGCCAGCAGCGGATCGGCCAGCTGAATCAGCACGTATTCAATCGGGCTACGACCCTGGCTTACCCAGCTCATAATCGCCATCACCAGCAGGACCCAGAAAATCAGCAGGCCGATGGTTTTCAGCAGAATCAATAAACCGGCAATCCAAATGATTGGCAGGAAGGTCACCACTTTAAACAGCACGATGGCTTTAATGAAACTGAGAATATAGGCAACCAGCAGCGAGGCGCTATCAATGGGGCCCATTGCCGGAATAACGCGGCGCAGTGGCCCGATAATCGGCTGCGTTACCTTCACTACAAACTGTGAGAAGGGGTTGTAAAAATCACAATGAGCCCACTGCATCCAGATGCGTAATAACAGCACCATGGTATACAGCTCAATGACCGTTGAAAGCAGGAAAGTCAACGTATTCATGGCGTTCCTTTAATTCCTTATTTTTTAGAGTAATCACGCGCACCAAAAATTGCAGTGCCGATACGAACCATCGTGCTACCTGCCGCAATGGCGGCTTCCATATCGTCCGACATTCCCAGAGAGAGCGTGTCGATATGCGGGTAGCGCGTTTTCAGTCCGGCAAATGCTACAGCCATTTGGCGTGCAACTTCAAACTGCCTTACATATTCTGACTCAGGCGCAGGGATTGCCATCAGCCCGCGCAGACGTAAACGCGGTAGTTCAGCGACCGCAGCTGCCAGCTCGTCCAGTTCAGCCAGTTGAATCCCGGACTTACTGTTTTCATCACTAATGTTAATTTGAATCAGTACGTTAAGAGGGGGAAGTTCTGCCGGGCGCTGGTCGTTCAGACGGGTAGCGATGCGCAAACGGTCGATGGTATGACACCAGTCGAAATGCTCTGCCACCAGGCGGCTTTTATTAGACTGCAACGGGCCAATAAAATGCCATTCTAATCCTGTTACGCTCAGTTCCTGAAAGTGGCGAATTTTATCTACCCCTTCCTGAACGTAGTTTTCACCAAATTGACGCTGCCCGGCATCAATGGCTTCTGCGATGGCGCTCGCAGGTTTTGTTTTACTGACTGCAAGCAGCGTAATTTCTTCTGGAGAACGGCCGCAACGCGTTGCAGCCGCTGAGATTTTGTCCCGGACCTGTGCCAGGTTATGCGCAATATCGTTCATTTTCCGAGGATCTTAGTATGAATATGGAAGAAATTGTGGCCCTTAGTGTAAAGCATAACGTCTCGGATCTACACCTGTGCAGCGCCTGGCCCGCACGATGGCGTATTCGCGGGAGAATGGAAGCTGCGCCGTTTGACGCGCCCGACGTCGAAGAGCTACTGCGGGAGTGGCTGGATGACGATCAGCGGGCAATATTGCTGGAGAATGGTCAGCTGGATTTTGCTGTGTCGCTGGCGGAAAACCAGCGATTGCGCGGCAGTGCGTTCGCACAACGGCAAGGTATTTCTCTGGCGTTACGGCTGTTACCTTCGCACTGCCCGCAGCTCGAACAGCTTGGCGCACCACCGGTATTGCCGGAATTACTCAAGAGCGAGAATGGCCTGATTCTGGTGACGGGGGCGACGGGGAGCGGCAAATCTACCACGCTGGCGGCGATGGTTGGCTATCTCAATCAACATGCCGATGCGCATATTCTGACGCTGGAAGATCCTGTGGAATATCTCTATACCAGTCAGCGATGTTTGATCCAGCAGCGGGAGATTGGTTTGCACTGTATGACTTTCGCATCGGGATTGCGGGCTGCATTGCGGGAAGATCCTGATGTGATTTTGCTCGGAGAGCTGCGTGATAGCGAGACAATCCGTCTGGCGCTGACGGCGGCAGAAACCGGGCATCTGGTGCTGGCGACATTACACACGCGCGGCGCAGCGCAGGCAGTTGAGCGACTGGTGGATTCATTTCCTGCGCAGGAAAAAGATCCCGTGCGTAATCAACTGGCAGGTAGTTTACGGGCAGTGTTGTCACAAAAACTGGAAGTGGATAAACAGGAAGGACGCGTGGCGCTGTTTGAATTACTGATTAACACACCCGCGGTGGGGAATTTGATTCGTGAAGGGAAAACCCACCAGTTACCGCATGTTATTCAAACCGGGCAGCAGGTGGGGATGATAACGTTTCAGCAGAGTTATCAGCAGCGGGTGAAAGAAGGGCGCTTGTGACGTTACTGTGTCTGATACGAATTGTAAATATGCCCGATGCGCAAGCTTATCGGGCCTACAAGGGAAGCGTAACTTTGAATTCGCACTCACTGTAGGTTGGATAAGGCGTTTACGCCGCATCCAACATGAAACAACGAGCACATTGTCAGAAATCTGTGCGCTAGTAAATCGCCTTAATATCCCTGCTCGAAATAGCTTTCGAGAATAATAACCGCAGAGGCAGAGTCGACTTTGCCTTTGTTGAGCGCCCGATAGCCGCCCTGTTCAAACAGACCGGAACGTGCCTCCACGGTGCTAAGACGCTCGTCATGGAGCTTTACTTCAACACCGAAACGACCATGAATACGGTTGGCAAATTTACGCGCTCTGGCGGTTAACGGCTGTTCGGTGCCGTCCATATTCAGCGGCAAACCGACGATGATTTCGTCCGGCTGCCACTCTTTCAGTAAACGCTCGATAATGTTCCAGTCCGGCGTACCGTCCTGCGCTTTAATTGCAGGCAAAGGGCGAGCGGTGCCGGTAATGCGTTGGCCGACCGCTATGCCAATGCTTTTGGTGCCGAAGTCGAAGGCGAGTAAGGTTCCACTCATCAGGCGTGTCCTGCCACACCAGGCATGGTGAGAATATCCACACCAATCAGTTTTGCCGCCTCGCGCCAGCGGTCGGCAATCGGCGTTTTGAACAGAATATTCAGATCTGCCGGGGCCGTTAGCCACGCGTTATCGAGAATTTCTTGTTCCAGTTGACCTTTCTCCCAGGAGGCATAACCCAGAGCCACCAATACGTCAGACGGTTGTTTATCGGTGCCGAGCGTTTCCAGCACATCGCGGGAAGTGGTCATCACTGTGTTGTCTGAAATGCGAATGCTGGAAGCAAAATTGGAGGGCGGAGTATGCAAAATAAACCCGCGATCTTCAGCCAGCGGACCGCCGAGCATAACCGGTTTATCCAGACGGATTGATTCATCACGCGGCTCCGGCGTGATCTTCAGCTTTTCCAGAATCCCTTCAATTTTGAGATTTTCCAGCGGCTTGTTGACGATGATCCCCATTGCACCATTGGTATTATGTTCGCAAATGTAGACCACGGAACGACGGAAAATCGGATCCTGGAGAGCAGGCATGGCAATAAGAAAGTGATGCTGTAAATTCATTGTCAGAGGTTCTGTTTCCTGGTTCAAAAAAGCAACAGCGCCCAGTATGCGTGGAAAGAAGGGCGCTGTCACTCAGAGTCTCAACGAGATCCTTCTCGCTAAGGTGGGTTACTGCTGCTGTAAACGTGCTTCGATGGCATCCATTAACATTCCGGTGATCGACACCGGAAACTCTGCTTCAATCTCACGAATACAGGTTGGGCTGGTGACGTTAATTTCAGTCAGACGGTCGCCGATGATATCCAGACCAACAAAAATCAGCCCTTTTTCTTTCAGCGTCGGCCCAATCTGACGGGCGATTTTCCAGTCACTTTCCGTCAGCGGACGAGGTTCACCGCGACCACCGGCAGCCAGATTGCCACGGGTTTCGCCCCCCTGCGGAATACGCGCCAGGGAATACGGCACCGGCTCCCCCCTTAACGCCAGCCATCCACTACCAGCACGCGTTTGTCGCCATCTTTAATGGCTGGCAGGTAATTTTGCGCCATGCAGTAGCGAGTGCCATGCTCAGTCAGGGTTTCGGCAATCACGCCGAGGTTTGGATCACCTTCTTTCACGCGGAAAATCGACGCGCCGCCCATACCGTCCAGCGGCTTAAGAATGATGTCGCTGTGTTTTTCCCAGAACGCTTTCAACTGCGCTTTATTGCGCGTGACCAGTGTTTCTGGCGTTAAGTCAGAGAACCAGGCAGTGAACAGTTTTTCGTTACAGTCGCGCAGGCTCTGCGGCTTGTTAACGATCAGCGTCCCTTTCTCTTCGGCACGTTCCAGAATATAGGTCGCGTAGATAAACTCGGTATCAAACGGCGGGTCTTTACGCATCAGGATCACATCGAGATCGGCCAGCGGCAGATCCTGCTCACCCGTGAACTCGTACCATTTATCGTAGTTCTGTTCGACGCTCAAAGTACGGGTACGAGCGCGAGCCTCACCATTGATCAAATAGAGATCGGCCATCTCCATATAGTGAAGTTCGTAACCACGACGCTGTGCTTCCAGCAACATAGCGAAACTGGAATCTTTCTTGATGTTGATGTTTGCGATGGGGTCCATCACGATGCCGAGCTTGATCATTATTCTTCTCCGTTAGCCCAAATCGCCAAAACGCACTTGTAGCGCGGTAATGGCGGTGAGCGCAGTTGTCTCAGTACGCAAAACGCGAGGTCCCAACAGGATATCAGTAAATTGATAGCGGGCAGTCATGGCAATTTCATCTGCCGATAAACCGCCTTCCGGGCCAATCAGCAGGCGGACGCGTTCGACCGGTAACGGCAACGTATTGATGCTGTTACTGGCGCGCGGGTGAAGATTCAGTTTCAGTCCTTCATCCTGCTCTGCACACCAGGCTTCCAGATCCATCGCTGGACGGATTTCCGGCACCCGGTTACGGCCACACTGCTCACAGGCAGCAATTGCAATCTTCTGCCACTGCTGGAGCTTCTTGTTCAGACGTTCACTATCCAGTTTAACGCCGCAGCGCTCAGAAAAAAGTGGCGTAATGAGGCTTACACCGAGTTCGATCGATTTCTGGATAGTAAATTCCATTTTTTCACCACGCGACATCACCTGACCGAGGTGAATATGCAGCGGAGATTCGCGATCGTCGATCTGGCCTTCCAGCACCTTCACTTCCACGCTTTTTTTGCTGGCGCTGGTAATTTCGGCGTCAAAGACCTGGTTGCTGCCGTCAAACAATTGCAGCGCCTGTCCCGGCCCCATACGCAGTACGCGCCCGATATGGTTGGCGGCATCTTCGCAAAGCGCGATGTGAGAATGGCTGGTCAGTGGTTCAGGATGATAAATGCGGGGGATACGCATAGTTAAAAATCCGCGTCGTCTCCCCACGCGGTTGTACGCGTGGGGTAGGGGTTAACAAAAAGAATCCCGCTAGTGTAGGTTAGCTCTTTCGCGCCTGGCAAGCGCGTTGCACATACGGGTTATGATTGCCCTGCACCTTCGCGATGCGTTCATCACGCTCGCACTCCCAGTCGGTAACTGGATACATCTTGTCCCATGCGTTGAACAGCTGCGTTTGCTGACGAGAGAGTGTCAGGTTGTATTGGTCACGCATATAGAAGTAGGTGCGCGCAATGGCACCGCGTGCACGCGCTGGTGGTTCGGCAACTTTTTCTTTGAAATCGACCTTCATGGCGCATTGACCGTACTGGCCTTCACCGCCATTCCACTGGCTGTACATAAAGTTGCCGCGATCGCCATTCACCTCACCGACTGACGGCTGCAGGTTATGCATATCGCTTTCCATCTTGCGATAGACCGGATCTTTGGCGCAATTTTTACGTCCACCGTCCTGCCAGCACTGGCGCTGGTGACCGAATTGCCAGGCAGGAACGACGTGTTCCCACTCTACGCGGCTGGCACGGTTTTCATTTTTTCGCACCTGATAGCCGCACGATTGCAGATCAACAACGCCTTTTTTGCCCTGCCAGTTAATTTTACATCCGCAATAAAACGTACCGGGCGCGTCAGCGTGGACTTTTACCGCCGCGGCTTTCGCTTGAGAAAAACTATTGATACCTTCGGCCAATGCCGGGCCGGAAAATGCTGCGCTCAGTACCACCGCAGCAATAGACAAATAACGGTACATCACTTACTCCGTGTTAAAACGAGCCAGCAACGTAGCGAAAGTTGTTTTGGTATGCAATCAGCCAGATCAGGAAAGTTTCTGATAGTTCAGGTGGTTATTTCGCAACCAGCTGTTCGCCGCAGTGAACACAGCGATAGACGGCTTCGCCACGAACTACGCGATTATGACGGCGTACGGTAAGCTGATGCTCCTGGCACTTGCAGCGGTAGGGGAAGGTGTTGCGGCGCACGGATTGCAGTTCGAACTGATGCGTACGGCGGGCGGGAACGCCCAGCACGCTTTCCATCATCCACTTCCACTCTTTGCCATGTGGCGCTACGCGGCCGAAATGTTTCCATACCAGCAAATGTGCCAGTTCGTGCGGCACCACTTCTTCAATAAAGGCTTCACTGTTTTCCAACAGCAAAACGGGATTGAGGCGAATTTCATAGCTTTCCAGCCAGGCTGTTCCGGCAGAGGTTCCGCGCTGGGTGTAAGAGAGTTTTGGCTCCGGGTAGTTACGCCCTAGCTTCAGGTTCGCCTGGGCGAGTTTTTCCCGCAGGCGACGCATAACGGCCTGTTGGATGGCGATAGGGAGACGGGATGTTTTCATAGCGGCAGAGGATAGAGCGAAGAAAAGATGACTGCAAGAGGTGGCTTCCTCCGCGACGGGAGGAAGCCTGAGGAGATTAATCGTGAGCGCCGATTTCGCGCAGTTTACGACCTTTCATCAGATTACGTTCAATATGTTCCAGCGAAACATGTTTGGTTTCCGGTACCAGCCACAATGTCAGCAGGATAAACAGTACGTTCAGAGCAGCATACACCCAGAAGGTGTTGGCGTTACCCAGCGTGTTGAGCATGGTCAGGAACGTTGCGCCAACGATCATGTTGGCAATCCAGTTGGTGGCAGTGGAGCAGGTGATGCCAAAATCGCGGCCTTTCAGCGGCTGAATTTCGGAGCACAGTACCCAAATCAGCGGACCAGCACTCATGGCAAAACCGACAATAAACATCAGCAGCATGGCGATGGCGAAATACTGCGCCGACGGAGAGTGGATACCGATATGCATCATTGTACCGAGTACGCCCATACCAGCAGCCATCACCAGGAAGCCCAGCGTTAGCGTTGGTTTACGTCCCCAGCGGTCAACAAGGCCGATTGCGATAAAGGTGGCAAGTACGTTGGTCAGGCCGACAATCACTGTCCCCCACATTTGCTCGGTGGTGTTGGTATAACCCGCCAGTTCGAAGATTTTCGGCGCGTAATACATGATGACGTTCATCCCGGTGAATTGCTGCATTATCTGCAATAGTACGCCAAGGAACACCGCGCGGCGGAAGTTGCTGTTCTCTTTAAACAGCGCCCAGCCACTCTGTTTAACCTGCAAACTTTCACGGATTTCATCCAGTTCGCGTTTCGCTTCCGCGCTGGTGTCACGCAGGCGTAGCAGCACGCGTTCGGCATCAACAAAACGGCGTTTGGCGGCAAACCAACGTGGGCTGTCTGGCAGGAAGAAGACACCAATCAGCAGCAAAATTGCCGGGATGATAATCACACCCAGCATCCAGCGCCATGCACCGGTGTAGCTGAAGGCGGTATCAGAAAGATAAGCGCCGAGGATCCCGATAGTGATCATCAACTGATACATCGAGATCATACTGCCGCGAATTTTTTCCGGCGCAATTTCTGACAGGTACAGTGGTGCGGTATAAGAGGCCACACCCACCGCCAGCCCCAGCAGAACGCGGGAAAGAATCAGTACTTCAACGTTTGGCGCAGCCGCAGAGAACAGTGAACCGGCAACAAACAGGATTGCGCCGATCATCAGGCTCTTTTTGCGCCCGAGTTTAAAGGAGAGCCAGCCGCTGCCCACCGCACCGACTGCCGCACCGAACATCATGGAGCTTACGACCCATTCTTGCGTGTGCGAAGTAATCTGGAATTCATCTGCAATAAACGGCAGTGCGCCAGCAATTACACCGATATCCAGGCCAAAGAGTAATCCCGCCAGAGCGGCAAGGAAGCAGACGAAAAACGTCATTGCCTTGTTTGACCGCCCCTGTTTTTTAGCGTCAGGCATGATGCCCTCCAATATGGTTATTTTTTATTGTGAATTAAGATAGGTGAGTACGACGTAAAAAGATGTGAAGCAAATCACATCAGTGTAATCGCTTACACTAATATTTATCTTAGTTATGATTTAAGTGCATGAAAATAATTGAGTTATATCATCATAGATTAAAGGCTGTTATCTGCAATTAAGACTTTACTGAAAAAAAATGTAACAACTGTGAAGGCTGAATAATAATATGAAAATATTACAAATATTTGGCTGGCGTGGTTGGTGTAATCGGTTTCAGTAGTGATGATAATTTGCGGTAAAACGTGTTGAGGAAGAATGATGTTATTGTGCGGGCGGTTTTTTTGTCGGATGCGGCGTGAATGCCTGTCCACCGCGGTGAGGTAAAAGAAAAAGGCCAGCGCGAGGCTGGCCTTTGAAAGCAGGTGAAGAAAGATTACTTCAGACCGGCAGCATCACGCAGCAGCTGCGCTTTGTCGGTTTTTTCCCACGGGAAATGTTCACGACCAAAGTGACCGTATGCTGCGGTTTCTTTGTAGATCGGGTGCAGCAGATCCAGCATCTGAATCAGACCGTATGGGCGCAGGTCGAAGAATTCACGTACCAGCAGAGTCAGTTGTTCAGAAGGCACTTTCTCAGTACCGAAAGTTTCTACCATGATGGAAGTCGGTTCAGCCACGCCGATTGCGTAGGAAACCTGAATTTCACAACGATCGGCCAGGCCAGCAGCAACAATGTTTTTCGCGACATAACGTGCTGCGTAGGCTGCGGAACGGTCCACTTTTGATGGATCTTTACCGGAGAATGCACCGCCACCATGACGCGCCATGCCGCCGTAGGTATCAACGATGATTTTACGACCAGTCAGACCGCAGTCACCCATCGGGCCACCGATAACGAAACGACCGGTCGGGTTGATGAAGAATTTGGTGGCAGAAGTCAGCCATTCAGCGGGCAGAATCGGCTTGATGATCTCTTCCATTACCGCTTCTTGCAGCGATTTCTGGTCGATCTCTTCAGAGTGCTGAGTGGAAAGCACGACAGCATCAATGCCAACGATTTTGCCGTCGTCATACTGGAAAGTCACCTGGCTTTTCGCGTCCGGGCGCAGCCACGGCAGAGTGCCGTTTTTACGCACTTCAGCCTGACGCTGTACCAGACGGTGTGCATAAGTGATAGGTGCTGGCATCAGCACGTCGGTTTCATTAGTTGCGTAGCCAAACATCAGACCCTGGTCGCCCGCGCCCTGTTCCAGCGGATCGGCACGGTCAACGCCCTGGTTGATGTCAGGAGACTGTTTACCGATGGCGCTCAGAACCGCACAGGAGTTAGCGTCAAAGCCCATGTCGGAATGTACATAGCCAATTTCGCGAACGGTATTACGGGTGATCTCTTCGATGTCTACCCAGGCGCTGGTGGTGATTTCGCCGCCAACTAAAACCATGCCGGTTTTTACGTAGGTTTCGCAAGCAACGCGTGCTTTCGGATCCTGTTCGAGGATCGCGTCTAAAACGGCATCAGAGATTTGGTCAGCAATTTTGTCAGGATGCCCTTCAGAGACGGACTCGGACGTAAAAAGGTGTTTTGCCATATTTAATATCACCTAAAGAGAATTTGGTTAGCTCAAACTGTTGTGTGGATTTTATGTGGTAGCGGATCCTACCACGACTCTGCAGGTTAAAAACACTGGCAGTCTGAGTGTTAATCGGTATGGATGGATTAACATCTGGATGGCTATTTTAGGTCAGTTCTTCACCCAATTTCCACTTTTTTTTGAATCGTGTCTCATTCTGTTAAAAACGTGGCTGGAAATTTTTCCTGACAATGCTGGCATTCTGCGTATTTATCTTTTGCAATTTTCTGCCATTGTGGGGTATAAAACGCGGCGCGCGGCTTAAATAAAAAGCACACGACGTTTCTTTCGTGTTGCCACTTCCAGCCGGGTTGAAAACAGAGTTTTGGCTTGTGGGTTCGTCTTAACAGGCGGCCGTGGAGGTGATACGAAATAATGAACCGTTGTCTGCTGCTTAACCTGTCTCACCGTTCTGGTGAAGATTCGTTCCCCGCACTCTGCATCTCTGCTTTGCATACCTGCCGATGTTATACCCATCTCGGCGCTTCTCAGGATTCAAGAGCTGGTTACAGCTACTGAGGACTGAACAAGGGCGCTCTTGTAAAAACAAGAGTTTTCTCGTGGTTTCGCCGAACTGTCACACTTACGTTCGGTTATGTGCTTAATAATGTTATGAAAAAGAAACCGGTTGCGCAGTTGGAGCGTCAGCATTCACTGCTGGAAAATCCATGTGCTTATGGGTTGTTATCGCAGTTCCAGGCTGCGATAGTCGTTAACTGTTTTACACTTAATAAAATAATTTGAGGTTCGCTATGTCTGACGACATGTCTATGGGTTTGCCTTCGTCAGCGGGCGAACACGGTGTACTACGCTCCATGCAGGAGGTTGCAATGAGCTCCCAGGAAGCCAGCAAGATGCTGCGTACTTACAATATTGCCTGGTGGGGCAATAACTACTATGACGTTAACGAGCTGGGCCACATCAGCGTGTGCCCGGACCCGGACGTCCCGGAAGCTCGCGTCGATCTCGCGCAGTTAGTGAAAACTCGCGAAGCACAGGGTCAGCGTCTGCCTGCACTGTTCTGTTTCCCAGAGATCCTGCAGCACCGTTTGCGTTCCATTAACGCCGCGTTCAAACGAGCGCGGGAATCCTACGGCTATAACGGCGATTACTTCCTCGTTTATCCGATCAAA
>OGQT01001594.1_pt1 | contig 17734 bp, 16 predicted proteins | sample 1553261 | NCBI WGS metagenome assembly OGQT01 (sample SAMEA2579992, study PRJEB22360) | human gut metagenome | biome: human gut; feature: human-associated habitat; material: faeces | place: Denmark | collected 2008/2010
CTTTGAATCTCAAATATTCTTATTTGTTTTTTATTCTCCTGTCAGTCAAATACATCAAGGAATAGACCTGATACTCCCTGATAGTCAGCTATTAACAATATTTCATAAATTAAATGACTAAAAAAAACGTACGTTTTTTTTAGTCATTTAGAACACGCTTAATTTTCATATAATCAGATTGTTACGTTTTTCCAGCTTCTGGGACTGACGAGCTTTCGTGTGAAATAGGTTGTATGATAAATATTTGTAAACCAATATTTTATGATAATTGGTTAACAAAGGAAAAATCAAGATTGATTATCTTTCATTGTTATACGGCCGAAAAAGAGCGGATGAAATTACACTATTTAGAAATAGTCTAATTTATGATTAGGGTAAAATTTTTTCAATAATAATTGATAATCATGTATTATTTGATTGGTATAATCGAAAAAATATCTATTTATAATAGTAAAAAATATTCTTGTGAATTAAAGTAAATAATAAAATTAATATATGATTATCATACATTTTTGTAAAAATCGGATATAATTGATAATTAAGCTATTAAAATTCGAAAAAGTTTGAATATCAAAGAAATTAAATATATTTGCACTGTCAAAATAAAATATTATTTATCACCTGAAGAGGTATTTAAATACCTCTTATTTTGTACTTTAAAGTACAAAATAGCCGCCGTTTCTAATACGAATTAATGGTATTTTATTTTGAGATTTTGTAACCAAGATTATTCGATTACGTTGCCTATATTGGGACTGACGAACTTTTGTGTGGGGTAATTAATTCTTTAATCATATGAAAATCAACTATTTATTATTAAGGCTAACACGAGAAAAATATATCAATCGTTGGGTGATTCTCCTGATTGATCTGTTTCTTTCCGTGTTTTCGACCATCACCTCCCTGGCCTTAATCAGCTACATTTTAGACCATGATTATTCCAACTTGGTTATATTCAAAGTTTTTTTAGTCTCGTCGTTTTGTAGCATTATCAGTTTCTTTATTGTCCAGACCTATAAAGGGATTATCCGTCACTCTGCTTTTACCGAGACAGGTCGTATCGCTATGGCCTCTTCCCTGAAAGTTGCGATCATCCTGCCTATCCTTTTCCTGGCGACTGATGCTTTTTCCTTCCGTAGCTTCCTGTTGGGAAGTGTGATCGATTTCTTCCTTACCTTCTTTATCCTGACGATTTTCCGTGTTTTCCTGATCACGGCCTATACCTTTATGGTGAGCAGCATGACTTCCCGCAGTAAAGACAAACTCCTTATTTTCGGACATGAGAATTCTTCTCCGGCACTCCTGAACGATTCGTTTTTACGCGAAAACTCCTCTTATCAGGTCGAAGGTATTCTCCGGTTCGGACCGAGAATCTCTATGCGTATAGGAATCTATAAAGTCTATTTTGTTTCCGATCAGGCAGAATTCAACCGTTTGGTGAACCGCTATAACATCAAGGCCATTCTCTTCACCGATTACAAAGTCGTAAAAGAGGAAAGCGAACGCCTGGTCCGTTTCTGCGAGAAAAAGAAGATCCGTATGCTGCTGTTACCCTCCATCGACGAACTCCAGGGAGGTAAAATACAGCTGCGTACCCTTCCCGAAGTCCGCATCGAAGACCTGTTGGGACGCGAAGAGATCCGTATCAACATGGAGGAGATCGCCAACTCCCTGAGAGGCAAAGTCGTTTTGGTTACCGGAGCCGCCGGTTCCATCGGTAGCGAGCTCTGCCGCCAGCTCTGTCACTTCGGCCTGAAGCAACTGGTCCTGTTCGACAGTGCCGAAACCCCGATGCACAACATCCGGCTGGAACTGGAAGAAAAGTTCCCCGATGTCGAATTTACCCCTGTCATGGGAGATATCCGTATGATCCACCGTGTGGAAAGCATCTACCAGCGTTTCCATCCCCAGATCGTGTTCCATGCCGCCGCCTACAAGCATGTGCCACTGATGGAAGAGAACCCGTGCGAAGCCGTCCATACGAATGTCTACGGTACGCGTAACGTGGCCGATATGGCAGTCAAATATGAAGTAGACAAATTCATTATGGTCTCGACCGATAAAGCGGTCAATCCGACCAATGTCATGGGAGCGTCCAAGCGTTTGGCGGAGATGTATGTACAAAGCCTGAGCATCGCTATCAGCAAAGGTCGGTATTCCGGTAAAACCCGCTTTATCACTACCCGTTTCGGCAATGTGTTAGGCAGTAACGGCTCCGTCATTCCCCGTTTCCGCGAGCAGTTGGCGAAGGGCGGTCCTCTGACCGTTACCCATCCCGACATCATCCGTTACTTCATGACGATCCCCGAAGCCTGCCGTCTGGTTTTGGAAGCCGCCTTTATGGGTAAAGGAAACGAAATCTTCGTCTTCGATATGGGAACTCCTGTAAAGATCGCCGATCTGGCACGTCGCATGATCGAACTGGCAGGCCTTGTCCCCGAGCAGGATATCGAGATCAAATATACCGGTCTTCGTCCGGGTGAAAAGTTGTACGAAGAACTTTTAGCAACGAAAGAAAATACATTACCTACGGAAAACGAAAAGATCTACCGTGCCCAAGTCCGGGAATACGATTACGAAGACATCTGTACGGTCATGAACCCTCTGATCGACCTTGCCATCAGAGTAGATAAAATGGGTACCGTCCGGATGATGAAAGGAATCGTGCCGGAGTTCAAGAGCAAGAATTCGGAATATGAAGTGCTGGACAAGGTTGAATAATACCCTACTCCTGTTTTTTGCGGTATTATCCGTCCTCTGTTTGGTCGGAGGCTATTATGCCGATGGAATTTGCATCTGGCTATCCTTCCTGACATTACTGGTTTGGCCGATATTGGCAGGGAATCTGTTGTTAGTGGCGATACAATTATTCACGAAGACGAAATGGAAAACTATAGTTCCCTTGTTAGCGATCCTGCTTCATACAGATTATCTGTTAGCCGTTTATCAACCCCCATATTGGAATGAACCGGCTGCATCCGAACAAGAAGGAACCCCGCTGACTGTAGTCACCTACAACGCCAGCCATTTTTATTGGGACAGAAAGTACACCATGAACGAAGCCGCCGCTTATATCAAGAAGCTACAACCCGATATCGTCTGCTTCCAGGAAGCTCCCGGTGACGGGTATTATCATCGGGACAGTATCCGGTACGCTTTCGATTATGTACTGTATAAATATATCAGCCGCCGTACGGACCATTTACCGACTACGATCTACAGCCGTTATCCGATCCATTCGGTAAAAGCTCTGTATTATAAGAATTCCAGTAATATGTCGTTAATCGCCGATGTAAGAATAAACAACCAATACATCCGCGTGATCAACAACCACTTCGAGACAACAAGTGTCAATGCTTATCGCGGTATCATAACTGCTCCCGGCAAGAGTTTAAAAGTCCGTGCAAAAGCAGTCAAGGATTTGGTATTGAAAATGAAAAGTAACTATCAGAAGCGAGCAGAACAAGCTGATACGATCCATGCTGAGATAGAACGCTCACCTTATCCGGTGCTGGTTTGTGGGGACTTTAATGATACACCGGCTTCTTATACATATCATCGAACGCGCGAGGGTTTGGTTGACGGTTTCCGTGATTGTGGAAGTGGTTATCAATATACGTTCCGGCAGTTATACAAGCTCTGGCGGATTGATTATGTTTTTTATTCGGGGGCGTTGAAAGGTTATGAATGCTATTCGCCGGAGACACCTTATAGTGATCATAATATGGTGGTTTGGAAAGGAATAATAAATTAAATCTATTTTATAATGAAAATTGCAGTAGCAGGAACAGGTTATGTCGGTCTTAGTATAGCGACTCTTTTGGCACAGCATCATCAAGTGGTGGCTGTCGATGTCATTCCTGAGAAAGTGGAGATGCTGAATCGTAAACAATCTCCTATTCAAGATGAATACATCGAGAAATATTTGGCAGAAAAGCCGTTGGATTTAACTGCTACACTTGATGGAGCAAAAGCTTATCGTGATGCAGACTTTGTTGTAATCGCAGCTCCTACTAACTATGATCCGGTCAAGAATCATTTTGATACGCATCATATCGAAGATGTGATCGATTTGGTATTAAGTGTCAATCCTGATGCAGTCATGGTGATTAAATCTACCATTCCGGTAGGCTATTGCCGTAGCCTGTATGTCAAGTATGCAAGCAAGGGCATAAAGAAGTTCAACCTGCTGTTCTCTCCGGAGTTTCTCCGCGAAAGTAAAGCACTCTATGATAATCTTTACCCAAGCCGTATAATTGTAGGCTCTCCCAAAATAATTAGCAACGATCAGTTTGGAGAAGAAAACGAAGCGATCAAAGCTATTGCCGATGTCCCCGCTCTGGAAAAGGCCGCCCATACATTCGCTTCTCTTTTACAGGAAGGCGCTATCAAAGAAGGTATCCCCACGCTTTTTATGGGAATGAAAGAAGCCGAAGCTGTAAAACTCTTTGCCAACACTTATCTCGCCCTGCGTGTTAGTTATTTCAATGAATTGGATACATATGCTGAAGTGAAAGGTTTGGATTCTCAATCGATTATTCAGGGTGTAGGTTTAGATCCTCGTATTGGTACGCATTACAACAATCCTAGTTTTGGGTATGGTGGATATTGTCTACCGAAAGATACTAAGCAGTTGTTAGCAAACTATCAGGACATTCCGCAGAATATGATGTCAGCCATTGTCGAGAGTAATCGGACACGTAAGGACTTTATTGCAGATCAAGTGTTGCGCAAAGCAGGTTATTATAATTATAGTTCAGTAAATGGTTATCATCAAGAGTATGAAAAAGAAGTGATAATAGGAGTTTATCGGTTGACGATGAAATCGAATAGTGATAATTTTCGTCAGTCTTCTATTCAAGGGGTAATGAAACGAATTAAGGCTAAAGGAGCCAAAGTGATTATATATGAACCGACCCTTGATAATTATGCTACTTTCTTTGGTAGTAAAGTTGTTAATGATTTGGATAAATTTAAATTGTTGTGTACGGCTATCATTGCTAATCGTTATGATAATTGTTTAGACGATGTAAAAGAGAAAGTATATACAAGAGACATTTTTCAGAGAGATTAATATTTTGTAAGTAATCAAATCATTGGTATGAATAGAATTATAAAAGTTATTATTACTCGTGTAAAACGTTTGTATTATAAAATGGGGGGGGGTAATAATATTAAGGGAATCAGTTTGTTACATAGATTTTTAAATTTAGACATTAACGGTACAAATAATTTAATTATTATAAAAGGAAAAATGTCACAAGATGTACATGTTATGATTCAAGGTAATAATCATCGACTGATTATTGATAAAGGCGTTGTATTTAACAAAGGACAAATATGGTTTGAAGATCATGATTGCGAAATTTATATTGGCGCAAGATCTACTATTGGAGAAGCATCTCTTGCTGTTGCAGAAAGTGGTAGCAAAATTTCTATAGGAGAAGATTGTATGTTTTCGCAAGGTATCCATGTTGTGACTACAGACTCTCATTCCATTATTAAGCAGGATTCAAGCGAACGCATAAATCCTGCAAAGAATGTGTTGATAGGCGATCATGTTTGGATTGCTCGTGGAGTGACAATAAATAAAGGAGTTACCATAGAATCAAATAGTGTTATTGCAAATAATTCAGTTGTGACAAAATCAGTTCCATGTAATTGTATTGCAGCAGGGATACCTGCGAAAATAGTAAAAAATAACATCAATTGGTTAAGAAAGCGGATTTAACCAATATTCGTAAAGCCTGATAAATTATCATATAAATATGCAACAATCAAGCTTAAATTCATTTTTTTATATATTTTCTGTTTCAGTTTTGTCGGCCATTTATATATTACCTGCTGTTAGGATAGGTTTCGACTATACAACGTTGGCTGTCATATTATTTATATTCTATATGGTCTTTATATTTAAGTTAGAAAGTTTCGTTCCAATAAAGACGATAATATTAAATTTATTACCTTATATGTTGGTTTCTTTTTTTGTTGCTAAATCGGGAAATTTTAAATTGGGCTTTTTACATCCATTATTAATAACATGGTGTATGTTGTTTCCTGGAATTTTATGTAAGGATATAATTAGTCGAGGTAATAGAAAAGAAATGGCTGTTATTGTTATTATTACTATGTCAATGCTGTTATATATCATGTATAACACAATTGGTGCTTTTGCATATTCATCGAATATTATGCGTAGCTTGACAGCTGTTAGTACAATGGACGATGAACTTAGGATTAGTTATGCTCTTGCAAATATTGGAGGTTTTGGTATTGCTTATGGATCTGGAGCCGTTGTTGTGTTATTGATCACACTTATTGTTAATAAACTTCAAAGAAAGGGTCTGAGGCTAATAACCTATCTATTACTTGGATTTTTCTTATATTTTGTCTTAAATGCTCAGTTTACGACCTTGTTGTTTTTAACTACGTTTTGTTCGATTCTTTCTTTATATTATTCTAAATATGGACAACAAAATAAGCAGCAGTTGATAGTTTTAGGTATTGTTTTGTTGTTTTTGATTCCCATGTTACTTCAATTTGTTGCAAACCTATATGAGGGGACAACTATAGGCGACAAACTAATACGCTTTAATGAATCCATGTTTGGTGGTGGAGATGTAACCGAAGCTTCAGGTCAGCGCAGTAAATTTCAAATAGACGCTTTTAAATTATTTTTAAGAAGTCCAATTTGGGGATCTGATGTTACTGAAAATATTGCCAATGCAACAATATACGGAGCTTCTCATTCTACAATGTTAGGTGTTGCGTGTGCTACAGGTCTTATTGGACTTATTTCATATTATAGAACATATTGGGCAATTTTGAAACCCATATTTAAAGACTACGCAAGTAATGGAAAACAGTATGTAGCTCTTGTATTATATTTTTTTAGTTTTTCTTTTTTCAATCCATCTGAGACATCTGAAGCTTGTTGGATAATATTTTTGATAGTACCACTGTTATTTAATCTAATTAAAAGTTATAAATAGTATGAATGGTGAGATTAAACCGTGGAAAAATGATGTAAATGTCTTAATCATATTTTTTGTTAGGGATGATGTTTTAGAAAAAACTTTTGAATCTGTTCGTTTAGCTCGACCTCGACGGCTCCTATTATGGCAAGATGGTGCGCGTGAAGGTCGTCTTGACGATATAGAATGTATAGAGCGTTGCCGTAAGATTGTAGAGATTATCGATTGGGATTGTGAAGTTTATAAGAATTACCAGACACAAAATTGGGGGTGTGACCCTTCTACATTTTATAGTCATAAATGGGCATTTTCTATTGTTGATGAGTGTATTATTTTAGAAGATGATTGCGTTCCATCACAGAGTTTCTATCCTTTCTGCCAAGAACTTCTCGAACGCTATAGAAATGATATTCGTGTGAATCGTATATGTGGTATGTGTAATATTGCTGACTATGCTTCTCCTTATGACTACCTTTTTTCAAAAGCAGGTTCTGGACCAGGATTTGCTACATGGAAGAGGGTTGCTGATTTATGGGATGAGCAGTACACTTTTCTTGATGATGAATATTCCATGCGTAAGTTTGTGGCACTAGAAAAATCAAAAGATGACGTTTATGTCAAAGTGTGTCAATCACATCGTGAAAGTGGTAAACCTCATTGGGAAACTATTTGGTCTTTTGCTTCTGTATTGAATAATCAATTGGTGATTATTCCTACTAAAAATCTTGTTCAGAATATTGGAATTGGTGTACAAAATAGTACGCATAGTAATACAACTTTGGAGAAAGTTCTTCCATCATTGAGACAAATTACATATCAACAATCTTATGATTTGGAGTTTCCAATAAAACATCCACATTATGTTTTTGAGGATGCAGAGTACCAACGCAAAAGAATGCATCTTTTAGGAAGAGATACACGTATTAATCATTTGTATGTGAAAACCAAGATTCTTTTATGGAGGTTAACTCATGGTTATTTTACCAAAATCATAAAAAAAATATTCCGCAAACATGTATAAGAAATTGTTAAGTTTACTTGAATCTCTAAAGCATACAAAAAGGTCACGTTTCAAATTAATTAGAGGATTTAACCATTATCGATATGTTATTATTTGTTTGCTTGAGAATTTGCTTATTAAGTATGTTGACGTTTCAAATTGTAGGTTAGAGCAATGTGAGGGAGTTAATGTAGTTTGTTCACTTACCTCATATCCTGGTCGTATCAATGAATGTTTCTATGCCATCAAATCAATTTTGCTGCAATCTGTTAAACCTAATAGGGTGGTTTTATGGTTGGCTTCGTCTCAATTTCCTGATAAGAAGTTACCTCATGCATATCAGTTGTTGGAGAAAATTGGAGTAGAGTTTCGTTTTTGTGATGACTTGAGATCACACAAAAAATATTTCTACATACTTCGAGAGCAAAGACCTTACGAGTTGGTAATTACGTTTGATGATGACATAATCTATCATCCTGATACGATTAAGCGTGCATTGGAAACACACAATTTGTATCCAGACTGTATAGTCTGCAATGAAGTAAAGATACTTAAATTAAATGAAAGCGGTGATTCTTTAGCTTCGTATAATGTATGGCGAAAAGCATCAAATGGACATAAAATACCTGACATTTTTAAGTATTCGATAATGACAGGAAGTGGTTGCTTGTATCCTTATGGAATAATGCCGATACAGACATTTGATGAAGAAAAAATCAAAAAGTTTGCATTTACAGCAGATGATTTGTGGATAACTTTTACAGCTAAAGCTTTCGGAATTCGTGTCGCACCGACAGATATTATGGCAAAAACATATACTACAGTAAGTAATTCTCAAATGACTCATTTAGCGCAGATAAATTGTCTTAAAACTGGAAATGATGATACTGTTAATCAGATGTTTGAACTGTATCCGCAAATGAAAGAAAATCTTCTTAAGGCTTTAATATGATACATTATATGTCAATATGGGGTGAGAATAAGCTCGGCAGAAAGTTGGCCTATTCTCCTGCTGGCCTAAAAAAAGCGAAGTATATTGTAGATGTACTTTCACGTATAGATAATACGAAAATTGTATCATTTGCAAGTGGAGGTCGGGAATGGAACGGTTTCTATTATAGGTGTATTCAAAAAATGAATGATAATATAGATATCGAGTACTGTTCTACATTTGGCTCATCAAGTAAATATCTGCGAATGATAGAGCGTTGGTTTAATATTCTGCAAATGGCTCTTTATCTAATTAAAGTTCCCAAGAATGACATCGTAGTCTTTTATCATGAGAGATATTTTCGTCATGCCATTCGATTTTTGAGATTATTTCGGTCAACACCGAAGATAATATTGCAAGTAGAGGAACTGTACACATTAGCAGGAAATCATCCTCAAAGCATGATTGACACAGAGATAAAGTCAATCAAACGGGCAGACGCTTATATTCTTGTAAATGATGTAATCTCTTCCGTACTTCATCTGAACTCAGATAAGCCCTCATGTGTGTCATATGGTTCCTATTTGGTCAATGATTATGTTTGCCGAAAATACTTTGATAATAAGGTACATGTGGTATATGCCGGAATCTTTGATCGTATAAAACGGGGTGCAGAGATGGCCGTTAACTCTTGCCAGTATCTTCCCGAAAATTATTGTGTGCATATTGCAGGTTTTGGTAAACCAGAAGATATCAATTACATAACTTATTTAATAGAGAAGATAAAGACTATCAGTAAATGTGAGATTATCTATGAAGGGTGTTTGAGTGGAATTGACTATGATGATCTTCTTGCTAATTGTTCTATTGGTCTTTCTACACAGGTTTCAGGAGAGCTTAAATACTCAGATACGAGTTTTCCTTCTAAAGTAATAAATTATCTTTCATATGGACTTACTGTGGTATCCACAAAGATTATAGCATTAGAAGTTTCTAAGGTTTCTGATCTTTTATCTTTTTATTCGGATGATACACCACGAGCTATTGCTGATGCAATACTTAATTGTCCAATATTAGATAGAAAGCTAGCTATTCGGAGAATTGTTGAACTTGATAGTTCATTTGAGAAACAATTAAAAGAAATAATTTTATGCTTAAGAAAATAATCCAAAAATTTATAGCAAAGTTATATCACTATGCATTAGCCATTGATAGAAGAATGTATAGGCTTTATATTGCTGATAAACAGGTGTTTAGCAATATGGGGGGGGTGAGTTTACGTGGTAAGATACATTTATATAGTAAAAATATATCTGTTGGAGAAAGTGTATCCCTTTGGCCTGATGTATATTTCTCGGGAGAAAATATTACAATTGGAAATAATGTACAGATTGGATATGGTACAATAATACATTCTTCAAAAGGTGTTATTATTGGTTCCAATACGCAGATTGCAGCTCAATGTTATATCATTGACACTAATCATGGAACTGCTTATGGCGAGTTGATGCAGAAGCAGCCTTTACAGTCTGAATCTATAGAAATAGGGGAAGATGTATGGATTGGAGCTCAATGTACTGTTCTGAAGGGAGTAAAAATAGGTTCACATGCTGTAATAGCTGCAAATTCTGTAGTTAATAAGGATGTCCCTCCTTATGCTATAGTTGCAGGAACTCCAGCAAAAATTTTAAGATTTCGAAATTAGATAATGTCTAGTTCAAAACAACTTAAATGGGGTATATTGATATCCTATGTAGCTATAGGTATTAATATATTAACGGGATTGTTATATACTCCATGGATGATTCATTCAATCGGTAGAGAAAATTTCGGTTTGTATACTTTATCTCTGTCTGTTATATCACTTTTCGTTTTCGACTTCGGTCTCAGTGCGGCTGTAACTAGATTTATTGCAAAGTATGTAGCAGAGGGGCGATTGGAGAAGGCAAATCAATGTTATGGTTTGGTATATCGTTTATATATTGTTTTGGATATCCTTTTACTGGCTATCCTTTTGGCTATATTTTTCTTTATACCTCAAATTTATCAAGAACTAACACCTGACGAAATTGAGAAGTTTAAGGTTGTATATTGTATAACGTCGTTATATAGTATATTTTCTTTTCCATTTATTCCTCTCAATGGTATATTGATGGCGTATGAAAAAGTTATTCAATTGAAGCTATGTGATGTGTTTCACAAGTTAATTATTGTGGGAGCGATGTCTGTATGTCTTATTATCGGATTAGGACTTTATGCCTTGGTTGCAGTAAATGCTGTTTCTGGTATCGTAACTATAGTCTTAAAGCTTTTTTGTGTCAAAAAATATACTAATCAGAGCGTAGATTGGAAGTATTTCAATCAAGTAGAGTTTAAAGAAATAGTTGGTTATTCAGGGTGGGTGACGATTATCTCATTAGCGCAAAGATGTGTATTTAGTATTGCTCCCTCTATATTGGGTGCGTTATCTGGATCTACTTCGATTGCAATTCTTGGAATTGCAATTACATTAGAAGGTTATACTTATACAGTTGCTAATGCAATGAATGGTGTTTTTCTTCCTAAAATATCTAAAATTATGTATCAAGGAGACGGTGATGTGTTGCCTTTGATGGTACGAGTTGCTCGTCTTCAGATATATGTTATAGGTTTGGTTGTTTTAGGAGTTGTTTGTTTTGGACGTAGTTTTATAGATTTGTGGGTTGGGGATAGTTTTACAGGGAGTTATATATGTGCTATATTAATTATTGTACCTTCATTATTTCAATTGCCACAAGAAATAGGACTTCAAGCTATTCATGTAAAGAACAAAGTAAAACCTCTTGCAAGGGTGTTTGTCTGTATGGCAATCATCTCTTTAGTGTTTAGCTTGATGTTGGCAAAACCATTTGGTGCAATAGGTATTGGGATTTCTGTGTTTTTGGCGTATATTTTACGTACAATAGGAATGGATGTAATACTATATCGATATTTAAATATTAATGTTTTCGTATTTTTTAAGGAATCTTTTGTAAAACAAACAATTCCTTTATTTCTCTGTCTTATTGTAGGTTTGGCTATTGAAAATTTTTTATCGGTTGCAGGATGGATAGGATTTATTATTAAGGGGGGAATGTTTTGCGTGTGTTATGGACTTATTAACTATACTTTGGCAATGACTGACTCTGAGAAACAATTAATCCTCGTTTTTTATAAAAAAGTATTCAAACTTATATAGATATGAAAGTCGTTCAAATAAATGCAGTATATGAGTATAGCAGTACAGGGCGTACGACCATGGAGATGCATGAGTATTTATGTTCCCAAGGTATAGAATCTCATGTATTCTGTACAAACAAGAGTATACCAAAGAATAATGTCAATAAGATAGGAAATAATAGGGACTATAAGATACATTCACTTCTATCTCATTTTACAGATGGTCAAGGATTATATTCCAAGAAATCTACGAAGAAACTCCTAATCAGATTGGATGAAATCAAGCCAGACATAATTATCTTGCGTAATCTTCATGCTAATTATCTCCACTATCCTTCTCTTTTGAAATATATTGCAGATAAGGATATTGCTACTATCGTCGTACTTCATGACGTATGGACTTTCACGGGACATTGTTGTTATTATACTGCAGACAATTGTGATAAATGGAAGACTTTCTGTCATCATTGTCCAGCTCTTAACAGCTACAATAAGAGTTGGTTTTGGGATAATTCATCATCTAATTTTAAGAAGAAGATGGAACTGTTTCGAGCTATTCCACGTTTGTCGGTAATCGGTGTGTCAAAATGGGTCGCAGATGAAGCAAGGCAGAGTCCTATGTTTGTCAATGCGAAGTATATTGATTATATATATAATTGGATAGATTTGAAGAGTTTTTTTCCACATGATGCTTCTGCTATTCGCAAAAAATTTAATTTGAAAGATCACTTTATTGTAATAAGTGTTGCTCAAGGGTGGTGCAAAGGAAAAGGACTATTTAAAATTTTTGAGGTAGCCAAACGTCTCCCTGATGTATTCTTTGTTTTAGTAGGATCTATGGCTTATACGGGGAGCGTACCTGATAATGTAATTTCCGTGGGTGTAACTTCAAATGTAACAGAGTTGGCTCAGTATTACTCTATGGCAGATGCATTGCTAGTATGTTCTGTTCAGGAAACTTTCGGTAAGGTGTCGGCAGAAGCTCTCTCCTGTGGTATTCCAATATTAGCAAATAATGCGACAGCCAATCCTGAGATCGCAGGTAAAGAGTGTGGAATGTCATTTGAAAACAATGATGTAAATCAGATTGTTGCTGCTATCGAAAAGATACAGACCGTGGGAAAGCAAGCATATTTTCAGAAATGCGTTAATCGTGCTACCACTGAGTTTAATTTTGATATTCAGATTCAGAAATATATGAAATTGTTTAAGAATATGACTTCCTGGAAACAATAATTGATTTATTGAAAGGTCTATCATTTTTTATACTTTACGAAACTTACAGATGAAATTTAGTATCATTATCCCAATTTATAAAGTTGAGTTATACCTTCGACAATGTATTAATAGTGTCTTGAATCAGTCCTATAAAGATTTTGAATTAATTCTTGTTGATGATGGTAGTCCAGATGACTGTCCTGTTATTTGTGATGAATATGCGAGCAGGGATATAAGGGTGAAGGTAATCCATAAATTGAATGGAGGTCTTAGTGATGCCCGTAATGCGGGATTGGATATAGCTCAAGGAGAATATGTTTTGTTTTTGGATTCTGATGATTGGTGGGATGATGTATTGGCTCTTGAGAAAATTAATTTGAAAATCAAGGATACTGATGCTGATTTGATTATTATAGGCATGAAAAAGTTTTTTATGCAAAAAAAATGTTTTAGTGATGAGCACATTCCTAAAAAATGTGATAAAATACAATTAACTTTATCACATGTACAAGTTTTACAGGAATATATGCAAAGTAATATTTTTGTAGCTTGTGCATGCGATAAGGTACTCCGTAGAACTATTATTGAGCAAGATCATCAACGTTTTGTAAAGGGGCAATATAGTGAAGATATTGAATGGTGCTGTAAATTGCTAAAGAAAAAGTTATGTATAGAAGTTTTGGAAGAAGCGTTCTATGTGTATCGCCAGCAGGTTCCAACATCCATAACAGCAAATGTAGGAATAAATAATATACAAAGTATCGTTGAGATCATTGGTCGATATGCTATTCAGCGTTCTTCGGTTCCTTTGTTTCATTTTTTGGCTAACCAGTATGTGTTATTAATGGCAAATTATATGCGCTTACCTAAAGAAGAGCAACAAATGATGGCGCATAAGGTCAAGTCTTTTTGGTGGCTGTTAGTCTATAATTGGTATCCGTATGTAAAACTTGTTTCACGGATTAAGTTTTTAGGATTTGCGCTGACTACGAAAGTATTGAGGTTATATTATCTGTATCAATATAATTGGAAAAAATGAAAATACTTATTATTTCAAAAGAAGCTTGGCGAGACGAGCAAAATGGAGGTAATGTTCTTACTAATATGTTTTCTCATTTTTCTGGTTCAGAGTTTGCTCAGATATATTGCAATGAACAGGAACCCAACAATACTATTTGCAGAAATTATTATCAGATGAGCGATAGGATGATGGTAAATAATATTTTGCATCGCACGAAAGTAGGACGAAAGGTGATTTATGATCATGTTCCAACTGCTACAGTAGCTACAAATGAGAATTATCGTAAAATGGTTAGTTGGATAGGTGGTGATTTTAAACGGATAGTTCGTGAACTTGTTTGGCTCTTAGCTAAATGGGATGAAAGTGAGATAATATCTTATGCAAAGGAATTTAATCCGGATATTATTTTTGCTCCTTGTTATGGAAATCATTACATGCAGAAATTAACAATACTGGTTCATGAAAAGTTGAAGGCTCCTGTTATATCCTATATTTCCGATGATTTTTATACGAATAAACAGTTTAAATTTTCACCTGTTTTTTGGATGAATCATTTTTTCTTGAGAAGAAGAACTCGCACTACTTTTAAGCATTATTCGCTTGTTTATACAATGACCAATGAGCAGAAAGAGCAATGTGAGAGAGATTTTGGGGCTAATATGAAGATACTTAGAAAAAATGGACAGTTTGAGTCTCAATATTTAAAAAAAACGGTGAATTCTCCCATTCGTTTGGTGTATGCTGGTGGTATTTACTTGGATCGTTGGAAAACATTAAAAGTATTGGCCGATGCAATACGTGCTATTAACGTCGATGGAGTTAAGATGGTATTAGATATCTATACGAATAACCTATTAAATGATAAGATGCAACAAGCCATTAATGATGGTGTCAGCTCCAGGGTTCATAAGGCTGTTTCAATGGTTGAATTGATGGAAATCTATCATCATAGTGATGTTGCATTGCATGTAGAAGCTTTTGATGTTACTAATCGTCATATCGTTCGAATGTCTTTCTCAACAAAGATTATTGACTGTATGGACAGTGGCTGTGCAGTCATGGCTATCTGTGATGAGAAACAGGCTGGAGGTGCTTATCTTCGGAGAAATGGGTGTGCTATATGCATAAATGATTTATCAGAAGTTGCTCATGTATTAAGAAATATATTAGATAATCCACTGTTATTGATTGATTATCAGCATAAAGCTTTCGAAGTGGGACGTAAATATCACCTTCAGGAAAATATTACAAGGGATTTGATTCAAGATTTTGAGAGTATAGAGAAGATTAAAAAAATGTGATATGAATATATGTATCATAGGTAAAAACAGCTATATCGGAAATCATATAGATAAATGGTTAAGTGCAAGAGGACATGAGGTCTTTCAATTAGATGTCTTAACAGAAGATTGGTACTCTTTTGACTATTCTGAATATGATGTTGTTATACAGGTTGCTGGTATTGTACATCGTCCAGATTGTAATGATGTTGCATTGTATAAACGGGTGAATACAGATATGCCTATAGAGATAGCAAAACTATTTAAAAGAAGTCATTCTAAACGTAAGACATTCGTTTTTCTCAGTACGATGGCTGTATTTGGTATCTCTAAGCGTTTGTCTAAAAATGTGATTACAGCAGATACACTTGTAGATCCAATAGGGCTTTATGGAAAAAGTAAACAGGCGGCTGAAGTCGGTTTGTTGAAATTACAAGATGACTATTTTGATGTGATTGTTGTTCGTCCTCCCAATGTATATGGTAAAGGTTGTAAGGGAGGGTACATTTTTGGTTTTGTAAAAGTGGTAAAAAAATTACCAGTAATTCCTGCTGCTTATACACAGGTGAAACAGAGTATGTTGTATATTGATAATTTGTGTGAGTTTATTCGATTAGCTATTGAGCAAAAATGTCATGGCATATTTATGCCACAGGATGAGAAAGCTGTTTCTGCATTAGATATTACGAATGCAATAGCTAAAGGACTTGGAAAGAAACTGAGGATAAGTCGATTGTTAGCTTTTGTTGTTTATTTAGGTCGCTTCTTCCCTCTTATACAGAAAGCGTATGGAGGAGTAGAGTATGATACAAGGCTTTCTAATATAGAGGGAATGAATTATGTGGTGGTCTCTTTTGAAGAAGCTATGAAAAGAACCATTAATTAAAAATTTATGGATAAAAAAGTATGTATTTGTACTACATTGTGGTCCTCTATTAATAATTGGATCCTTCCTTTTTTGAACGAGTATAATAAACGAGGAATAGATGTAACCATTGTCTGTAATATGGATAATGAATTTGAACAAGGATTAAAAGAGCATTTTCCTTTTGTACGCACCTATTGTATTGGTTTTCCTCGTGGCATTAATGCTATAGGTTCATTAAAGAGTATTTGGGCTTTATACAAGTTTTTCAAAAAAGAGAAGTTTGATCTTGTTCAATATTCTACTCCTAATGCCAGTATGTATGGAGCTGTGGCTTCTTGGATGGCAAGAGTTTCTGTTCGTTTATATTGCCAGTGGGGGATGGTTTATGTCACCATGAGTGGAATAAAACGTTTGGTGTTTGAAAATATTGAGCGTATAGTATGTCGATTATCTACTCATGTGCAACCGGACAGTAAAGGAAATTTGAATTTTTGCCGTGATAACGGACTGTATGATAAGGATAAGAGCTGTGTTATATGGAATGGAAGTGCTAAGGGACTTAATTTGGAGGCATATGATATTTCGAAGAAAGATGTTTATGCACGTGAGATCAAACAGCAGTATGGCATACCTGAAGGGGTCCCTGTGGTGGGGTTTGTTGGACGTTTAGGTAGAGAAAAAGGTTGCCATGAGTTGTTCAAGGCTTTTCAGAATGTAAAGAAGGAATTCCCCAAAGCTAAACTTTTATTTGTTGGTCCTATAGAGAAGAAAGAAACAATGGATGCTGATATGCTGGAGTATTTTGAATCTTGTGATGATATCATTAAGACGGACAGAGTGAGCCATGTAGAGAAATATGCTTCTGCAATGGATGTTTATGTACTTCCAAGCTATCGGGAAGGTTTTGGAATGGGAGTTGTAGAAGCTTCTGCGATGGGGGTACCTGTAATTGTAACTAGGTATCCGGGGCCTTCAAGTGCTATGGAAGAGGGTGTTAGTGGTTATTCGGTTCCTATTAAAGATGTTGATTTGTTGACAGAATATATCTTGAAACTTTTGAGCAATCCAATGGAAGCAAAAAAAATAGGACTGCAGGGACGGCAGTGGGTAGAAAAACGTTTTGATCAGAAAATATTCATTCAGAAATATATGGAAAATCGTGTGGATCTATTGAATTTGAAATAGTTGTTTATTATGCTGAAATTGATGTACATTACGAAATACCCAGAGATTGCACAGATTGC
>OGQT01001607.1_pt1 | contig 17639 bp, 18 predicted proteins | sample 1553261 | NCBI WGS metagenome assembly OGQT01 (sample SAMEA2579992, study PRJEB22360) | human gut metagenome | biome: human gut; feature: human-associated habitat; material: faeces | place: Denmark | collected 2008/2010
AGCAGGGGTACGCACCGACTTATCTTAAAAGTATTAATAACCAGTTGGCAGCACTATTCAATTATGCGGTCAGATATTATGACTTGAAAGATAATCCTTGCAGGAAGGCAGGAAGTATCGGGAAAAGCAAGGCTGATGATATGGAGTTCTGGACAAAACAGGAGTTTAAGCAGTTTCTTCCATCTATGGATAAGAAACCAGAGGCGAGAATGGCATTTATACTTTTGTATTGGACAGGAATGCGTATAGGAGAATTGCTGGCACTCACCTATGAAGATATTGATTTGGAAAAACGAATTATAAGCATTTCTAAATCATATCAGAGATTGGATGGAAAAGATGTAATTACACCGCCTAAGACACCAAAGAGCAATCGTAAGATTACTATTCCACCATTTTTGGCAGAAGAGTTAAAAGAATATTACAGTCATTTATATGGAATTATGCCAAATGAAAGAATGTTCCGGTTTACAAAATCTTATATGGAGCATGAGATTGTACGAGGCATAAAGGAAACAGGAGTTAAGAGAATCCGTATTCATGATCTGCGTCACAGCCACGCATCGCTTCTGGTGGAACTTGGATTTCAGCCCTTGGCAATAGCAGAGAGGCTGGGACATGAAAAGATAGAAACAACATTAAATACTTATTCACATTTATACCCGAATAAGCAGGCAGAACTGGCAGACAGGCTAGAGCTGGAGAATGAGGAGGACAATCTATGAGTGGAGTACACAAACATCCAACAATCAGCTTTCGTGTATCGGACAGAGAGCGGGAAATGATTGAAGCCAAGATACTTGCAAGCGGTATGAAGAAGAAAGATTATTTTGTACGTTCCTGCATTTATAACAGAATATGTGTTGTAGGCAAGAAAGAGGTCATTTACAAGCTTGTAGAGGAATTACAGAATATGCAGACAAATATTTCTGAACTTGTAAAGCAACTGGAACAGCAGGAGGTAACGCTAACGGCTGATGGTCTGGCAGATATGCGAAATGATTGTATGGATATGTTACAGGCGATTATTTCAATGCTGGATGGAGCAAAGTATCTTTGGCAGGGAACACAGACTGATAAAGAAAAAAGTCCTGACAGCGGCAACTGTTAGGACTTGCGGTAACAAAAGAAAACCTCTGTTACACCTGTAAATACAATTAGAGTATAGCAGAGGTTCTTCTTAGGAGCAAATAAAAGATTTGAAAATGGAGGACTTTTATGGGAGGACAGAAGACAGAATTAAAGATGATACGGATGTCGGAGGTTGAGTCACAGGAAGTGAAATGGCTGTGGTATCCGTTTATACCATATGGGAAGCTGACAATTATTCAGGGAGATCCGGGTGATGGAAAGACCACATTGGTGTTAAACATAGCAGCAAAGCTGTCAAGGGGAGAATGTCTCGACAGTGATATGGATGTGCAGGAGCCGGTAAATGTCATTTATCAGACGGCAGAGGATGGACTGGCAGATACAGTAAAGCCGAGGCTTGAAATTGCCGGAGCGGACTGTGAAAAGATACTGGTTATTGATGAAAGTGATAAATCTTTATCTATGGCAGATGAAAGACTGGAAGAGGCGCTTGCTAGGACTGGGGCAAAAGTATTGATATTAGACCCGATACAGGCATATCTCGGTGGTGGAATGGATATGAACTGGGCAAATGAAGCAAGAGATATGACAAAGAAGCTGGGAGCATTAGCAGAGAAATACCAGTGTGCAATTCTTCTTATTGGTCATATGAATAAGGCATCTGGAAATAAAGCAGCATACAGGGGCATGGGTTCCATTGACTTCTTTGCTGTGGCGAGGAGTGTGCTTCTGGTCGGCAGAATAGAGGGAGAATCTAATACAAGAACAGTTGTTCAGATAAAGAATAATCTTGCGGCATTTGGACATCCGAAGGCATTTATGCTATCAGAAATGGGCTTTCGTTGGTTGGGAGATTATGAGATTACAGCAGATGAAGTACTTGGCGGTATTGCACCAAAAGCAAATAAGCTGGAACAGGCAAAGCAAATGCTTCGTGAATTGGCAGAAACAACTAATATGGTGCAGAGTAATGAAGTTTTTGAAATGGCTGATGAACAGGGCATTTCAAAGAGAACAATGGAAAATGCAAAGAAAGAATTGGGCATCCGGGCAAAGAAAATCAATAACTCGTGGTATTGGGAACTGGATACAGTAAAACAGAGATAGGGTAAGAACGCAACATTGCAGGCTATATAGAAATTGCGGAGATAAACTTTGCAAGGTTGCAAAGCATATAGACTTTGCAGTGTTGCGGTCTTGAACGAGTTAGGAAAGGAATGGTGGATTGATATGAAAAATGTACAGATTTCAGAAGAACTTTTCGTTGAGATAATGAGATATTTTATGTTGGAACAGGAGGAACTGTTGCCTCAGATAAAACAGGGACTAGAGAAGAAACTGGATGCAATGGTAATGAGAGAATTATATACAAAATATAAGACTGCACCAACGGAAGAAGAAAAGGAAAAGGCTCGAAAGGAATATTTGGATAGACGAGGTGTGCTGGAGAGCTTTCGGTGGTAGTTTTTCTTAAACATATATAACGGCTGCGTGTCACGCTTCCGTTAGAATCGATAAGGAAAATGTGGTGTGCTTGACATAGTGGAGGCTTGTGTACATTGACTGCCGCAGGCAGAAAAGCTCCCGGCAGGGCGCAAAACCTGACTTGTCAGGTTGCATTTTTGATGGCGACAGCTGTCAAAAGTGCTTTTGCGTTACTTTCGACGAAAGTAACAAAGCCAGAGCGAGGAAACCTCGCTCTATGCCGATATCCGGCGCTAATATGACAGATAAAAGAAAGGGGAAGATTGCCTATGGAGAGAACGATAAGTGCAATGATCGGAAAAGGTTCTGTGAACCATAATACCAGAGCATTTACAGCTAAGAATGTAGATAAAAACAGAAGTGATGATAATGTGGAATTTTGCCAGGAAGATATTAAGCAGGTTTATCATAAATTGTTTGATGAAGCATGGGAACGATATAATGCAAAACAGAAACGGAAAGATCGCATGATTGATAATTACTATGAAAAAATCAGGAGGGGTAAGCAGGAAAAGTTATTTCATGAAGTGATATTTCAGATTGGAAATAAAGATGATATGAATGCCAAAAATGAAGATGGATTGTTGGCAAAAAGGATTTTAACGGAATTTATGGATGAGTTCCAAGCTAGAAATCCGAACTTGTATGTATTCTCGGCGCATTTGCATATGGATGAAGAAACACCGCATCTGCACATTGATTTTGTACCATATATTACAGGAAGTAAGCGAGGACTTGATACAAGGGTATCATTAAAATCTGCACTAGCGGTAGAAGGCTTCACTGGTGGCACTAGAGGTGCTACCGAATTAAATCAGTGGATTGCATCAGAAAAGCAGGAACTTGCGACAGTCATGGAGCGATATGGTGTGGAATGGCTGCAAAAGGGTACACATGAGAAACATTTGTCGGTGCTTGAATTTGAAAAGAAAGAGCGGGCAAGGGAAGTAGCTGAATTGGATAGCCAGAAGCGGGAAATATCTTCTGTGGTTGCACAGCTTGGTGAAGAAGTTTCTGTGAAGAAACAGGAATTGCAGAATGTTACTATCGAAAAAGAACTGGCTGAGGAAGCTACACAGAAGGCAAATGAAGAGAGAACTACAGCACAACAGGAGAGGGAAGCATTGCTTGCAGATAATCAGGATTTGAGAATGGAAAACTCAAGGCTTGAAAGCCGCAAGGACAGACTTCGCATGGAAAATCATGATTTAAAGCAGAAACAGCTACAGTTGCAGACAGATAATGAAGAACTGGAACAACGGCATGAAGATTTACAATACAAGAATAGTGAATTACAGAATGTGAATGACCAGCTATTTGCTGACAATCATATTCTAGAGCAAAGGAATGATGCGTTGCAATCGGATAATCAGGCATTAAGACAGAAATACAATGATTTGCAACAGAATAATGTTCTACTTGAAAGGCAACAGAATGAGCTTAAGCACAATATAGAGCAGATGGTGCAGTCAGAGCAGTTATTGCAGCGTGATGTAAGGAAGTATGATGAAGCACCGGAGTGGCAGTTGCCGGAGCCGGGAGCATTTGCAAGTGCTAAGTCATTTCGGGATAAGGTGGTTATACCATTTGTGAATAAGCTGAAGTCATTGATAAAGAATCTGACAATCCAATGTGTAAGGCTGAAAGAGGAAGTCCTGCAATTGCGAAAAGAAAAGAAGAGATTGTCAGAGGATGTGGAGTTTTACAAAGGTAAGATTAAGGATATGAGCGATAGGACAGAGCTGTTGCAGGAAAAGGCTGATGATCTGGAGCGTGTGAAGAGATATGCCGATGCAGAGCAGATTGATACGATTATTCGTAAGGTAAAGGAACAGGAGCGTACAGAGCAGCAGATAAGGCGGTATGACAGGTCTTATGGGACAAGATAATGGGAAGGATGGATTGATGAGATGAAAGATAATAGAATGGATAATATCGTGGAATGTGCTTATAACATGGATAACGGCTATGTTGAGGTGTGGTTTACAGATGGGAATATGCTTCGGATAAAGTGCGAAGAAGTAGAGGCTGCTCTGCGAACAACAGAGCAGTCACTGGTAAAGTTACATAAATTATTGGATAAAAAGCCGATAGAGTATGTGGCGATGGCACTATCCGGGGAGATGCAGGCATATTGTGATATCGAGGATGATATGGTTAAAGGGATGTTTGGAATGATTGTGCAGGGGTATTTGAAGAAAGGGTATAATCGGGCTACGGCGAAGATGATGGCTAGGGAGTTTTTTAGGTATGAGAGTTAAAATTTGGAAACATGGTATCAATTAAGGAAACGAACAAGATGGAAAAAATAATAGGTAGGTGCTATAATATAAAAAAGGTATTTTTCTATGTATGGAGATAATTATGAAGAAAAAGCTATTTAATAGAATTATGTTTTGGATATCAATTGTGTATCTTTTGGGAGCTATTATAATCATAGTAACAGGAAAGATTAAATGGGATATTACAAATTTGTTTAATACAGATGGATTATCTTTATTAGGATGTATTTTTGCAGTTGGTGAATTGATTTTAAGTAAGAGAAATATTATAAGTAAATGTGTAAATCAAATGCTAATAAGCAATAAGTTATTACAGTATAGAATTGGTATGGTTTTAGAGTTAGAGGAACAACAGACAATAAAATACTGGATTAATACTTTGGAAAATAATTTGAGGCAGATTTTGAATATAGAGGAACTGCCAAGCAAAACAATAAATGAAATAAAAAATGATAGTTGTAAGATTTATTATGAAACATGTGGTTTTATGATTGATTATTATAAGAACAAAGAATGCTTAAATATAAGAATATCAGGAAAAGCAAAATATGGTAAACTGCATTCAAAGAAAAAAGATATTATGTATTTGTCGCTTCTGATAGAAATGTTAAGTAATGGTTTTTTACAGGATAATATAATTAGAAGAACTGGAACAGTTAAGAGTTTTGAACTGACAATTCTTAAGAATGGTAGCCAGCTTTCATATGGAAATATTTTTAATGATGAATTAGGGGGTGTAAACAATTATAGTATTGCAGTAGGAGCTACGGGGCAAAGTCATACACAGTATTATTTAAGCGATGAAGAGGTAACTATGAGGATGATAAATGTTACTTCAATATATGACGGATTTATTGATTTTACGAATTTGCTATGTTCAGTTGAGTGATTTGCAAGGAGATAGATTATGGGAAAAGTGCTGACAATAAATAGAAAAATTGATTTTTCAGTACAGATGGAAGATACTGAAAAAACGATAACTAGAATTACAATGAATGGATTAAAGGAAGATGTAGAAACAAAAATTTATCCAAGAGGGAAGGCGTTGTTGGAATATTACAAATTCATTGTCGAGTTTTATAAGAAGTATAATATTATTGGTAGAGTGAATAATAAAGATTTTAATAGTGTTTTAAGAAAATACACAATTCCTTTGTATGTAAAAGAAGACAGTGATTATGTTATAAGCATAGGTGGTTCAAAGGGAAATGTCACAAGGGCTGCATTAAAAAGATTAAGAAAGGGAACATCGGTAAAATGCTCACCTGTTAAAATAGATTTAACAAAGGCTATAAGCTGTATTATTAGAAATATTCAGGGAATAGAAGTCGTATCTGGATGGTTTTCTAACTTAGGCGAACAGCTGCAGAATGCACTTTTGCAGGGGAAAGAAGTAAATGAAAATGTGGATTGGAAGAAGTTTTTAAAGACAGTTGGATCGGAATTGAAAAATGTAGAATTTAAACTAGTAAGTGATGAGTATGCAAAAGGTTATGTTATTTTTTCATTAAGCTCAAGGGGATTTTTCCATATTAAAAGTGCAATAAGTGATGAAAAATATATTAAAATTGCTGAAAAAATAGTTGGAGTACTTGAAAGAGAACACTTAATAGAATACGAAAATGTTAAGGAAGATAATGAACCAGAGGAAGAGAATATTTATGTTGATTTATAAATAAGTTTACTGAGAATTAGAAATATTATTGGCTCCATTTTGGCTCTAAAAATTTTAGACGAGGTACACAAAAATGCAAAATGAGATGAATATGAAGAATAAAACACACAAATGTGTACCGGGAAACAGCCAGATAAATCTCTCCGCCCAAGAGTTCGAATAATACACAAGAGCCAACAAATGCCGAATTTACGGAGTTTCTTGGCTCTTGTTTTGTCTTGTGACAATAGAATGACAATAATATTAAAAATATCGTTTGCTTAACAGCTTTATTACAATAAAAAGATTCAGTAAGAACCATAATCCAACGCTAGAGTTTTCTAATGTAAGATAGGGTACGTTGTATATATTAAAAGTCTTTTGTAAAATCTGTAATGCTTCGTATATGGAAGGTAGACCAAATATTAATGATAAAACTAGGCTACCTACAGATATAAAATTCAAAAAATGTTCACTTCGCTGTTGCTCTTTATCTTTTAATATGTTATCTAATGCAATTTGATTAGAACGAGTTATATCTGTCTTAAGATAAAGAGGCATCATTCTTTCGATTTCAGAGGTTTGCTCAAGAACTGTACCGTAACATGTGTTTTGTAGTTCGTTTATAAATAAGATGTTCTCAAAATATTCTTTCTTGACATTAAACAAATCGAATTTATTTTTTGACTTATCAAAAATATTATTGCATTCGTTTGTCCTTTTTAACATTGTAATTAATATAGCAAATTCAATATTTGTATTAATGTCGTTAGCTAATAAATTACACATATATGTATAGTCGTTATTATCTAAAACTGGGGTATTTGTTGATTTTTTGAATTCGTTTATATAATAGTTCAGCAAACTCCTGTCGATTAAGGAAAGAACACCACCATTGGTTTTCATGATATATTTTATCCCATGTTGTCCCCAACTATATTTCTTCATATGTTCACGAGCGTCACTAGAATAAGAAGTATATGAATGTTCTGGAACTGGAGCAGAAATAATCCTAAAAAGTTCTTCCTGTAGCTCTGAAGAAATATTATTTATTTGATTCGGCATTTCATTGAAATCAATTAAAAGTAGGTTTTTAATTTCGTTATTATATTTTATAATATTTACTTTATTGTTGGTTACAATTGATTTTAAGTAATAGCTTGGCAAATCAGATAGCTTCATGTCTAAATCAATATTTTTTAATTTCCAGCAATTATCAATAGAGTTTACCAATAAGTCCAAGTCATAACATTTTAGAGGATAAATATCGGTATCAATAAGAGGAAGCTCCAATTTCAAAATGCCCATCTTGTTAGAAAAAATGATTAATATTGCATGAATCCAAACAATTTCACCATTTGCTAATTGGGCTTTAAAAGGAAGCAAAAGAATTCGTTTTTGATTTGAGGTAAATGAGTCGCCATAAATTTTGGAAGATAATTCAAATTCTTTTTCCATTCTTGAAAGACGTTGTTGAAGTGCTTCCAATTCAGTGCTGACAACATTAAGGAATATTGATGAATCAGAAGAAATGAACTCAAATCGGATATTGTCTGCTCCTATTTCATAGTCAGATTCATAATCCGCAACGGGATGGTACATTTTTTGGGTTTGAGTATCGCGCACCTTAAATGTTAATGGAATATCTTCTGCATTAGCATCATTTTTCTGGAAATCTGTGGTTGCATTGGCTAATGAAGTCCCTAGAGAGTTCATTATCTTTTCTTGATATTCTTCATTAAAGCTTATATTACTTTTGTAAAGTGTATCACATAAAGTTGTAAAAGATAATTTGGTATCAAATTTAATAGGGTAATAGAAATGGAGTTCGCCGTAATTCAAATGAGATATTTGTAGTTTACTTTTAGCCATATAATTTGCCTTTCTGTAGTTTATTCCTTCTTCGGTTTTCGCTTCCTCTTTACATATGAGAAATCCGGAAACAAGTCTTTCAATGCTTTTGCAACCTCTTCATTTTCAATCATCTCCTGAACCATCATCTGGTCATCATCTGCTAAATCAAGAGATACCGAGTAAGATGTATCACTATCTATCGGATTTGCAGGGAAGCGGATTTCTTTCTTGTAGTAATCACTTTCGGTGATTTCTCCGTCATCGAGTTTGTCTCTTAATCTTGCCCAGTACTCAACCATTTTTTTGAATGAATCTAAATCTTCCTGTGGACGAGGTCCTGTACATGAAAGACGGTTTTCAAACTTTAATACTACTTCACTGTCTTTAATGGTAGGTCGAAGTCCATATGCCCACTCTATATTGAATAACACATGGAGTGCACTAAATATATTTGCTACATCCGGATCAGACAATGCGAAGAAGCTGACGCCCAGATGGTTTGCGATATTCAGCAATGTGGCTTCGTCGGGATAACGGTTTCCTAATTCGTAATTTCTTATGGTGGATTCATTGAGTCCACATTTTTCAGCTAATTCCTTCTGCGTCATATCGGCTGCAATGCGGAAATTTCTAATTAATGTGCCTACACGGCTGGTGAATTTTTCGCCCATTACAAAAGCTCCTTATTCTCAAACTTCTTTTTCGGAAATATTTGTCAGTTTTATGTACATTTTATATCTTTGATGCTATTTCTTGTAATCTAAGCAACCATTTTTCAATACATCCTAATTCAAGAAAATCCTTAAGTGTACCATCACAAAACCTCTCTGCACGTATAGCTCCTAAAATCAATGCCATCACTACCTGTCCATTGGCGTTACTAACATCAGCTTTTGTCATAACTTCCTCATCCCATCGTAGACCGTTCATCAGAAAGATATTATTATATGTATTCAGTTGAAATTCTGGATGATCTTTTTCGAATTTATACACCTCTTTTTCAAATTCACGCACAACATCTGCATATATATAAAATGGCATCTGAAAAGGATGTTCTATACTTCCATCCCCTGTTTGCTGTTCTGGATAAAGTTTTGCATATTCTATGTCTTTAAGACGCGGAATAAAGGAAATCAACGAATCATAAATATTAGAAGGTACCAGTCTATCATCAACAGATTGATAACTTAACAAGTCCCATTTATCAAAAAATAAATCCTCGTTGTCTAAAAATACACGAATGTTTGTATTGTTATGCTTTTGACCTTTTTTACCAGGAGTCTCAAGCCATTTATTATGAGATTCTTTAATTGTATTTGCAACAATCTTACTCGGAACTATGTGATATTCAGGGGTATCCAGTTCATTAAGTGATACAAATATGTAAAATATATCATCTCCTATAAGGTTTTCGTTTTTCTTTGATAATGTCCATTTTTTCTGCTTATATCCTGTTGTTTTAACTTGTATTGCAATTTGTTTATGCGTTTCTCTATCAATAGCTAAAATATCAAAATCTTTAACATTTGACATTGGAACAGCAACTGTAAATCCACGGCGTTCTAATTCTCCCGCAACAAAATATTCACCAGCATTTCCTATGTTCACATTTGTTTCATTTGGCATATATTTACCTCGCTTCTAATATAATTTATCTGTCTATTTTGAGTGACAAAACAATTCCCAAAAGAGATTTTTAAATTTATATACAGTATATCACTAACAGTGCAAAAGTGAAATGTTTTTTGATAGAAAGTGTTGACAGTACAAAAATGAACTGAACAATAAAAACGAGAGAGGAGGTAGCAGTGTATGGAGAACAAAAGATTTATCAATGTGCAGGATGTGGTGGAAGAGTTTGGAGTCTCGACATCATATGCATATAAGCTCATACGCGAATTAAACGCAGAGCGAGCAGCAGATGGATTTGTGACAATCAAGGGACGAGTCAGTAGACAGTATTTTGATGAACGAATCTATGGAACAACAGATAAGAAAGAGGTGGTTTGATGGCAGTTATGAAAAACCAAAAGACCGGAATGTGGGAGGTCAGGACTTATTACAAGGACTGGACCGGCACACGAAGGCAAAAGACTAAGAGAGGCTTTGCTAAGAAGAGCGAGGCCCAGGAATGGGAGCGTGCTTTTAAGTTGAAGGATGAAATGAATATCAATATGAAATTCAAGGATTTCGCGGAATTGTACCTTTCGGATATTCAGCCAAGAATTAAGTATAACTCGTTTCTGACGAAAAAGCACATTATTGAAACAAAGATTTTGCCATACTTTGGGCGCAGGAAGTTGAACGAGATTCGTCCGGCGGATGTGATTCAATGGCAGAATGAGATTATGAAGCTCAAAAGTAACAAAACCTTCCTATAGAAAATTTGCTGATATGTGCCGTATCCGGCACAAGTACGGATAAGAAGGAGGTGAACTCATACATAGGAAAAGGAGGAGTTGAGTTGGTGGAAAGAACGATTAGTTTCATGAATGGGGAAGGTTCGCTTGGTCACAATACGAGAGCATTTATTGCGTCAAATGTAGATGCGGACAGAACAAAAGATAATATTACTCTTGTAAATGAAAATTTGAAGCAGGTGTATCATAAGTTGTATGATGACTCTCTTAAAAAGTACAATGCAAAACAAAAACGCAAGGGCAGGCAGATTAAGGATTATTATGAGAAGATTTCCAGAAGTAAGCAGGAGAAACTTTTTTACGAGGTCATTGTGCAGATAGGAAATAGAGATGATACCGGAGTAGGCAGTGAGGCGGCTGATATTGCAGTAAAGGTATTAACAGATTATGTGGAGCTATTTATCAGCAGAAATCCACAGCTATATGTTTTCGGTGCATATATCCATATGGATGAAGAAACGCCACATGTACATATAGATTTTGTGCCATTTTCAACAGATAACAAGAGAGGATTGGAAACTAAGAATTCCCTCAAGGGTGCATTGGCATCCAGAGGTTTTGAAAGTGAAGGCAAAGGTAATACAGAATGGCAGCAGTGGTCTGAGGCAGAGAAAGAGGATATTGCCATCATTATGGAGAAATATGGTATCAGTTGGAAGAAGCTGGATACGCATAAGCCGCATTTATCGGTGCTGGACTATAAAAAGCAGGAACGTAGTCGCGAAGTCAAAGAGCTGGAGCAGGAACTTGAAGATATCGGCGTTGTAATTGAATTAAAAGAAGAACGCGAAGCACGATTGAATAGGGAAATTAATAAACAGGAGTTACAGCTTAAAAAGAACCGTGAAGAAGCGGAGAAAACGTTATCCATAATAGATTATTTGAAAGAGAAAGCGTTAGATGAAGGGAAAGAGCAGGAAAAACGCAATAAATATCTGATTGCTGACAATCAGGAATTAGAGGATGTGATTACTGATAAAAAAGAGCAATTAGCAGATTTACAGGCGGCACTTGCAAGAGCTCATACAGTATTTGATAAGGCAGATGAAGAATTGAACCGGGCAAGGGAAGAATTAGCAGAAGTCAGAAAACTAAGAAGTGAACTGATAGCTCAGGTGGATGGTGATTATTACTTAAAGGAAGAAGTTATCCGGCTGAGGTACGAAAACCAGAATCTTAAAGAGGAAAACGAGGGGCTGAGAGAAAAACTGGAGAAAGCATACGAATTTATGAAGAAGTTTGTGATTGAAGGAAAGTCAGTGCTTGATAAGTTTCTGGAATGGATTGGCGAGAAGGTTAGAGAGGGGAGGGAAAGGTAGAAAGCAAAGTGCCGCTATTGTGGAAATAGCGGCAAATGTTATTTGATGGTATTTAAGAATTCGTGCTCTAATTGAGTTGATAATTCTATTAAATCGACGGTTTCACATAAACATTCACGTTGCTTTTGATTATCAATAATTGAATCAATTATAGGATCATTATGTAAGAAGTTTGATAACGATAACTTGTATTTTACTTGGGCTTCTTGTTGGTAGAATGCAATCCTTACAATAGGATTAAGCTTTGCAATTTGTGCGAGTGCATCGTCGTGTGTTGCAAATGCCTGCAGTATAATTGCATTGTATGTGTGAGATTGTACTGCCATCTCTGTTGGTATGTCCCATAAGTGAAAAAGATCCCAAGCCATACCTTCGACTTTTTTTAGTTTATCTTTTGCTCCGGGTTGTATTTTTTGAAAAAAATCAAGCACGCAATTATATGATTTGTTAAAATACCAATATGCAAGTAATAGACCAGATTCTAAGTAGATGCCGAGGTTGGTATTAATAAAGTCAACCAGTTCGATAAGCTTTTTTCTTGAACTTTTTTTACTACCAAATTCAATAATATATACTTTTAGTAAAAAGCAATATATGCTGTGAACTCTTTTTTCGTCATTCCTTTCGTAGAATCGAGAGTATTTCATTTGAGACCAAGCATCATCTGCATGGTTGAAGGCAATGACATCTGGAGAAATTGGTAGAGAATAAAGTTGTTGTAAAGATAAATCGGAAAAACTAAAGAAACTTAATAAGCATTCATATGCACGTGCCTCATTTTTCATACCGGATGAATTTAAACTATCCTCGAGCAAATATGGAGATATATTCAAATCCAAATTATTTTTCTTTATATATACAAGAAAGTTAAGAAAATCTGGAGTTATTGGTTTGTTTTTTAGGAGTTGAGGTAGCATAGATACGATATTGGAATCTATGTTAACTGAATATGCGGTTTTAATAGCAGTTAAATCATTTTTATCTAATAGCATAGAAGTCGTTATAATAGCGGTATTGGCATAATTTCCTAAATTAACTATTCTATATTTCGAAAGGTTGTAATCATGGGTGATATACTGGAAATTGGTTGTTTGATTTCCATCAAATAATAAAAAAGTAATTTTTTTAGCTGGTTCATAGTTTTTGAACTTTTCTAAACAAGTTATAGGATTTTGGGCATGAAGAACTTCAGCGATTATCTGTTGTATCTCTTTAGGCCATATATACATAATAAGTCACCTCGCAATATCTTTTTAAAGAAATAGTTACACAATGTCATTTAGATAAGCATTCATCAGATGAAAACAGTATATCATAGGTGGCAAATTTTTAAAATCACTGTTTAGTTAAGAAACATTTGGCTCAATGGGTTGATTTTTGAATCTGATGACCGCTTGTGGCGATTTCGAAAAAATATTTGCGTATGCCAAAAAGACAGATTGCAAATCTGCCTAAAATGGAAGTATAATGATATTGAGATTTAAGCCGCTCGATACATGAAATCCCTATTTCTCTTTGGACGGAGGTGGATAGGATATTTACGGTTGCCTCTGACTGGTGTCAGATGCTTTTGTATGAGAAGCATGGTCTCGATTTCGTCACTGCCATGTTTTAGATATGCTCTGCATATGTTGACTGCGGTGGCGAAATTTATTTGTAAATATGTTTCGTGTTATCTCTTGTCTTTACAACCGCATGGGCGGTCACAAGTTCACAGAAATTATATAGTATCATCCGGGCATTGATTTCCTGAAGGATTCCGTCATATTTATTGCTATGCCAGCTGATGAGACCGATTGTATATTTCAGCTCACGAAAGCTTGTTTCTTCACTCCATCTCATGCGATATAGCTTTTTGATTTCTTCTAAAGGAAAATCTTCTTTCGAAAGATTTGTTGCTATACAGATGTAGGTTCCATTATCAAGAAGAATACGAACAATACGAAATTCAATATCATAATAAATGCAGTTGTCATTAAAAAAATCAAAATCGGTAACCGGCTGAAGAATGGTATATGTATCTGGATTTCCAAGTGTTTCCTTAGTATGACGTCTGGTAAGCGTGGTTCTTATATAAGTATCGAACTCGCTGTCAGGCAGATCATAAGCGGAAAGGATGCCATTACTGTTGATGTCCTTCATGCGGATAATAAATTTCATATCTTTTTGAAGAAGATGAGCAAAGACATTGAAGCTTTCATATCCGCGATCTGCCATCAGAATAACGGGTACAGAATCGGAGTAACGGTCAACCATGGTATTCAGCGCAGCCCGTTCATGAAGTTTCTTTTTTCCCTGAACCAGAAAATCACAATACGTATGGTTCATGATATCGTAAAGAGCATTAATGTGAATGGCATTATAACCCTTTTCACCTTCATGGATAAAAGTTCTTTCATCATCAGGATCTCGTGCTATGTTGACATTAGAACCATCACATGCTAAAAGGCGATAGTCGTGAAAAAGCTGATCAGACAGTTCCCTGCACTGTGTGACAAATATATGGAACAAGAAATCCCATCCTTCAGGTTGAAGTTTGAACCTCTGCTGTGTAAAGGCAGATTTTGTAGAGGCTGAAAGAGAATGCTCAAAGAAATCCAGGATTTCATTTGAAACAGATTTACTCTGCATTTGAAGCATGAACTGAATATAATCGTGGAAAGACAGTTTGCGGTTTCTTGTGAAATCGGCTTCTGGATTTTTGCAGAACATGAAATGAATTTCATCCAGTTCTGCGATACAGTTGTCGAGTGTCATTTTTAAGTCAGATAAAAAATTTTGAGCCATAGGGTGCCTCCTTGAAATGTGTTTATAATCAAGGCTCGCGCAACATATATTGGCTATCTTGTCAAGTACTTTATTGTGAAAACATCCCAAAAGATTGAAATCCGGTTATGGATTGCAGCGAAAAACGATAGAAAAGAAGAGGACAAAAGATGCAGTTATATCAGTTTGAAAGAATCTACTCACAAATGGAAAAAGAATTTGGAAAAATAAAGAAAGGAAACGAAGAAGCCTTTGGTATGCTATTGCTGCCGATGGAAGGGAATGCATTGAAAATTTATTGGTCGAACCCCAGCTCAAACAGCCGCAGATTAAGAGAAGCTATAGCCCTGGTATTATTTGATATAAAGAGCTGTTACACAGGCGAAAAATATGATTTAAAATCTTTTCGGAATAAAGATAATGAAAAACTGGAAAAGGCACTATTGATGGCATTTGATCCGTTTACAAACGAAGAGATACAGAAAGTGATTGGAAAAGAAATGGATTTGCGAGAACTTCATGATTACTACAAAGTTCCGGTCATGTGTCTGTTACGAATTAAAGAGTCTGTTGATACATGGGAAAAACAAGCGGGTTCAAATGGCTATTTCGAATTTATAGAACAGTATATGGGTGCAGAGATAAAAGGAAAGGAAATGAACTTTTCTGTGCTGGCAAAAAAATAAAATGCTGTAATAATTTTAAACTTTTGAATCAATTACAAGAGCATCTTCGCCAACAATGAAAATGCTCTTGTAAGCCTAACTAAATGACATTTTACAATAACTAGAATCGGAGGGATGAATATGAATATCCATATTTCGGGTGAAAATCGCTTGGCACCCAATTATGAATTAACAAATAATAAGCCTAAAATGATTCAGAATAGTCCATCTCCAAACGCAGATGAGTGTCCGGTAAAAGTTACAATTTCAGAAGAAGGAAAGAATGCTTGTAAAAATAGTGTAGTGGATACTGAAAAGACAAATTATGACACTATGCTTGAAAACCGAGCGAACTTGATGGAACAAAAGCCAGAAATTCATTATGTTTTTTTGCTTGGTAATAAGCTGGCAGAAATTACAGAACATGATGAAGGATACCATTCAATAGAGGAGAAGGGTTCTGCGTTACTTGAGGCATATGCAAGTGCTTATGATGAAATTGTGCAAGGATATGCCGATGGAACAAGAAATGTTTATGTAGAGGATGAAACTGCTGAATCTGGTTACCGTAAAATGACTATGGAAGAAGAAATAAGTGGTTTAGATGCTGCATATCAGAAGTATGTTTCTGGATTTGAAACTAGAATCCATCAAGCTGTTGATGCAAGTAAAGCTTTTGATAAGTATATGGCAAAATTGTCGAAAATTGATATACATAGGGCGAAGATGTCAACTAAGGCAAAAAAGTTTTTTGATAAAATGAACGAAGAAGATATTCCTGTAAATATTTCTGATAGTATGCTTGGAGCAAAACAGAAATTTATTGAAATGTATTCGCAGTATGATACCAAAAGTTTAAGTCTCAAAAGTATGCTTGAAAATATTAAGATATTTTCAAAATAAGAGTTGATAGTATTGTGGATTTGAAAGGATACCTATACTGTGTCAATTTAGGCATGGTGTAGGTATCTTTTTTGCATATTATCTATAACCGTTACATAAAAAAGTGCAAATGCACAAAAAATAGTAATAGCTATTGAAGTAAAAATAATTTAGTGGTAAAATAACATTGCCAAATTTCGTGCAATGCACAAAAACAAGGAGCGATACTATGGAGATTAAAAGAGATTCATACCTTGAACAGTTAAAGATAAGAAAAGATAACGGAATGATAAAGATTATCACGGGAATCAGGAGATGCGGCAAATCATTCCTGTTATTTGTGTTGTTTAAGAAATATTTATTGGAGAGTGGTGTAGATAATGACCACATCCTTGAAATTGCTTTAGATGGCATTGAAAATGAGGAGCTGAGAGATCCAAAGAAGTGTTATCAGCATATTAAAGATGTAATGAAAGATGACCGGAAGTATTATCTGCTCTTGGATGAAGTACAGTTTATGCCACGATTTGAGGAAGTGCTGAACAGTTTGCTTCGTATCAGCAACATTGATGTATATGTAACCGGAAGTAATTCTAAATTTTTATCTAGCGATATTGTAACTGAATTTAGAGGCAGAGGAGATGAAATCAGAATTTATCCGTTGTCCTTTGCGGAGTTCTATGCGGCTTTTGATGGAGATTATGATGATGCTTGGGAGGAATATATGATATACGGTGGGTTGCCACAGGTAGCACAATTTTCTGTGGAACGCCAAAAGGCTGAGTATCTAAAAAATATTTTTACCAATGTCTATATCAAGGATGTGGTAGAGCGAAACAGAATTCAAAATGTTGATGAGATTGGAACTTTGGTGGATATTCTTGCTTCTGCCATAGGAGCACCTACCAATCCAACCAAAATATCAAATACTTTCAAAAGTGAGAGAGGTATCAATTACAGCAATAAAACTATATCCAACCATATTGATTATTTGGCAGAGGCATTTTTGATTTCTAAAGCGGACCGGTATGATATTAAGGGGAGAAAATATGTAGGAGCAAACCTTAAATACTATTTTTCGGATATAGGACTTAGAAATGCCAGACTGAACTTCAGACAGCAGGAGCCGACTCATATTATGGAGAACATAGTTTATAATGAGCTACTTGTGCGTGGTTACAATGTGGATGTCGGTATTGTGGATGTATTTGCAAAGAATA
>OGQT01001608.1_pt1 | contig 17634 bp, 19 predicted proteins | sample 1553261 | NCBI WGS metagenome assembly OGQT01 (sample SAMEA2579992, study PRJEB22360) | human gut metagenome | biome: human gut; feature: human-associated habitat; material: faeces | place: Denmark | collected 2008/2010
TCACGACGGGCACGCCTCGCGTGCGTCATCGCCTTGTTGATCGCGCCCTTCATCGTCTGAAGGTCGCCCATGTCCAAGCCATCGAACCCGAACGTGCTTCCGGCCACCTTGATGCGGCACTTGAAGGCGTAGGGATTGCCGCCGGTGCATTCCGACGGGTCGATGTCCAGCACCTGGAAGTAATTGCTGGCGCATTCCGGATTGAAAACACTCATTTCACTGCTCCTTGATTCATGGATTTAGGCTCCTTCCTCCGCAGCGATAGGCTTGTAATCGCACAAACCAAACCTTTCAAACAACGAAGGAAGGAAGAATAAATGGACGCGGACCTGACACGGTTCGAGCTACTGAGAAACGTCATCGACGCGCTGAAAGCCAACGCGCCAGTGGCGAGCGTGGTTATCGCCGTGCTGGCGTTCCTTGTATCGTTGGCCACATACCGTCGCGCATGGCGGTGGCGTTCCGAGGCCGAACCCGCCTTCGTGCAGGTGCAAGGCGACATGCTCCTGTTTCCCGAGTTCAAACGCGCCGACGTTGACCCGGTTTTCATCGGATGGCTGGCCAACTGCGGGGATGGACGGGCATTCAACGTCGAAGCCATTGGCATAAACTGCGATGCCGAGGTGTGGGACTGCCGGCAGATAGGCGAAACGGTGCTGGGCGAACAAACCAAATGGATCATGACCAACACCGGTCGAATAGTCGAGTTGACCAACGAAACAATGCGATTCTGGGTCACCATCACACCGCCCCGCGATCCGAGTCGCGACATTGAACCCGATCTGACGAAACTAGAGCTTGGAGTGCATTGGGTATCATCTCCAACTCGTCTGCGCCGGTGTCGATATAGACAGTTCCCGTTGCTGGGCATAGAACCATGGAAGTGCGGACCCTTGGAACGACTGCGGAGATGGCATAGGGACAGGAAGGGTCATCGCAGGTTCCATGAACTCGACAGAAAACGGGCTTTAGGACAGAGAAAACTTCTTTCCTAGGAACAATCCGATACGTGCCGTCCGAGAACACCTGTACAGCGTCGTCGGACTGCACGATACCGTCCGAATCCTTGCATCGCCTGCCTTTATAGGAACCGACACCCATGCTGGCAAAAATGCCCTCATTGGCCTCGTACTGTTCAACCACATCATGGTCATAGGGAATACCAAGCCGCTTGCGGTTAACCTCGACCGAATAGACGGACACCCTCAACGAGTGACGGGCCTTGCCCTTCGCTTCCTCTGCGATCGTCCAAGCGTGCCGCGACACCAAGAGCGAAGCAACAGAAATGGCAAATGCCAACGACGGCAAAAAAAGATGCCAATCCATCACTTCACCTCCAATGGCTCTCGGCCGAGCAATGAATCGATAGAAACATCGAAGAAATCGGCGATACGAGAAACGTCGCGAAGCGTAAGAGGACGCTTGCCATGAAGCTTGTTTGAAAGCGTCTGCGGATACATGCCTATATCGCGCGCTAAGTCACGCTGAAGGACGTGATTATGTCTCATAAGCTTCTTGATTGAAGCAGAAGCATTATTTGCTAAGCACATGCGTTTAGTTATAACTAAGCTGATTTGCTTAGTCAAGCTGTTTGGACATATCGGCGTGTTGAAAAACTAAATAAAAATGTTTATTATGAACGTATGACAGCAATACTATCGGCCCCGAAGCCGCGCAAAACGTCGGCTTGCGATGTGGCAATAAACAATATCAATATGATTATCGCCGTCCGGCATATTGCCAAGAAAGACATTGCTAATGCGATGGGCAAAGTGCCGCAAGCGTTCTCAAGAATGCTCAAGCCCGGCTATCACTGGACCTTTGATGACATGCTAATGGCGTCTGACGTGATTGGCGTCAGCCTTAATGATTTGACTGACCCGAATCTGACGCCGACGAAAGTGCTTCAAATACAAAAAACCGCCGCTCCCAATGGGAACGACGGTCAATTGGTAGCGGGGCATGGATTTGAACCATGGACCTCTGGGTTATGAGCCCAGCGAGCTACCGAGCTGCTCCACCCCGCGTCGGCTTGCCTTCATTGAGGCAGCTCTAACTACTTTACGGATGTTGGCTAATAAGTCAAATCGGCGTGTCGCATATTGCGCTGCTAGTGAAATCGCATATCCGATAACGCGTTATCCGTTTTTCGTATAACGCTGCGGACCGTCGATGAAAACCGCCGAATACGCCATATCCGGGTCCGCACCATAATAGGAAACATGCCTATCAAGATTCCCAGCGGCCTTCCGGCCAGAGACATTCTCGACTCCGAGCGCATCTTCGCGCTTGAAAAGCCCGAAGCGGAGCGCCAGCGTGTGCGTCCGCTCAAGCTGGTGATCCTGAACCTCATGCCGAAGAAGATCGAGACCGAAACGCAACTGCTGCGTCTGATCTCCAAGAGCCCGCTGCAGGTCGAGGTCGACTTCATGAAGACCTCCACCCACGAGGCCACGCACGTGAGCGCCGACCATCTGGTGAAGTTCTACGAGACGCTCGACGCGTTCAAAGACAACTATTACGACGGTCTTGTGGTGACGGGAGCGCCCGTCGAACACCTCGATTTCGAGCAGGTCGACTACTGGGACGAGTTCAAGCAGATTCTCGACTGGGCATCCACCCACGTCTTCTCCACCATGTACCTGTGCTGGGGCGCGATGGGCGCGCTCAACTATCGGTACGGCGTGCGCAAGGAGCTGCTGCCGGAGAAGCTCTTCGGAGTGTTCCCCCAGTATCTGCAGGACGAATACTGCTTCCTCACCAACGGTTTCGACGAGATCTGCCTGCAACCGCATTCCCGCCTGGCGGGGGTCAACGAGGGTGATATCGCCCATAATCCCGAGCTGCAGGTGCTCACGTGGGGTCCGAAGTCCGGCCCGGGGCTCATCGCCACGCGTGACTTCTCCGAAGTGTTCGCGCTCGGCCATTGGGAATACGGCAAGTACACGCTCGCCGAGGAATACGAGAGGGATATGAAGAAGGGCATGACCAACGTGCCGTTCCCCGAAAACTATTTCCCGCACGACGATCCGAAGCTCGAACCGCTGTTCGCCTGGCGCGCCCACGCCAACCTGCTGTGGCGCAACTGGCTCAACTGGGTCTATCAGACCACGCCATACGATTTGAGCGAAGTACCGCAGCTGCGCGAGGAGAAGCGCCTCGGCACCGACCGTTCGATCCGGCACGAGCCCGGTTCTCCGCGTGTCGACGCGTTCACGCCATTCTCGCACGATGGATACGGTGTCATTCGCGGCTGATTTCACGAAGATCGGCGAGTACTGACAAGTATTGGCGATTGTCCCACGATTGCCGCTTTTGCGCGGTGTCGTGGGCTTTTTGCGCGGTTTTTGTTGCCTGCTGCGACATCGTTTCATTTTCGCCGTCATATATTATGGTGCGATATGTTAAGTAAAACGTTTTATCAAGCAGTGTTGCAAACGATGTCTATTTTGGTGTGAATGGGGGGGAAATAGGCCGAATCGACAACGGCCGTGGTTGTGTCTAATAGTCCCCGCAACGTGCGAAACGCCGGTTTTCGCTATACGGTAGTAGGGGAAAGCTCCCGGTGCGGAATGTTGTCTAGCCACGGTCTGATAATCCTTTGCAGCCATTCGGGGCTGGTATGCGAACGCGTTTATGGGCGCGCTAACATAGAACCCGAAGGATGTTCTGGTTTGGTAACCGGAATGTCACATTCGACTCAGCTGTTGGGCTAGACTAACAGCTGACACAAGAGCAGGAGGCGTGAATGATTAGTGCATTGGGAGAGGGCATCATGACCATCGCCGATGGTCCAGAGATGCCGAGCATCAATGACTTCCTTCCCGATCCGTTTGTTTTTCAAGGCACGCCGTTCGCCATCAACCGCATCATCCTCGTTCGTGTTCTTGCAACCGTCATCATGCTGCTGGTTCTCGGAATTACGGCAAGCCGTGCAAAGCTCATCCCTGGCCGTTGGCAGGGCGCAGTCGAATGGCTGATCGAGTTTGTCCGCGACAACATCGTCTATCAGGTGATGGGCGAGCTGCGTGGCAAGCGTTATGTGCCGATGATCACCACCGTGTTCTGCACGTTGCTGGTCTTCAATCTGTGCGGCATCATCCCGGGCTTCAACATCGCGGCAAGCGCGTCCATCACGCTGCCTCTGGTGTTCGCCATGTGGTGCTTCTGCCAGTACTGGATTGCCGGCATCCGTGAAAAGGGCCTTGGCCACTTCCTGAGGGACGAGATCTTCCCGAAGGGCGTTCCGGCCCCGATCTATATTCTGCTGTCCCCGATTCAGCTGCTTGAGCTGCTGATTATCCGCCCGTTCTCGTTGACGATCCGACTGTTCGCCAACATGGTTTCGGGCCACCTGATCCTTGCGTTGTGCCTCTCGGCCACGCAGTTCTTCCTCGTTGATGTGGTGAACAAGCTGATGATGCCGTTCGGCATCATCACCTTCGCGGCTGGCATGTTCATGTTCCTGTTCGAGGCGCTGGTCGCCTGCCTGCAGGCTTACATCTTCGCCATCCTGACCACCGCGTACATCAATATGAGCTATCCGGAGATCGACTGACCGCCGGCTTTTTAAGTGTTGCTTCTTGTCAAGCAATAACCAGAAAGGAAACAATCATGGATATCGTTACCCTCGCTGAGGTTGCCGGCAACCTGAACGTCGTTGGCTACGGCCTCGCCGCCATCGGCCCTGGCATCGGTCTGGGCATCCTGATCGGCAAGACCATCGAAGGCACCGCTCGCCAGCCTGAGCTCGGCAGCCGTCTGCAGACCCTCATGTTCCTGGGCCTGGCATTCGTCGAGGTGCTGGCACTGCTCGGCTTCGTGCTCGCCTTCATCAAGTAAGACTTGATCCCCAAGGTAAACACCGAAGACGCAAACGAACGTGAAAGGAGGAAGACACTATGGTGACCGCAGCTAGCGAGATGGAACTGTTCCTTCCGAAAAGCTACGACATTTTCTGGTCGTTGGTCATTCTGATCATCGTCGCCGTGTTCTTCTACAAGTTCTTCCTGCCGAAGTTCCAGGCCGTGTTCGATGAGCGCGCAGCCAAGATCGAAGGCGGCATCGCCAAGGCCGAACAGGCCCAGAAGGATGCCGACGAAGCCAAGGCGAAGTACGATGCCCAGCTGAGCAACGCACGCGTCGAGGCTTCCAAGATCCGCGACGACGCTCGCGCGGAAGCATCGCACATCATCGCCGACGCACGTACCCGTGCCGAGGCTGATGCGGCGCAGATCACCGCCACCGCCCAGCGTTCCATCGAATCCCAGCAGCAGCAGGCTCTGGTGAGCCTGAAGGGTGAGGTCGGCGTGCTGGCAACGGCACTGGCCGGCAAGATCCTGGGCAGCAAGCTGGAAAGCGACGACGTGCAGTCGACGATGATCGATCAGATGATCGCCGATCTGGACAGCGACAAGAAGTGATCGAAACCTTCAAGAAAGGGAGGTGACCAATGCGAGGAGAAGCATCGCGTATCGCAGACCGCGTTTCGCGTGACTCGCTGGCCCCCAAGCTGCGTGACAGCGGCGAGGACGCATGGCGTATCGGGAACGAACTGTTCACGATCACCAACGTGCTCGACCACAACATCCAGCTTGAACGTGCCCTCACCGACCCGTCGCGCCCAGTCGAAGACAAGGTTGCGGTAGTCAAGACCCTCATTGGAGATGATGCCCATCCGTTGACGATGGAAATCATGTCCGATCTGGTGGCCCGCCGCTGGAGCCGCGTATCCGACATCGCCAACGCCGCCGAGGATTTCGGTGTGGATGGCATGATGTACTACGCGGACCACACGAATGCTACTCTGCAGGTCTCCATCGAGCTTGCCCAGCTGCATTCCGCACTGCTCAACCTTCCGGTCGTACGCAGCAAGCTGTATGACGCAACCGTCCCCGCCGAAGCCCGTATCAAGCTGCTGTACAGCCTGATCGGCAATGCCGACTTCAATGTGGTGACCAAGCGTCTGGCCGAGCATGCGACCTGCAATCTGCGCAATCGCCGCTATCTGCAGACCATTCAGTGGCTGATCAACAAGTTCTCCCGTCATATGGGCGAATCGATGGTCACCGTCACCACGGCAACGCCACTGAGCAAGGAGCAGGTCAAGAAGCTCGTCGCCATCTATTCGGCGAAGACCGGCCATCCGGTGCACATCAACTCGGTGGTCGATTCGACCGTCTTGGGTGGTATGCGCATCCAGGTGGGCGACGAGGTCACCGACAACACGGTGGTCGCACAGCTGCAACATCTTCAGCGCACGGTGAAGGCGACCGCCTGACGGCACGCCACACGGTGAACAAGCCTGAAACAAGACTTGACTGAATTTAAAAACAACAATAAGGAGTGATCATGGCAGAACTTACCATTGATCCCACCACGATACGCAAGGCGCTCGATGAGTTTGTCGAGTCGTACAAGCCGTCGGACACTCCGACCCAGGAAGTCGGTTATGTCGCGACCGCTGGCGACGGCATTGCGCACGTGACGGGACTGCCTGGTTGCATGGCCAATGAGCTGCTGACCTTCGAAGACGGCACGCTTGGCCTGGCGTTCAACCTTGACGCCCGCGAGATCGGCGTGGTTATCCTCGGCGATTTTACCGGTATCGAGGAAGGCCAGGAAGTGCGTCGTACCGGCGAAGTGCTCTCCGTGCCCGTCGGCGACGGCTACCTTGGCCGCGTCGTGGACCCGCTAGGCAACCCGATTGACGGTCTTGGTGAAATCAAGACCGAAGGCCGTCGTATTCTCGAGGCTCAGGCACCTGACGTTATGCATCGTCATCCGGTTGACGAGCCTCTGTCCACCGGCCTGAAGGCCATCGACGCGATGACGCCGATCGGACGTGGCCAGCGCCAGCTCATCATCGGCGACCGTCAGACCGGTAAGACCGCTATCGCAATCGATACGATCATCAACCAGAAGCGCAACTGGGAATCCGGAGACCCGAAGAAGCAGGTCCGCTGCATCTACGTGGCCGTCGGCCAGAAGGGCTCCACCATCGCATCGGTGAAGCAGTCCCTGGAAGAGGCCGGCGCCATGGAGTACACGACCATCGTGGCTTCCCCGGCTTCCGATTCCGCAGGCTTCAAGTACATCGCACCGTACACCGGTTCCGCCATCGGACAGCACTGGATGTACAACGGCAAGCACGTGCTCATCGTCTTCGACGATCTGTCGAAGCAGGCCGAGGCTTACCGCTCGATTTCCCTGCTGCTGCGTCGTCCGCCGGGGCGTGAGGCTTACCCGGGCGATGTGTTCTATCTGCACTCCCGTCTGCTCGAACGTTGCGCCAAGGTTTCCGATGACCTCGGCGGCGGCCCTGCCGATCGTCGAGACCAAGGCGAACGATGTGTCCGCCTACATTCCGACCAACGTGATCTCCATCACCGATGGCCAGATCTTCCTGCAGTCCGACCTGTTCAACGCGAACCAGCGTCCTGCTGTGGACGTCGGCATCTCCGTGTCCCGAGTCGGTGGCGCAGCCCAGACCAAGGCACTGAAGAAAGTTTCCGGTACGCTGAAGATCTCGCTGGCGCAGTACCGTTCGCTGGAATCCTTCGCCATGTTCGCTTCCGATTTGGATGCGGCTTCGAAGGCTCAGCTGAACCGTGGCGCGCACCTGACCGAGCTGCTTAAGCAGCCGCAGTTCTCCCCGTACTCGATGGAACAGGAAGTCGTGTCCGTGTGGGCCGGCACCCATGGCAAGATGGATGACCTGCCGATCGCCGACGTGCTGCCGTTCGAGAAGGCCATGCTGGATTATCTGGACCACAACACCGATATCCTCAAGACCATTCGCGAGACCGAGGACTTCACCGCCGATACCGAGGCTGCCCTCGATAAGGCTGTGGAAGCGTTCCGTGAGACCTTCGTGACCAGCGCGGGCAAGCCGCTGGTCGAGAAGAAGCCGAGCGCGAAGAACGCCACCCCGGTCGAACAGGAAAAGATCGTCGCAGGAGAGAAGTGATCCATGGGCTCGCAACTCGCATTGAAATCTAGGATCGCCTCCACCGCGTCGCTGGAGAAAATCTTCAACGCGCAGGAGATGATCGCGTCTTCGCACATCGCCAAGGCACGTGACGTGGCCTTGAACGCGAAGCCGTATACCGATGCGATTTTCGACGCCGTGCAAGCGCTGGTGGCCCACACCCATATCGACCATCCGATCGTGAAGAAGGACGAGGACAACCCCCGAGTGGCTGTCCTCGCCCTCACCTCGGATCGTGGTATGGCGGGTCCGTACACCTCCTCGATCATCCGCGAAACGGAATCGCTGTTGGCCCGACTCGATGAGAAGGGCAAGCAGCCGGAACTGTATGTGTATGGTCGTCGTGGTGTGACGTATTACAAGTACCGCAACCGTGATGTTGCCGGCACTTGGGAAGGCGATACCGACCAGCCCGGCGTGGAAGTCGCAGAGTCTATCTCGAAGGCACTGCTGGACGCCTATATGAAGCCGGCGGACCAAGGTGGAGTCTCCGAACTCTACATTGTGTTCACCGAATTCGTGAACATGGTGGTGCAGAAGGTGCGCGTGCTGCGCATGCTGCCCGTTGAGCTCGTGCTTCCGGACCAGCCGGACTCCGGTCCCGTGCCGGAATCCGATGCCGATGCCGCGACTCCGCTGTATGCGTTCGAGCCGAGCGTCGACGAAGTGCTTGACGCCATTCTGCCGAAGTACATCCAGTCCCGTATCCATGAATGCCTGCTCACCGCAGCGGCATCCGAGACTGCAAGCCGACAGAACGCCATGCACACGGCTACAGACAACGCCCGCAGCCTGATCGACGACCTGACGCGCAAGCTCAACGCTTCGCGACAGGCTTCGATTACCCAGGAACTTACCGAAATCATCGGCAGCGCTGATGCGCTGAACAAGAAGGAAGAGTAGGAACGCATATGGCTGACAATCAGACCACAGCGGCTCCCGAGACGGCTGCGGAACCGACCGCCGGACGCGTCACGCGTATCCAGGGATCGGTTATCGACGTCGAATTCCCGGTGGGCCACCTGCCCGACATTTACAATGCACTTACCGTTGAGCTGAACAGCACCGGCGTTCACGAAGAGGGCGAGACCACCAAGAGAATCACCCTCGAGGTGGAGCAGCACCTTGGCGATTCCACCGTGCGCACCGTCGCCCTGAAGCCGACCGACGGCCTGGTCCGTGGCGCGACCGTGCTCGACACCGGCGGCCCGATCTCCGTGCCGGTCGGCGACGTGACCAAGGGCCACGTGTTCGACGTGTCCGGCAACATCCTCAACAAGAAGCCCGGTGAGACCGTCACGGTCACCGAGCGTTGGCCCATCCACCGCAACCCGCCGGCATTCGACCAGCTGGAATCCAAGACCCAGATGTTCGAAACCGGCATCAAGGTCATCGATCTGCTGACCCCGTACGTGCAGGGCGGCAAGATCGGTCTGTTCGGCGGCGCAGGCGTCGGCAAGACCGTGCTGATCCAGGAAATGATCCAGCGCGTGGCCCAGAACCACGGCGGTGTGTCCGTGTTCGCAGGCGTCGGTGAGCGTACCCGTGAGGGTAACGATCTGATCGGCGAGATGGACGAGGCCGGCGTGCTTGAGAAGACCGCACTGGTCTTCGGCCAGATGGATGAGCAGCCGGGTACCCGTCTGCGCGTCCCGCTGACCGCACTGACCATGGCAGAGTACTTCCGTGACGTGCAGAACCAGGACGTGCTGCTGTTCATCGACAACATCTTCCGCTTCACCCAGGCCGGTTCCGAGGTGTCCACCCTGCTGGGTCGTATGCCTTCCGCCGTGGGGTACCAGCCGAACCTGGCCGATGAGATGGGTTCCCTCCAGGAGCGCATCACCTCGACCCGTGGTCACTCGATCACCTCGTTGCAGGCCATTTACGTGCCGGCCGATGATTACACCGACCCGGCCCCGGCCACGACCTTCGCCCACTTGGATGCAACCACCGAGCTTTCTCGTGACATTGCCTCCAAGGGTATCTACCCGGCTGTGGACCCGCTGAGCTCCACCTCGCGAATCCTCGATCCGCGTTACGTGGGCCAGGCTCACTACGACTGCGCCAACCGCGTCAAGGCGATTCTGCAGCGTAACAAGGAGCTGCAGGACATCATCGCCCTGATCGGTATCGACGAGCTCGGCGAAGAGGACAAGACCACCGTGAACCGTGCTCGTAAGATCGAGCAGTTCCTCGGCCAGAACTTCTATGTGGCTGAGAAGTTCACCGGTCGCCCCGGCTCCTACGTGCCGGCCGACGAGACCATCGAAGCCTTCACCCGCATCTGCGACGGCGTGTACGACGACGTCCCGGAGCAGGCGTTCTCCGGCATCGGCGGCATCGACGACCTCGAAGAGAAGTGGCACAACATGCAGAAGGAACTGGGTGCGTGATGGCTGCGGAAAAAACCACGATGAAGGTCAACATCGTCGCCGCTGACCACCCTGTGTGGCACGGCGAGGCGACGAGCGTGACCATTCCCGCCTCTGAGGGCGGCATGGGCATCCTGCCCGACCATGAGCCTGTGCTCACGGTGATCAAGCAGGGTACGCTCACCGTGGTTGAGCCCGATGGCGATCGCCACATGTTCGAGGTGACCGACGGATTCATTTCCTTCGACTCGAACAAACTCACCGTGGCGGTCGAGCGCGGCCACGACGTCCAGTACTCCGGCACCGCCGAGTGACCTGAACCAACTCCTTAAGGGGCTCTCTGGTTTTCCAGAGAGCCCCTTTTGCTATGTATGCCATGTGTTGCGCTACAGTGGTGGCCTATGCGAGTTATTGTTGCCGACTGTTCGGCCGAGTATTCGGGCCGCCTCAACGCCTCACTGCCCCTGGCCAAGCGCGTATTGCTGATCAAGGCCGATTCCAGCCTGTTGATTTTCTCCGAATTGGGCTCCTACAAGCCGCTGAACTGGATGACCGCGCCCTGCACGATTCGTGAGATCGACCCAGCCGCCAAATCCGCGCAACATTCCCGGGAAAGTGTCGCTGGTGGGGCTGTGGATGGTGATTCTGCGACGCATTCCCCGGAAAGTGTCGCCGCTGGTGAGCCGGAAAAGGTGCTACGTGTCAGCGCCGACAAGGGTTCGGACATTCTTGAAGTGACGCTGCAGCATATCTATTCCGACCAAACCTATGATCTGGGCGAAGATCCGGGTCTCATCAAGGATGGCGTGGAAGACCATCTGCAGCGCTATCTGGCCGAGCAAATCGAGCGTATCGGCAAGGGAGCCAAGCTGGTGCGTCGCGAATACCCGACCGCCATTGGCCCAGTGGATATTATGGCCGTGAATGCCGAGGGCGAGCATGTGGCTGTGGAAATCAAACGTCACGGCGGCATTGATGGCGTCGAGCAGCTGACTCGCTACTGCGAACTGCTCAATCGAGATCCGCTGCTGGCCCCGGTGCATGGCATCTTCGCCGCACAAACCATCACGCCGCAAGCCCAGGTCTTGGCCAAAGACCGCGGCTTCACCTGCCTCATCCTCGATTACGACGATATGAAAGGCACCGAGGACGACAGTCTCAGGCTGTTCTAGATATAGCAGGGGCTCCCTCATCAGAGGGAGCCCCTGCTATATCTTTTAGTACGCGGCGAGAATATCGATTACGAAGACCAACGTGGAGTTGGCGGGAATCGGACCTTGCTCCTTATCTCCATAGGCCTGATCCGGCGGAATCACCAGCAGAACCTGAGAGCCGACGGTCTGGCCGACCAGACCCTTCTGCCAGCCCTCGATAACCTGATGCTGGCCGCTGGAATCGCTGAACAGATCGGCGTCGATTGTGGAATCGCGATCCCAGGACGAATCGAACTGCTTGCCATTCGTAAGCCAACCGGTGTACTTGACCACCACGGTGTTCTTGTCGGTCAGCTTGGCGCCGTTACCCTTGATCAGCGTCTGCGAGATCAGCGAATCAACCGAACCCTGACCGTTCATGTCGATGGACGGCTCGCCGTTTTTGGCTCGCGTCACCTTCGGCAGATTGGCCGGCACATCCTTGACTTCCTCGCCAGTGGCCTTCTCCAAGTCCTTGGACTTGGACACAAACGTCATCGCCAGAATGTAAGAGTACCCGGACGAATCCTGAGCGTTGACGCCAAAGCCAATCGTGGTGTTGATCTTGGCACCCTTGATCTGGTTGTAGTAGGTCGAGGAGAGGGTCTTGGAATCCACCTTCAGCGAGCAATCCGGCGTGTTCTTGGTCCAGGTGTCCATGAGCTCGGTTCCGTCTTTAACGTTGAGCGCGATGCCTTGGGCGCAGACGCGGTCGCCCTCCTCGATCACGTCGCCATCGCCCTTCTGCAGCACCACATAAGAGCCGTCGGACACGGTCATCGGCGTATTAAAGGAGATGGTCGGCTTCTCGCCGAGCTTGCCCTTGGCGGTCACGCCGGCAATTTGGCCCTTCTTGTCAGAAGAGTCGGAAGATGAAGAGGAATCGGAAGAAGAGGATTTCGAGTCCGAGCTCGAACTGGAGCAGGCAGCCAGCGACACGCACATCGCCAGCGAGCAGGCAAGGGCAACGGCCTTGCCGAGGGGAGATAACATAGACTTAACAGACTTACGCATGACACATCACCCTACTGGTAAACCTTGATTTTCTGCGCTCCTAGGTAATAAACAGGTGAAGATTGTAGAATGGTTGAGTTATGAGTGCTGAAGAACAGACTACAAGACCGGATAAGGGCGCCAAGCGTCCATCCCGTCATGCCAAAATCATGCGTGGAGTGGTGACGCCTATCTTCGGACTATTGGCCGTGGCGGCTGTGGTGTTGGGGTACATGAATGCCACGATGTGGAAGCCCTCCACTGAAATCACCGCTTCCGCAACCATGAGCGGCTCCCGGTATGTCGTCACTGATCCGAATGTGCTGACCTTGTTGGATCAGAATGCCACGATAACCGTGGACTCGGGATCCTCTCAGGACGAGGCGTGCGTGGCGTTGGGTTCGTCCAAGGATGTTGCCGGATGGGTCGCGTCCGAGAAGTCCTATACCCGCATCACCGGATTGACATCATGGAGCGAGCTGAGCACCCAGAAGGGAAGCAGCACGAGTCAGGGAGCGCCTACCAGTGCCGATGACGCGGTGTCGTTCAAGGATTCCGATATGTGGACTGCCGTGAAATGCGGCACTGGGTCCGTTTCGCTGAAGAGCAAGAAGACCGGCGCCTCGACGGTAGCCATTGTGGATTTGGGCGAAAATGTCACCAACGCCAAGGTGCAGCTGCACTGGGTGCGCTCCGAAGTGCCGGACTTTGCGATGCCGTTCTATCTGTCCGGCGGATTGCTGGCCGTGCTGGCCGTACTGTGCGCCTCCGTGTTCGCCATGCCGCCGCATAAGCGCCGCAAGCGCATGGTGGAAGGCATGGCAAGCGCCGTAATCGAGGAAGAGGCACCCGCCAGCATCGCAGTGTCCGGGAAGCCGGATGGTGCAAGTCGACGTAATCGTCGCCGTCACGCCACACATCGGCGTTCGGGCCGTGCGTCCTCGCAATCCTCGCAATCTGAAGCCACCGAAACACCGGTTATCATCGACCCAAGTTCGCGTAACCTGGTCGCCGACCAGCAGACCGGTGCCGAAAGCGGCGCTGAGCCCGGCCTCAGCGCCGGCGATAACGAATCGACTTCGGTAATCACCCCTGACGAACTGCAGGCCTACTTCTCCCGCTTGGCCCAAGAGGTCAATACCGGAGACGACTCGGCCGATGACGGACAGGAGGAAAGCTGATGAACAAGCGATGGAACAAACTGTGTGTGTCCGCCCTCGCCTGCGTGGCGTTGGTCGTGCCGTTGACCGCCTGTGAAGGCCAACTGCCGACGCCGGCTGCTGATACCTCCACCAAGGTTGCGCCGGATTTGACCGAGGCGCAGGAGAAGAAGATTCGTCTGAAGATTCTCAAGACGATCGATGAAGCCGATCAGGCCAAGAATCCCGATGGGTATGCGACCGTTATGGGCGGGCCCCAGCTGGACATTCGCATCAGCCAGACCACGATCAATCAGCGTGGCGGCGGTATGTCCGAATATGCGACCATTCCCAAGGACATCGCCCAGACGGTGATTCCTACGGACGACGGATGGCCTCGCTCGGTGTTCACCATCACGACCACCACCGAAGATCAGCAGTCCAAGCGTTTGCTGGTCTTCGATCAGGAATCCGCCCAGCAGAATTACAAGCTGATGGCTATGGCTCGACTGTTTGAGGGCGCCAAGCTGCCGAAGTTCGAGATTCCGACTATTGGCTCGCAGATGGGCACCGCAAAGGATGAGAAGCTGGTGGCCGCTCCCGCCGATGCCTTGGCCCAATACGCCGATGTGCTGCAGAACGGCTCCAAGAGCCAATACGCTTCCAAGTTCGCAGACGATTTGCTGCGCCAGGAACTGGCCAATACCACGGCCAAGGTGCAGGAAGGTATGCAACGCAACAACGGTACGCAGGAGCAAAAATTCACCGCTGTGCCTGAACAGATGTGGGTGATGCGTGCTGCAGACGGTGCCGGTGATCTGGTGGTTGGCCGTATTAACGGCGAATGGACTCGCAAGGCAGGGGATGGCCGCGAATCGCGGCCGGCTTCCGACGACGAGAAGGCGCTGTTCAATAGCGACAAGTACACCAGCACCATGAAGGTCACGTATGTGAACGTGGTGGCCTTGTACATTCCGTTGGCAAGTTCCGGTGAGCAAATCACCGCAGTGGGCGCCGACCGTCAGCCGGTAAAGGTCGAAGCGCTGTAATTGTTGCCGCCACCCACCGCGCGGTTAACGCCCCCACCACGATGTGATTCGTCCACCACGATGTCGATAAAACTTTACCTTTCGCATAATGGTGCCGTTTGGGGTCACATCGTGGTGGGCGTTTTGCTACGTGGTGGGAATTCCACCGCGTAGTGGAAGAATCCCTACGTGGTGGGAATCGGCATTACAATCAATGTCAGCAAATGTGATTGTTGTTGTACGCGAATCGCGTGGAATCGGGAGGCATTATGGCAGAGCAGCAGTTCAATCCGGGAGTCTCATTGGCGGGCGCCGTCGATTTGGAGGCGCTGAAGCATCAGGTCAAGGCCGAGCCCGGACAAGCGGGCGGCGCGCCTGCCGCTGGTGGGTACGTGATCGACACCACCGAAAACACCTTCCAGGCAATGGTGCAGACTTCTGCGACCTTCCCGATCCTGCTGCTTCTGTGGGTGCCGACCGATGACCGCCTGTTCCCGATGGCCCGTGCACTGGGCGACGCGGTGAACGCCCTGAACGGCCAGATTCAGCTCTCCCGTATCGATATCTCGTCCAATCCCTCGATTGCCCAAGCGCTGCAGGTGCAGGGCGTGCCCGCACTGTTCGCGTTGATTGCCGGCCGTCCGATGCCGCTGTTGCAGGGCCTTCCGGGTGACGACGAGCTCAAGCAACTTACTGACGAGGTGATTCCGAAGATTATTGAGGCCGCCGCGCAGTCTGGTGTGAACGGTACCGCGCCGTACTCGGGTGATCCTGATTCCGATGCCGCCAAGAGCGCTGGTGCCACCGGTGCCGTCGCGGGTGCTGAGCAGGTGCCGCCGGAGCATGCCGAAGCTCATCGTTTGGCCGAGGAGGGCGATTACGCGGGTGCCGCCGCCGAATACGAGCGCGTGCTCGGATCCGACCCGTCCGATGCACTGGCCGCCCGCGAACGTGCGAAGGCGCTGTTGCTGGCCCGCTCCGGGGCCGCTGATGTACGTGATGTACGTGCCGCTGCCGCCGCAGCGCCGGACGATGTGGAAGCGCAGTTGGCCGTGGCTGATATCGACATGATTGGTGGCCAGATTCAAGACGCTTTCGACCGTTTGCTGGACTTTTTGGCCGCCGGGCACAAGGCCGATATCGAGCAGGTTCGCAAGCGTCTGCTCGAATACTTCGCCATCCCCGAACCCACCGACCCGCGTCTGACCCGCGCCCGTCGTCGCCTAGCCACCCTCATGTACTAAGTGGTTTTGGCTCCCCTCTTTGAGAGGGGCTGTCGTCGTAGATGACTGAGGGGAGCTCACGAGCGTACTCGATTGCTCCCCCCCTAAACCATCCGATTCTTCCCGAAATACTGCTGGAACCTTGGCCCCTCCAGCGCCAGCTCCTCCTCGAAATCATCCGCCCACTTACAGAACGGACGGTTGGCGAGACCATCGTTATTGAATCGCGCCTGATCGGTGATTTCGGTGATGCAGAATTTCGGAATCGTCAGATTGGTAACCGGCCCGGATCGTTCGGCCTCGGCTACGATGAGCGGCGCATTCGGCCCGCCGAACACATCCACGCTCCAGCCGTCTTCCTCAATCCACACGGAATACCGGTTCTTGATGATTACCGAGCCGCCGCGCTTGATGAGTTCGGCCGCGATACGCGTATCGATTTCGCGCTCGACTTCGTAGCGCGTGCCGCCCACGGACGGACCTTTGACGGTGACATATGCTTCCGAGAACCGGTCGCGGTATTCGTCCAGCACGGCCACCGGATTTACGTCGGGCGTCATGTCGACGTGAACCTTGCGCGAGACCAGGCGCACGCGCAAGGCGTAATTGTCGGCATGCACGTAGTAGCTCTGAATGATGAGGGTCGGGGCGTCGCCGTCGTCGTATTCCGCCGGCAGTTCGCGGCAGAAGAAGCGGCGTTCGTATTCGAAGTCATCTGTAGGTTCCGACATAACCCCATTGTAGAGCCGATAATGGCGATTTTCTCGTTATTTTGGCGACGTATGTGCCGCATGCAACGTGATGTGGTGTACAGTAAAGAAGTTGCTCGGGTTTGTAGCTCAGTGGATAGAGCGTCTGTCTCCGGAACAGAAGGTCGTGGGTTCGATCCCCATCAAGCCCACCAGCATGGCTTTCGGCTAACCGCCGGAAGCCTTTTGCATATTCGGCGCGTGCAAGGCTGGTGCTGGTGTCGGCAATGGCAAGGCCGGTGATGCCGGCTCGCTTGGGTCGTGGAAAAACCGTCCGGTTTGGCGAGAACGGTAGCCGAATCGTCTGGAATCGTCTGGAATCGTCTGGAATAGCAAGGAATAGTCTGTTGATGGCCGTATGCCGGGCATCATGCGCGCTAAACGCGACTTTGCTCAGTAGACTGCTACGTAATCGGCATTGCCAATCGTTGCTGATCGTGCGATTGGTCGTAGCCGGTGGTGATGTGTACCGGCGCCGGCCGCAGCAGGTGGGCGCCCCCAAGATGAGAAGGAGCACAATATGAGCGAAAAGATGGAAGCCGTAGCCACTTCCGAGGCGCCGGCCGCGCTGGGCGCATACAGCCAGGCGGTGAAGGCCAATGGCTTCGTGTTCGTATCCGGCCAGCTGGGCATTGATCCGGCCACCGGCGAACTGGCGGGCGAGACCGCTGGAGAGCAGGCTGCACAGGCGCTGAAGAATATTAAGCACATTCTCGACACTGCCGGTACCGGCATTGAGCATGTGTGCCGTGCCACCATCTACCTGAAGAACGTCGAGGACTTCAAGGAAGTGGACGCACGTTACGCTGAGGCGTTCATCGGCTCCGTCAAGCCCGCCCGCGTGGCCTTTGGCAACAACATGATTCCCAAGGGTGCGCTCGTGGAGATTGACGCCATCGCGGTGGAGTGATTCGAACGTTTCCCCGGCGGCCCGTCTGCGCGCA
>OGQT01001616.1_pt1 | contig 17570 bp, 14 predicted proteins | sample 1553261 | NCBI WGS metagenome assembly OGQT01 (sample SAMEA2579992, study PRJEB22360) | human gut metagenome | biome: human gut; feature: human-associated habitat; material: faeces | place: Denmark | collected 2008/2010
TGCGAGTTCCCGGAGTTCCTCGACTATGTCGAGAGCGTCTGCAACGAGTTCCGCGAACTGTACGAGAACATCAAGGGCACCACGCCCTACTGCGTCAAGACCGTGGCTGTGCTGAACAGCTGGGGGCAGCAGCGCGCGTGGGGCTGCCACATGGTTCACCATGCGCTGTACCAGAAGCAGAATTACAGCTATGCGGGCGTTATCGAAGCGTTGTCCGGTGCGCCGTTTGATGTGAAGTTTATCAGCTTTGACGACATCAAGGCTGACCCGAAGGTGCTGGACAGCATTGACGTCCTTATCAACGTCGGTGACGGCGACACCGCCCACACCGGCGGCAAGGTCTGGGAGGATCCTGATATTTCCGCTGCCGTCAAGGGCTTTGTCCACCGCGGCGGCGGCCTGATCGGTGTCGGCGAACCGGGTGGTCACCAGTATCAGGGGCGCTATTTGCAGCTGTCCGCGCCGCTCGGCGTGGAGAAGGAAACAGGCTTCACCCTGAATTACGACAAGTACAACTGGGATGAACACCGCGACCACTTTATTCTGGCCGACTGCCCCGACCACGACGTGGACTTTGGCGAGGGTAAAAAGAGCATCTTCGCGCTGGAAGGCACCGAAATTCTGATTCAGCGTGACAAGGAAGTCCAGATGGCTGCGCACGAGTACGGCAAGGGGCGCGGCGTGTATATCAGCGGTCTGCCGTACAGTTTTGTGAACAACCGCGTGCTGTACCGCGCCATCCTGTGGGCTGCCCACGATGAAGCCGACCTGCACAAGTGGTTCAGCACGAACTACAATGTGGAAGTCCATGCCTACGTTAAGAACGGCAAGTACTGCGTGGTCAACAACACCTACGAACCGCAGGACACGACCGTTTACACCGGCGATGGCAGCTGCTTCGATCTGCATCTGGATACCAATGAGATCAAGTGGTACAGCATTGAGGGGTAATAGAATGAGAACACCCGAAGAACAGATCCGCTATGCGGCCTCTATTACGCCCAGCCCGCGCCAGCTGGCATGGCAGCAGCTTGAATTTTACGCCTTTACCCATTTCGGCATGAATACCTTCACGAACCGCGAGTGGGGCGACGGCACCGAAGACCCGGCGCTGTTCAATCCTGACGCGCTGGATGCCGACCAGTGGGTCGCTGCGGTTAAAAGTGCCGGTATGAAGGCACTGATTTTGACCTGCAAGCACCATGACGGCTTTTGTCTGTGGCCGAGCGCCTACACCGAGCACAGCGTAAAAAACAGCCCGTGGAAGAACGGACAGGGCGATGTTGTGCGCGAGGTATCGGATGCCTGCCGGCGCGGCGGTATCAAGTTTGGTGTCTATCTCTCCCCGTGGGATCGTCACGATGCACGCTATGGGCAGGGGAAACCGTATGATGATTATTTCGTTTCCCAGCTGACCGAGCTTGCAACAAACTACGGAGATATTTTCTGCTTCTGGTTTGACGGTGCCTGTGGTGAGGGCAAAAACGGCAAAAAGCAAATTTACGATTGGGAACGCTACTATGCAGTACTGCGCAAATTGCAGCCGAATGCGGTTTTGAATGTCTGCGGTCCCGATGTGCGCTGGTGCGGCAACGAGGCCGGGCATTGCCGGAAAGCTGAGTGGAGCGTGGTTCCCGCAGAACTGCGGGATGCAGAGCGCACGGCATCGAAATCGCAGCAGGCGGATGACGGAGAATTCTCCCGCAAAATTGACTCTCAGGACGAGGACATCGGCAGCAGAGCGGTTATCCGCAATGCAAGAGAACTTGTCTGGTATCCGTCCGAGGTGGATACCTCCATCCGAACAGGTTGGTTTTACCATCCGGAGGAGGACACTGACGTACGCACGGCAGACGAATTGCTGGACATCTATCTGGATGCCGTTGGTGCGAATGCAAGTCTGCTGCTGAACATTCCACCCGATACGCATGGCCGTATTGCCGCACCGGACTGCGCCAGCCTTACAGAGCTGGGTACTAAAATCCAGCAGATTTTTGCCAGCAACGTAACAGAAAAGGCGGCAATCACAGCTGATTCTGCGATTGCGCAGCATCCCATCACACAGGCTGTAGACGGTATGGCAAATACCTATTGGCAGGCTGCCTACGGACAAGAATCCGATACGATTACTTTGAAGTTCCCGAAGCCGCAGAAGGTTTCCTGCGTTGTTCTGGGGGAGCATCTTCCGACAGGGCAGCGAATTGAAAGCGGCGAGATTTGGGCAGATGGAAGCAAGGTTTCTGAATTTACGGTAGTTGGACATAAACGTATCTGCCGCTTCGCCCCTGTGGAAGTGCTGACGCTTACCATAAAGATTACAGCTTCTCGCACAGAACCAACTCTACGGCTGCTGGCAGTCTATCAGTGAGGATGTATGTGATGAAAGAAATTTTGACCGCGTGGCAATGGGATGGCCCAGTGTCAGAACCGGTTCCTTACGGAGAGGGGCATATTAACCAGACGTATGCTATTACGGTAACGTCAGAGCAGGGTGCAAAACGCTATATCCTGCAAAAAATCAATACCAATACATTCAAAGACCCGGCCGGTTTGATGGAAAACGTCTGCGGTATTACAGATTTTTTGCGCGAAAAGGCTAAGCAGCGCGGGGCTGACCCGGCGCGTGCTACGCTCCATGTGGTGCCTACCAAAGAGGAAAAGCCCTATTATCAGGCTGCTGATGGTAGCTGCTGGCGTGTCTATGACTTTGTGGAGGATACTGTCTGCTTGCAGCAGGTGCAGTCGGCTGAGGATTTTTACCAGAGCGCCGTTGCATTTGGCAACTTCCAGCATCAGCTTGCCGACTATCCGGCTCATACCCTGCATGAGACAATCCCGCACTTCCACGACACACCCAAGCGCTTCGTTGACTTCCAGCGCGCCGTGGCTGAGGACCGCATGGGTCGTGCCGCACAGGTGCAGCGCGAAATTGAGTTTGTCCGCGCCCGCGAAGCAGAGTATCACGTTATGGTGGATCTGCTGGCAGCGGGCAAGCTGCCGCTGCGCGTCACCCACAACGACACCAAGCTGAACAACATCCTGTTCGACAAAACGACCGGCGAGGGTCTTTGCGTTATCGACCTTGACACGGTCATGCCGGGGCTTGCTGCCAATGATTTTGGGGATTCTATCCGCTTCGGTGCCAACCACTGCGCCGAGGACGAAGCTGACCTCTCGAAAGTCAATTTCAGTATGGAACTGTTTGAAATTTACACCAAGGGCTTCTTGCAGGCAGCAGGAGAAGCGTTCACCCCGCTGGAAAAGCAGACCCTGCCGTGGGGGGCTAAACTGATGACGATGGAATGTGGTATGCGTTTCCTGGCCGATTATCTGGAGGGCGACCACTACTTCCACATCAACTACGAACAGCAGAATCTCAATCGCGCCCGTACCCAGTTTAAGCTGACTTCCGGCATGGAAGAAAACTGGGATGCCATGCAGAAAGTAATTGAAAAATATTGCTGATGCCACTAATCTGCTTTTTCATTTTGCGTTTTGCATAGTGGAGTAGAGTGCATTATGCAAACTCGTGTTTTCTCCTTCTTTAACTCCCGCGCCTAACAAGCGCGGGAGTTGCTTATTCTAAAGGATAAAAATAGAGCCGCTTCAAGCGTTGCACTTATGCAATACGCTTGAAGCGGCTCTGTTATATTAGCGGTAGTAAAGCTCGATTTCTTGGATGCTTGGATCGGTTTGCCCCTTGCTATTTTTCGTAGTGTCTTCCTGCAATCCAGTAATCAAGACCTTGAATTTGGAACTGGTCGTTTCTGGCAGGGAAATGGTTTTGGATGTGCCAATCGTGCCGCTATAGGTACTGATTGTAGTGTATTCCGTACCATTCCATGCTTGGAACTCTAAGCCGGTAATTCGTTCGGATGCCCAATTTGGAACAATATTTTCTGTGATGGTTACGCTGTTAAAGGTCTGCTCAGAGCCAAGATTGAATTCCAGCCATGCAGGAAGATCCGAGTTGGCAGCAGCCCAGCGGGAACCCTGAGAGGCATCGCCGTCATTTACTTTGGATGCGGGGCAGGAGGGGTGCGAAGAGCTGGCGGAAACGGACTTATTCAAAAGCAGATTCTGCGGCTCACGAATTACGGGAACTTTGTATACCTCAAATTCAACGATGCTGGGATCGGTTTCGCCACGGCCATGCGTACTTGTGTCGGCGCGGAGGCTGGTGATTTCCATTCTAAGATGGGATGCAGTCACAGTGTCGAACGTGAAATCTTTCCCTTCGCCGATTTCGCCGTCATAGGTGTAAATTGTTTGATAACCATCCGCCGTAGGAATCTGCAAGTTGAAGGAGGCAATTCGGGGAGATGCCCACCCGGATACAATATTTTCAGTAAGGACAACCTTATTAAAGGTAGTATCCTTGCCAAAATCAATATCCAGCCAGATGGGAAGATCCGAGTTGGCGGCGGCCCAGCGAGAATTCTGAGAATAGATGCCGTCAACCATTAAATCGGGAGTCAAGGATTCATGGGAATTGTTAGAGGTTACAGTTTTGCCTAATGCAAAATTGGATGGATTATTATATTCGCCCTGCTGGTACTCGTGAACACCGATGTCAGGAGCATTACCCCAATACAGCTGAGTGCCATAGAAATCAGTGGTTCCCATCTGGGGAACATAGATGCCTGCATCGATCAGCGGAGAACTTGCATTGAGCTTGTAGCCATCCCAAACTGTAGCACCACTCAGAATGCCATCGCTGTTCTGCTGAGGAGTCTGTCCGGGATCCTCTAGTTCCCAAATTGCTGTGCGGATAGCGTCCACGCTCTCTTTGTTGATGGCGGCAAGCCCTTTGAGGGTATAATCCCAGTCGTCCGGCAGGGAGAGCATCTGCGACAGCAGCCCCTTGGCTTTCAGAGACAGATTTTTATTGCGAAGATGATGATTGCTCATAACGGTATAGTCCTTAATGCGCTCTACGCGAAAAACAGCCATTTTACGAATCCTTTCATGTAAGAAGATGGGCAGCCGCCGGGGCTGCCCGCAGTTCAACGGTTACAGATTCTGACGGATAATGCGGGTGATGATGCCCACGGCGATACTGCGCTCCTCGTCCAGCTTTGTCACCACAAAGCTGACATCGTCCTTTTTGCCGGGCGTGCGGCGGTCATAGCAGGAGTGGGCCACAGCGTTGACACCGTTGGAAAGCCGCACATAGACGATGCCCTTATGTACATCGGTAACGCGGCCGGCGTATTTGCTCTGTACACGGCAGCGCTTCAAGGCTTCACGGCTGGTGTTTTCGGTGACGCTCTTGACATCGGCGCGGACAGACAATTCTTCCTGCGAGGTTTTGTTCACCTCGGTCACGCGGACAAGAATCTGGTCGCCCACAGCAAAGCGGTCATGGGCATCCCCAATCCAATCCCATGCCAGATCCCGTGCCATGATGGAACACTCCACGCCGAAAATCTCGACACGGATAGACTTGTCGGCAACGGCAATGACGCGGGCCTGCACCACGCGCCCCTCCCGGACGCGGTACTCGCCGTTGGCATCGGGGCTGAAATAGAATAGCTGACGCTTGCGCATCATAGCCTCGCGGCGGCTGGCGACCACGCTGCGGGTCTTGGAGTCGATGCCGAGGATGACGAAGTCGATTTCTGCGCCCAGCATATTGCCCAACAGCTTCATCTGGCGGACAACCATGCTTTCTGTGCTGTTGGCAGCATTGGGCATCACCATCATTTCCTTGAGAGGGATGACGATGCGAAAACCGTTGTAGTCCACAACGGCAATCGTCTTGCCGCTGTCGGTCTGCTCGATGCCGCCCAACGGCGCGGAGAGGATGCGCCGTGTGCGGTAGGCGTTGTGAATCTCATGCCACGCGGCGGCTTCGCGGGCATCTTCGGTTTCGATTTCGTCGCCGCTTTCAATGGTTAGTACCGGGGCATCGGCCTTGCGTCTGCGGCGGGGCGGGGGAGCCGCAGCGGGCGTTTCTTCTTCGACAGGGGTAGGAATGGGCGCATCCTCAAAACTCACAGGTTCGGGAATCGGCAGATCGGGGGTAAAAATGTCATTGTTCATTTCCATGAGGAATCTCCTTTTCGTTTTCAGGTTTTGTTATGATGGATTCTTTGTCAGCGGAAACTACTGTTTTTGATTTGGCAGGACGGCCACGGCGTTTAGGCGGTGCCTTGGGGGATGCCTTTGTTTCCACTGAGGGAGTTTCGAGCGTTTCTGGTAAGGCTTTCCGCCACTCCGGGATATGGGCGGACGCTTTGCACTCCCGCAGCTGCTTGTAAGCAGGGTGCAGAGAGTAATCCATCTTGTGGACTTTCAAAACTTTGTGCCCGCGCAGAATTACCAGCGCTTCATCTACCGGCAGGCGCAGCACTTCGTCTGGGGTCAGCACCGGTCGCTTTCCGACACCACTGCTCTCGCGGTACTGCGGCGTATAGTCGGAGACGCGCAAGGTACTCAGTGCTTTGGAGGTACTGGACACTGCCACACTGGCAATGCCGGTGCGCTGGGAAACGTACTCAGCTGTCAGCTGATCCGTACAGCCAAGAAAAAGCTGCACATCGCAGTTGCCCAGAATTTCCTGCCACTGGTTCTGCGGGTAGCGGTTTTGCAGGCCGGCAAGATTCTGGAATACGCAAGACATGGAGATGTTGCGGGAGCGGATAACGCTGATACGCCGGGATAATTCGGAAATCGTACCGCAGGCGGTCAGCTCCTCGCCCAGCACATGGACCGGCACAGGAAGCCGCCCACCGGGGCAGTTGGCATCGGCATAACGGACGAGTTTGATGAAGGCAAAGGACAGGAACAGCGATGCAAGAAAGTCAAAGGTGCTGTCTTGATCGCTGGTGACGAGATAGTAGGCGCAGGGCTGCTGCCCCGGCAGTTCAAGGCTGATTTCGTCATACGCAGTGATTTTTTTAATCAGTTCAGATTGGAACACCTGCAATCGACTGCCCAGTCCGCTGATAACACCGCTGCGCACCGAATCCGAGGCCCGTTGGTACAGGCTGTACGGCGCTTTGGCGGGGTGGGTCAGCGGCAGAACATCGAACAGGCTGTCCAGCTGGCTCTCGCTGCATTGCGTGATAAGGTTGTACACCTCACCAATGTTCCGCTGTTCTGGCGGGTAGGTAAGGTCAACGTACAAGACCAGCGCTTTCAGCAAGTTCATCTCGCCGGAATCCCAGAAACGATCGCTCTTGCCTGTGCCGTTGGTATTCTTAATGATGACATCTACGAAAAGTTGCGCCATCAGTTCCTGCCCCTCAATTTCTTTCAGGCAGTTCCACGAGTCGGAATTTTCGGGGCTGACAAGGTTGAACACACGCACTGTGTAGCCTAAATCCCGCATATACTCGCTGGATTTTTCATAGAGCTCGGATTTGGGGTCACAGATAATAAGCGACTCGCCGCGGGCGGCGCTTTGCAGGATACGATTCATGCAGAACGAGCGTGTTTTCATCGAGCCGCTGGCACCATAGACGGCAAGGTTGCCGTTCATACGTGTTTTCTCCGGGATACAAAGAAACTTTCCGCCGAGCATCCCCAACACAGTGCCTGTATGCTTGGATAAGTCGGAAACCATATCCAGCACGGCGGGGACTTCTCGCGGCTGCATCCAGCCGGACGTGCCGTAAGTGCCTTTTGCGGAGAAATCGAAATTGCGTTCGGAATCCGTTAGGGCATCCTGGCTGAACAGCTTTCGGTATAGGAAAATCACAGCGACTGCTGCTGCGCAGCTCGCCGTGCAGTACAGATTGTAGGGAAACCACAGAACACCTTTGAGACAGGCCAGCGGCGACAAAGAGGGAAACGGCGGAGAAGTGCCGCCCAGCATACCGCCGTTTTTCTGCCAGACGGCATAATTGCCGATGAACTGCGTTACGTAGCCGCAGGCATAGAGCAGCAGCACGACTGCCAATAGAATTTGAGCTCGTTTTTGAGGTTGTTTCATGGGTTGGAGAAGAACCTCCTCTCGAACTCAGCAAAGTCGATGGTCTGCAACTCGACCCTGTCGCCGCAGAGTGGCTGCAGCGCGTTTGCCTGAAAATCAAAGCAGAGGATGGCACCTTTCATTTGCAGCAGCTCTAAGGCGGACAGGAATCGGAACAGACGCGGCAAATCCGGCAGATAGCAGAATAGAATTGGCGTGCCTGCATCTGTGCGAGCATCGTTCTCGATGAAAGCATTACGGCAAGGCGGCTGAAGCTCTTGCAGCAGCATGGCGCTTAGTCGTCCGATGACATCCGAATGACAAAGCAGCCACAGCAGCGTCTCTCCGTGGTAGTCATTGGTGAGAAAGTAGAAATGTTCGTAGCCCTCGCCAAAAAGGAAGTGTTCTTTCTTGTAAGTCTTTGCATCTTCCAACAGAGTAGTCATCACCGCCCACTGATCGGACAGCAGAATGCCATCAGGCGTGTGACTTGCGCCGGTTCGCGTATAGCGGATATTTTGCAGCATGATTTTTCCCCGCTGTTCGATTTGCGTGTCAAAGGTCGGAACAGTCTCCATGCCGTTGAACACAGCAAAGGTGCGGGATGGGGTCAGCAGCGAGCCGACCATGCGGGAGCCGTGAACCTTTATCATTTCAAGACCCAGTTCTTTCATCTCGCGGGAATCATAAAAAGTGGGAACATCAATATAGAGAGGTTTGCTCACGTTAGGAGAAAATATAGGCGGCTTTTCATCTCGGTAAATCACCGCGCCTGCATTCATCATCGTGACGTAGGTTTGTGCGATACGATGCAGCCGCAGACGGCGGGCAGGGGATGACTTGATGGAGTTGGTGTCGGTGCGGCCTGACAAGTAGAATTGAAACCGTTCTGGCGCGCGTTCCCGCAAAAGACGTTTGCCACGGATACCGAGCCGATAGCCGCGAAGATGATCTTTGGAGAAAATGCGCAGGAGCTTGTCGTGCGTTAGGCTCGTCACCACTTTTTTGCGGTAACTTTTGCTGGAGGTAAGGCGGTCAGCACACGCACAAGGCAACTCACCGCAGATGGCAGTGAGCGCCAAAAGTTCATAATAGAGGCTATCTTGCGCGGGCAAGACAGGGAAAGAAGAAGAAATAGAAATCACCTCGGAATTTAACCGTGCCTTCTTTGACTCCGGCGAAAGTCGCTGCCGATTGGGGTATGAATCGGCTTACAACAACGCGGAAAAGTCATTTTCAAGCACAGGTATCTGATCTTTACGAATTTTTCGGAAAAAGTGGAGGTCGGTTTTCAGCCGATTTTGGGGCGCTCAGCAACGCCGAAAAGCATTTTTTCGGCATCACGGTAATCACGGTAGAGGACGAATATCCAAACCGGGTCGTCTGGAAAGAATCGCACAGCGCCCCGGTATCGTCCGCCAAACAGAATGTGGCAATGACATCTATGACAGCTTTCAACTCTAAATTGTCATAATCCCGCACGGCTTTGATCGGCAAGTTGTGGTCGTAGATATGCTCCACACAAATCACACAGTCGGAAAAGTGGGGAAGTGGTTTGCTTTGCACCAGCGCTGCCTGAAGTGGCAGCAAAAGAAATTTGCAGCCGTTGCGCTTCTTTTTATCCGGCAGCAACGCGGGGAGCAGCACACGCAAATAATTATCAGATGCCCACACGCGAATCCCCTGTGCCTCGGCCGCCTTGGGGTAGTAATAGATTGGCGGCTCGTTGGACACGGAAAAGAACATATTACGCAGATGCGCCGTGCTTTTCTCGCTGAGAAGCGCCGCACTCTCGGCGGTTTTGGCAAACTGCATTGGGTCGGGTATGGGCAGCAGATGCTCCATCTCGTACAATTTCTTGTGGATGTCGATGAGTCCACGCTGCTCTAATCGGATGCGATTCAAAAGTACGTCAGGATTCAAACGCGGCCTCCTTTTTGTAGTAACTGACAGTACCGTCCTCGGCTACCGTGCAGAACCCGGCTACCTGCGGAATATCCAGCATCTCGATTTGGGCAGCATCATCGACCACCACAATGCACTTGTCGGCATCTTTCTGCGGCTGGCGCAGCAACTGGCAGATCATAGTTTCCTTGCCCTGCGGGATAGGAACAATTTCATACAGTTCTCCATTTGCAAAACAGAGTATAGCTGCCGGAAATTCTCCAACAGTGTGATATTCCACTTGATCTATAAAATCGAGTAGAACCCAGACGCAGCGGGATAAGTCTTTATCTGCGCCGTTTTGTGCTTCTTGATTTGCGTAGTAGCGACCATTCTCGGCGCAGAAGATGCGCCCTTCTTTCAGCATATGGGCAAGCAAAGTTTTTGCCGTCGCTTCTTTTTCGGGAAAGAAGCGACAAAGCTGCTCTTCGGTCAGACCGGGATACAGCGAAATGTTATGCAGCATTTCAGCGGCTTCCCGCTGATAAATCGCTGCGCGGTTTTTCAATACAATCACCATCCTTATTGCGCATAAAGGACGCATAAAAACGTATTAGGTAGTGTCGGCAGCATAGCCGCAGGCCGCTAATACGCAATCAATACGTCCTTTTGCGTATTCGACTTTTTATTGCGTAATCATTGCGTCAGGGTGGACGTATTACGGTCATCTGCAAAACCTCCCACATCAGAATTTATCCAAAACAAAAAGAGCCGTGCCTGAAAAAAGTCAGGTACGACTCTGGGTGAAAATGTCCAACCTTTTTGGCTGAACCCTATTTTGAACATACTAATTGTAACATACGCGATTATACACGTATATACAATCACTGTGCGGATGTTGTGCAGATGTAATGCGAGTGGGGAAAAATATTTGTAAGCCGTAAAAGCATCGCTCAAAGCCTGCGCTGATTGCAAAATAAAAGCACCGTGGTTGCATTACATCCGCGCGGTCTTTGTATATACCAGCGCTGTTTTTTGCTATACACTTATTGGTAGGGGAACCTTTTCTATATAGGATAATTCTCATCCTTTGTTCTCTGAAGTCCGATTTATCCATCAGCGCAGGTGACAAAAGTATCAAATCATTGTATAATAAAGAACAACATGGTTTAATACTTTTTCTGCCACAGAAAGGAGTTTAATGACCACGGCAGACAAAAGGAATTCTGAAACGTCCTCTCCTATCAGGACATATAAGGTGGAAGATATTGCGGCCATGCTAAATATCGGCCGTACTTCTGCCTACAATCTTGTGAAAGAGGGACATTTCAAAACGGTACGAATCGGTAATGCTATACGAATTTCCAAAAAATCTTTTGATGAATGGTTGGATTCTCAATCTTTCTAACCAGAAAGGAACATTAGTATGGCTACGATTATTAAACGTAAAAAAGCATATTCCGTTGTTTATAACTATGTCGATGAAAACGGCGAAACCAAGCAAAAATGGGAAACCGTACATACCCACAAAGAAGCCTTGAGGCGAAAAGCCGAAGTAGAAAACACTCAAAACGCGGGAACATTTTTACCCCCAAACAAGCAGACTGTTCGGGAATTTCTGCATGACTTTGTTGCTACCTATGGCGAAAGAAAGTGGAGCATCTCGATGTATGACGGACAGCTTTCCCTGATTTCCAACTACATCAACCCCATTATCGGCGATTTGGAAGTGCAGTCTATCACACCCCGCGTAGTGGATAAATACATTCAGACACTCCAAAAAACGCCCAGCGCCGCCCGAAAGAATCGCAAGACACACGCAGAATATGTTACGAACTCGACCATCGAGAGAATTTTCAAACTTCTTCGCTGTGCCTTTAAGCAGGCTGTCCGTTGGGAACTGATCGGAAAAAATCCGTTCGACAACGCCATCCTGCCTAAAACTGTTTATAAAAAGCGTGACATTTGGGATGCAGATACCATTCGCAAGGCATTGGATCAGTGCGAGGACAGCAAACTGTACATCGCAATGAATCTTTCCTTTGCGTGTTCTTTGCGAATGGGTGAAATCCTGGGGCTGTCTTGGAAGAATGTCCACATTGAAGATGAAGATATTGCTACAGATAATGCCTACATCTATATTGATGCCGAGTTAGAGCGGGCCTCAAAGCAAGCCATTGAAACACTCGGGAAAAAGGACATCTACCACATTTTTACCCCTCTCATGCCTAACACCAGCACGCGGTTGGTCTTGAAGAAACCCAAAACAGATTCCAGTATTCGCAAGGTATGGCTGCCGAAAACGGTGGCGTATATTCTCCGCGATTGGCGCAAGGCGCAGAACGAGTTAAAGGGGTTCTTGGGTGGGGAATACCAGGATTTCGATCTTGTTGTAGCACTTCCCAACGGTCGCCCCTGCGAGGCGCGAATTATCAATAAGGAATTTGTGCTCTTAAAGGAAAAGGCTGGACTTCCCAATGTAGTGTTTCACTCACTTCGTCATTCCAGCACTACCTATAAGCTGAAGCTGAACCATGGCGACTTGAAAGCAACCCAGGGCGACACGGGCCACGCTGAAATCGACATGATTACAAAGGTATATGCACATATCCTTGACGAGGACCGCAAAGTCAATGCCCAAAAGTTTGAGACTGCTTTCTATTCCAATCCAGATCTCCACAATTCAAGGCCTCCGCAGGAGGAGCCGCAAACACCAAAGCTTGATTTGGCGGCTCTTATTGAGCAGCTGAAAAACTCACCGGAGCTTGCTAATACTTTAGCGGATTTGATTGCGGGTTCTAAAGCCTGCTAAAAAAAGCTCTTAGCAAATGGTGCGATTTTCTTAACAAGCGCCTGATTTTCGTTCGAATCCAATTAGCAAATATTCAGCGTAAAACACATAATATTCAATATTCTTATTGTAAGCATAAGGAACGCTTTTTGTTGTGCTATACATACAGCAAAAAGCCGCAAACCCGAAAAAGCACGGATTTGCGGCAATTATAGCGTCCCAGAAGGGGCTCGAACCCCCGACCTTTCGCTTAGGAGTATGGCTTACCATGTGATACACGGTTCGGATGTAACTTCCAATATCATCCCTTACGCAGAATGACTTGTAGTAAACGAACTTTATGGTGCAAAACACCTATTCTGACGCAGTTTTATGTGTCCGTTGGGTGGTCCTATTAGCAAATTCTTAGCAAGAGGACACCCCGCCAAAGCCGATTGCTACTGCCATTCTTCACTCCCTTAGTCAAAATGACAAGGCAAATACATGGAGGTTACTATGGACAAGAAAGAGAAAAAGTCACTGCCGGAACCGCGCACATATACCGTGGAACAGATTGCGGCCATGCTCAACATTGGCCGCACAACCGCATATCAGCTCGTCAAGCAGGAGGAGTTCAGGATTGTCCGCATAGGCAATGCGATCCGCGTTTCCAAGAAATCTTTTGACGAGTGGCTGGAAAGTTTGGAATTGTGAATATCGCAAGAAACGCCGTAGGCTCAAAAAACCTATGGCGTTTTTTTATACCCATTTTGAAGGAGGCTGGCAATGAAACTGACAGAAGCAGAAATGAGGATGGTGTTTCAGATTGAAAGTACCAATCAGAACGCTGCCCTGAATGAGATTTACATGACATGGCGCTATGCGCCGAACCCGGCAACGAAAGAAACGGCGGAAGGCCTTCTGGACAAGCTCCGCCCCCTGTCGGATCAGGAGTGCATGGATTTGATCCGCAAGGTGCAGGCCGAATACCGTCTGCCGGAGAAAGCCCGCACCATCGGGGAAATGCTGGCAGAGGCCAGACAGCAATCCGGGGCGCAGAAGTTATCCGGCCATGACATTATGGCTTTGGAGCGTTTCGACCCGGCGACCAGACACATGATCGTCTTTGATGTTCTTACCCATGACTCGCCTGTTGGCTGGAAGGGTGAGAAAATGCGCCTGTTCCTGACTGACGCCGGATACAGCAAGGCTTTGGAAAATCAGGAAAAGGGGCATATCAAAATCCGTAACCATGCGAAGGTGCTTTCCGGCGATCTCCACTATGACCATAAAGACCGTGAGAGGTAGCCGCCCCCAAAATGTATCAAAATCAGTTGGATATCTTCTGTTTCTTCCTCCGTGGCTTGCGTTCTGAACAGGGCGTGAATGTTTTCCCATGCGGGAGAAAACGGAGGCATACAGACGGGTAAACCGCTCAAAATCAACACTTTTTATTTTCACAGGAAGGAGGTGCGAAGATGGCTGTTTTTCGTATTGAAAAGACCCGTGATTATACGGTCATGTCGAACCATCACTTGAAAGATCGGACGCTGACCCTGAAATCCAAAGGGCTGCTGTCCATGATGCTGTCACTCCCTGACGAGTGGAATTACACCACCAGAGGTCTTGCGGCGATCTGTCGGGAAGGTGTGGACAGCATCGGTGCGGCGTTGAAGGAGCTGGAAACCCACGGGTATATCCGGCGCACACAGCTTCGGGATGAAAAAGGCAAGATCACGGATACCGAGTATGTCATTTACGAAATGCCTCAGTGCGAGCCGCCGTCAAGCCCAGGTACGCCTTTACCGGGTACGGCAAAGCCATATACGGAAAACCCGGATATGGGTATCCCGGATACGGCGGAACCGTGTACGGAAAACCCCGCACAATTAAATACTAATCAACCAAAGACTGATTTATCAAGTACGGAGATATCAAATCCTATCCAATCAAATCCCCCTACCCCCGCAGGGGCAAGGATGGGAACGGATCGGATGGGAGCCAGAGAATGTTATCGTGAAGTGATTTTGGATAACATCGAGTACAGCTATCTGGTGCAGGACAGCCATATCGACCGTGAGCAGCTTGACGAGATCGTTGACCTGATCGTGGATACCGTATGTTCTGCCCGCAAAGTCATCCGCATTGCCGGAGACGATTATCCGGCGGAGGTGGTAAAGTCCCGGTTTATGAAGCTGGACAGTTCCCATGTTCAGTATGTTATGGACTGCATGAAGGACAACACCACCTATGTCCGCAATATCAAGAAATATCTGCTGGCGGCGCTGTATAACGCGCCGGTCACGATGGACAGCTATTACACATCCCTTGTCAGCCATGACCTGTACGGCAGCGGAGATCGGAGGTGAACGCCTTGCAGGAAGAAATCACGCAGAAAACCCTTGCGCTATGTGTGGAGGCCAGCAAAATGACCGCCCAGCTCTTGCAGCAGGCCATGAAGAAGGTGCTGGCAGATATGGAGAATCACAAGAAAAATCCCCCACTCCGGCACGGCAAGCAGACGCTCCGGCAGCTTATGAAGCACAACACCGGCGTCTCCAACATCGAGATCACGGATCAGAATATCCGGGCCTTTTCTTCCACGGCGAAGAAGTACGGCCTGGATTTTGCGTTGAAGAAGGACACCTCCGAGGAACTCCCCCGATACCTGGTGTTCTTCAAGGGGCGAGACGCCGATGTGATTACAGCGGCCTTCCGGGAGTTTTCCGCTAAAAACCTGAGCCGCGAGAAAGCCCCTTCCATCCGGCGCAAGCTGGAAAAGGCGCAGGAGCAGTCCAAAACGCAGCACAAGGAGCAGGAGCGCGGCGAAAAGGTCAAGACCAGAGAACGGAGCGTGGAGCGATGAAGGACAAACTCAAAAAATATCTTCTGCCAAACCTGCCGTATCTGTTCTTTGTGTATCTCTTTGATAAGCTCTGCCAGGCGGTGCGGCTGGCGCCGGGGCTTGACGTCTCGGAAAAGCTGCTGCATATCGGGCAGGGCTTCCAGACCGCCTTCTCCAGCTCCGCGCCCAGCTTTCACGCGCTGGATATCTGCGTCGGCATCCTCGGCGCGGTTTTTGTCCGGCTGGCGGTGTATGTCAAGGGCAAGAACGCGAAAAAGTACCGCAAGGGCATCGAATACGGCTCTGCCCGCTGGGGGAATCGTGCGAATATAGAACCATTTGAAGATCCAGTATTTGCAAACAACGTGATCCTGTCCCAGTCAGAACGGATCACTATGAGCAGCAGGACGAAGATTCCAAAGTATGCCAGAAATAAGAATGTTTTGGTAGTTGGTGGATCTGGTTCTGGTAAGACCAGGTTTTTTATTAAACCGAATTTGTTTCAAATGCACTCCAGTTACGTAATTACAGATCCCAACGGTTATACTATAAGCAGATAGACAAAGGGTGTGTTTCACAAGCACGACCGATGTTTATCTGCTTAATTACATAAAGAAGGGAGGTAAAACCGTGGCGAAGAAAGAAGAAATCAAAATTACAGCTCTGTATGAGCGTTTATCCAGAGATGATGAACAGGCTGGAGAATCGAACTCCATCCAGAACCAAAAGAAATATCTTGAAGAATATGCCCGACAGCATGGGCTGAGAAATATCCGGCACTTCTATGATGACGGCTATTCCGGCACGAACTTTGTTGAGGTAAGATAACGATACCTTTTTTGCAGAGGGTGTTATCTTACCTCTTTTTGATGTATGTTAGATAGCATAACTCTTTACGTCGGCTCCTATCTGTCTGAAATAGGAGATACTTTCAGTAGGCTTGTCGCCTGTATCAACTCTGCCGACAAAGCTATAAAAGATTTCGATTTTGCGGGTGTTCGTTTCCTTATCCAGTTCGTGAATAAGAATACGGTCAATAAATTCATGGACGTTTTCGTAGGTCAGTTCTTCAATCGCTGTGTATCTGCGTACCAGTGCGACAAACCTTTTTACGTCCGCGCTGCGCTCGGTGGCGTTGTCGATTTCCTGTGACAGCTCCGCAATCCTCCGGGTCAGCGTCTTTTTTTCTTCATCATAGCCGGAAGTCAGAAAAGCAAATTGTTCATCTGAAAGTTTCCCTAAAGCGTTGTCCTCGTAGAGCTTGCGGAATAAGATGTTCAGCTCGTTAATACGGTTCTGCGCCTTGTCAAGTTCTTTCCGCTGCTGTGTCAGCGTCTTTTGTACTGCCTTTGCGCTGCACTCGTTGGCGGTTTCGATAAACTCCTGTTCATGCTCTTTCACATAAGACGTTACTCGCTGCAAGTCTGCAAGGACAAGTTCTTTCAATACGCTTTTGCGGATATAATGCGTAGTGCAGAGCATATCATTTCTTGCCCGGTTGCGGTAGTTGCCGCAAGTGTAGGCGTGTTTCCGTTCAAGCGTCCCGGCTCCGCGTACTGCATACATTTTGTAGCCGCAGTCCCCACAAAAGAGCAGCCCGGAAAACAGGTCAATTTCATCAACCTTTGTCGGGCGTTGCCGGGTGGCAATCCGCTTCTGTGCAAGTTCAAAGGTTTCTTCATCAATCAAAGGTTCGTGAGTGTTGGGGAAGAAATACCTTTTTTCCTCCGGGTTCTTTTTCGTCTTTTTCGACTTATAAGATACCTTGTAGGTTTTCCCGGTTATGGTATGCCCTAAATACTCTTTCCTTGTCAGAATGTCGTACAGTGTCTTATCCGGCCAGTTGTACCATGCGTTGAGCTGTGGGCGGGGGTGGCGTTTGCTCCCTGTCCTGCGGTAGCGCAGTTCCCCGACGGTCAATATCTCATTGTCCCGCAGCCAGTTCTGGATTTCACACATACGGTCGCCCCGTACATACATTGCAAAAATCTGTTTTACGACGTGTGCCGTTTCCGGGTCGGGTATCAGATGATTGCGGTTATCCGGGTCGATAAGGTAGCCGTAAGGAGCTTCGCCGTTGACGCGCTCGCCTTTCTGTGCCTTTGCCTGTTTGACAGCCCGGATTTTCTTTGAGGTGTCGCGGGCGTAAAACT
>OGQT01001642.1_pt1 | contig 17400 bp, 14 predicted proteins | sample 1553261 | NCBI WGS metagenome assembly OGQT01 (sample SAMEA2579992, study PRJEB22360) | human gut metagenome | biome: human gut; feature: human-associated habitat; material: faeces | place: Denmark | collected 2008/2010
AACTCGGAGAATTGGGTGGCTGCTAATTCTTGCAGCGCGGGGTTGCGATCCACACCCTGTGCGTCACGCTGACGCATGGCATTGATGCTGAATTGCGGATAGTCGCAATCCACCACAATAAGGTTATACCCGCAGGCATAGTGCAGGTAACTTGCCGTCAAGACTGTAAAGGTCGTTTTGCCGACACCACCCTTCTGGGTGGAGAAGGCAATGAAAACAGGTTTCTTTTTCATTTCATTTTCTGTTTAATGGTTTTACATATATGTGTGGAAAGGCGTATGCACACCTTGGTTTGTTTCCTTGAAAAGGCAGATGTGGAAACGAGTCTGTGAGGGAATAGATCCCCGGACAGGCATACAGAAAGGTATTCCAACAAGGGAACATAGACCTGCCTTTCGGGATATGTCCCTCCCTGCATAAGGGTGGGGCTATATGACGGGATTCATACCTGCGCACATCCACCCATCCATACGTCCGCACTTGTACCCTTGTGCAAGGGTATGGGGATCGACGGGTGCAATAACTTGTACATATTCTCATTCCTATTTCCATTTCCGTAATTGTCTGTTCAAATGGTTGCGGACTGGTTTTTAGACTTGGGCAGGCAGGTATATCCACCGACCCGCAAACAGCCGTCCGACGGGGCAAATATAGATGCCTTTACCCCCTTGTTTCTGCCCTTTTTGCTAACTGCGTACTTGTGGCGTCGATTTGCGTATTTGTGGCTCCGTGAGAGGTAAGTAGTTTAGGCACAAGGCTTAGTAACTTTGCACCCAAGCGGTAAGCCGAAGTTTTCGAGGCATAAATCGTTCTTTTTTGAGACACTCGACTTCCGTCCTTCGCGGACGGATTTATTTGCGTCGGAGCAAATAGCAAGGTATGTTTTATGCAGCACGACTCCGTTTTTGCTGCATAAAACCCTTGCTCTTGCAGAGGGCTGAAAAAACTCCAAAGTCGTTTTTTCTTGGAAGAGAGAATGCCTTGTCTCGAATGCCGGTGATGCCGTGAAACACTAAAATCCAAAGTAAGAAATGAAACAAAAGAAAATGCGGGGCATAAGCTCCAAAGAGAAGACCGAAAAACGGGTCTCGGTCAATTTTACGGCGATGGAATTTGCCGAGTTTCTCTCCATGAAAGAGACGACGGGCGTACAAAGTCAGTCGGCTTTCATCAAGGCAAGGATCTTTGACAAGACTTTCCGTGTCATAAAAGTAGACCGCTCGTTGCTTGACTACTATCAAAAATTGACGACTTTGTACGGACTGTTTCGCAGCGTAGGAGTGAATTATAACCAAGTAGTGGTCGCTCTGAAAAGCAATTTCACCGAGAAAAAAGCCTATGCCATGCTTGCCCAATTGGAGAAACTGACAATTGAATTGGCGGCTATCGGAGGTGAAATCGTACAACTCACCCGTGAATTTCAAGAGAAATGGTCGCAAAAATAAGTTACGGAAGTTCCCTATATGGGGCATTAGCGTACAATGGGGAAAAGGTAAACGAGGGTGTTGCGAAGATTTTGGAGACCAACAAAGTGTTTTGTTCTGCCGATGGTACACATGATATTGCTGCTTGTATGCAGGACTTTTTGGCATATATGCCGAGTTTGATTCATACCAAAAAGCCTATTATACACATCTCTCTGAATCCACATCCCGATGACAGCCTCACCGATGACCAGTTCTCTGCCATCGCACGGGAGTATATCGAAAAGATGGGCTATGGCAACCAGCCTTTTGTCGTGTATAAACACGAGGATATAGACCGTCATCATCTGCACATCGTGACCTTGGCGGTGGACGAAACGGGAAGGAAGATTAACGACGGCAATAACTTCTATGCCAGCAAGCGTATCACGCGGGAAATGGAACAAAGATATGGATTGCATCCTGCCGACAAGAAGCAATTCAAGGAAGCGTTTCGCTTGCAGAAAGTCCGTCCCGAAGAAGGAAATTTCAAGAAACAATTGGCTTCGGTCATCAAACCGGCGGTCAAATTCTACCACTGTCCGAGCTTCAAGGAATACCGTGCCTTGCTTTCCACCTATAATATATGTGTGGAGGAGGTCAAGGGAGAGGTGCATGGGAAACCTTACAACGGACTGGTCTATTTTGTAACTGATGACAAAGGAAAGAAAGTCGGAAATCCTTTCAAGTCATCGGCCTTTGGGAAAGCAGTCGGATATGAAGCCTTGCAAAACAGCTTCAAGGCTTCAAAGGAGAAACTGAAAGAAAAGCATCTTGCACCCAAGACCGAAGCGGTCGTAGCCGGAACATTGAGGCGTTCTGCTACGAAAGAGGATTTCAGGAATAATCTTCATCGCAAGGGTATTGATGTTCTCTTCCGTGAGAATGAAGCAGGTAGGCTCTATGGCATCACCTTTATAGACCATAACAACGGCTGTGTCGTCAATGGCTCACGATTGGGTAAAGAACTTTCGGCAAACGCCATTGCCGAGTGGTTCGACCGTCCGCATCCCGAACTGTCCGATTCTATACAGCAGAGTGAAAAAAGTAATCTTTCCCAAACTCCGACCCCGGATGAAGACTCCGCATTGGGCGGTCTGCTTGACCTGCCGTTGGAGGTTCACGGTACGGATTGGGAGGAAGAGCAGTTCAGAAGAAGGATGCAGCGCAAGAAAAGAAAACAACGTAAAATCTAAAAACAACGGATTATGTCACAACAAGAAGACGATTTGAGGGCATTGGCGAAAATCATGGATTTTCTGCGTGCCGTAAGTATCATATTGGTGGTTGCCCATCTCTATTGGTATTGCTATGAAGCGATACGGCTATGGGGCATGAATATAGGTGTGGTGGACAGGATACTGATGAACTTCCACCGCACGGCGGGGATGTTCGGCAATATACTCTACACCAAACTCTTTGCGCTGGTACTGATGGGACTTTCCTGTCTGGGTACAAAAGGTGTTAAAGAGGAGCATATCACGTGGTCGAAAATATGGGCATTCATGGGCATCGGTTTTGTCTTTTTCTTCCTCAATTGGTGGATACTCGCTTTGCCGTTGCCCATAGAGGAGAATGCGGCTCTCTATACCTTTACGATAACCGTAGGGTATGTGTGTCTGCTGATGGCGGGACTCTATATGAGCCGCCTCTTGAAGAACAACCTGATGGAGGATGTCTTCAATCAGGAGAACGAGTCCTTTATGCAGGAGACAAGACTTTTGGAAAACGAGTACTCGGTCAATCTGCCGACCCGGTTCTATTACCGCAAGAAATGGAACAGGGGCTGGATAAACGTGGTCAATCCTTTCCGAGCTGTCTCTGTCTTAGGAACGCCGGGCAGCGGTAAGTCCTATGCCATCATCAATAATTTCATCAAGCAGCAAATCGAAAAAGGATTTGCCATCTACTGCTACGACTTCAAATATCCCGACCTCTCCACGATTGTGTACAATCATTTGCTGCATCACTCGGAAGGATATAAAGTCAAGCCGAAGTTTTACGTGATCAACTTCGACGACCCTCGGCGGTCGCATCGTTGCAATCCGATACATCCCGATTTCATGAGCGACATATCGGATGCCTACGAATCGGCTTATACGATTATGCTCAACCTGAACAAGACATGGGTACAGAAGCAGGGAGATTTCTTCGTGGAGTCGCCCATCGTCCTCTTTGCCGCCATTATCTGGTATCTCCGCATCTTTGAGGGTGGAAAATACTGTACCTTTCCGCACGCCATCGAGTTTCTCTGCCGTAAGTACGAGGACATTTTTCCGATACTTACCTCTTATCCAGAATTGGAGAACTATCTCTCTCCTTTCATGGACGCTTGGCTCGGAGGGGCAGCCGACCAACTTCAGGGGCAGATTGCTTCCGCCAAGATTCCCTTGTCGAGAATGATCAGCCCGCAACTCTATTGGATTATGACGGGTGACGATTTTACATTGGACATCAATAACCCCAAAGAGCCTAAAATCCTTTGTGTGGGTAATAACCCCGACAGACAGAACATCTACGGAGCGGCGTTGGGGTTGTATAATTCGCGTTTTGTTAAGCTCATCAATAAGAAAGGAATGCTGAAAAGTTCCGTGCTGATAGACGAGCTGCCTACCATATATTTCAAGGGACTTGACAATCTGATCGCCACCGCGCGAAGCAATAAGGTGGCGGTATGCCTGGGCTTTCAGGACTTCTCCCAGTTGAAGCGTGACTATGGAGACAAGGAGGCTGCAGTGGTGATGAATACCGTCGGAAACATCTTCTCCGGTCAGGTCGTCGGAGAAATGGCAAAGACGCTCTCGGAGAGGTTTGGCAAGGTGCTTCAGAAACGGCAGAGCATGAGCATCACCCGAAGCGACAAGACGACCTCCATATCCACGCAGATGGACAGCCTGATTCCGCAGAGCAAGATTTCCACACTCACGCAGGGAATGTTCGTGGGAGCGGTTGCCGACAACTTCTCCGAACGCATCGAGCAGAAGATATTCCACTGTGAGATTGTGGTGGACAATGCAAAGGTGGCAAGGGAAACAGCTGCTTACCTTCCGATACCTGTTCTGACCAACTTCACGAACGAAGATGGTGAGGATATGATGGATGAGGAAATCAAGGCAAACTATGACCGGATAAAGACGGAGGTCCGAGACATCGTGGAACGGGAGTTGCAAAGGATTGCTGATGACCCGGAATTGTCCAAGTTGCTCAATACCAAGAAATAATGACTGTTTTTCTTGGCTCTACGACAGGATTTTCGTATTTTTGAAACCAATAAAAAGCAAAGCAGATGAATTGTTTCAATCATATCCAAGAACCGGCGGTAGCCCAATGTTCCGATTGCGGAAAAGGGCTGTGTCCCGAATGTGCGGTAAGGTATCAGCCGATACTTTGCACATCCTGTTTTCAGAAGAGGAAACGCAGTGAGATTTGGCGCAGCATCTTCAGCCTATTGTTTCTCATCGCCTTGTTTGTCATGGGTTTCAAGTGGAACTTCTTGGCGACCAAAGGCTTTGAGGATATGAGATGGATGTCCGGATATGTGCTGATGGCTGTATGGTCGGGGTACCTCTTCGCAGAGAAGTTCATTCCCTATAAAATGATTGCCGGAACAAACTGGGAGTGGGTATTTTACTATATCTTCAAACTGCTCCTCTTTGTTGTCATCGGTGTTTTCACTGCTCCTTTTACTTGTTTGTGGGCTGTTATACGGGTTATTAAAGCCTTCCGTTGATATAAACTATATAGAATAAAATGGGAAACTTTCCTCACAATGGAAGAAAGTTTCCCGTTTTTGTTATCTCTTTTTGTATTTCCCACCTTTCAGATCGCTTTCGACCATTCGCTTATTCAATTTCTCTCGAAGTTCATCGAGGAAATAGGTACGGCTATCAGACTTACGATGCTTCATATTCATATAGACATTGTAGCAGTTCTTTATTTCCACGCCGAAGATTTCGGATAGAACGTCTGCCAATTCCTCTACGCCAATTTCGCCATTGTTGATACAGTCGCAGGTATCGAGGGCGTAAAGGAGTTCAACTAGATCTGTCGCTTTGCCTGTCCAACGGAACTTCTTGGCAGATTTTGGGCGTACGGCAGATAAAATTCCATGCATCCTCATTTTCAGCAATTCTAACTCCGTGTCAATAACAAAGAGCAGTTCTGCCACATTTTTTCCCCATTTCAGTTGTTATCCCTGATTTTTCAGACATTGTCCGCAAATGGAAGCGGGTAAAGTTTAATGTGCGAAACAACGAAACGAGATCTTCTTCGCCATCTCCCAATTCCATGATTTCTCTGATAAGATTATCGGTAGCCTCCGTGCTTTTATCAGAAGACAGCATCTCAAAAAGTTCTTTTTCAACGAGTCTTTTCATATTGCGATATTTTGATATAAATGATTGTTTCTGGTATTTATGATAAATGCACAAAACCTCCACCTGTTACAACTTCTGATTGCAACAAATGGAGGTAGAATGGAAAAGAGAAGTTTTACTTGCCTTGTTCCAGTGTGCGAGTGGTGAAATAACTGTCCGAAATTGAAGGGGTGAACTTAATAACGTTGTTATTCAATACCGACTTTCTTTTATTTTTCAGATTAATCATTGTCATTTCCTTGAAGCGGTACTTATGGTTCTTTGTATCCACTTCGGCAATTGCAGAGACGGTCATCTCCTTTTCTTTCTCACCGGCAAGATTATAATAGGTAGCCTTGCGAACAACGAAAATCCGTTTATCGATATAGGAAATTTTCTTTGAGAAACCGTTTTCATTGGCAATTATCTTGTTTTTAGGTATGATTTCCAAGACATAACAATCATGTCCATCGACTTTCTGCTCAGTCAAGAATTTATAGTCGAAATCTTCGACAGCAGGTGTGGACATATCGGCGTAAGAAAACTCAGACCCCATGAAACTCTTGGCATTCTCAGAACTCACAATGCGTCGGGTTTTACGAAGGGCTGGCATATAAATCCACTTGTCGTCGTTCTTCTTCAAATAATCGAACGATAGAAACCCTGTGCCTTTCACATCAGCAGGCTCGGTAAACCGAATGAGTTTCTTTTCCAAATTCCCATTCTCGTAGAGTTTACTGACGATAGTCATCTTGCGAACCCGTTTATCTCCCGACGGACTGTAAATAGTCATGGACGATTGTGTTTCCATCCCGGCAACACGAGTGGTTTCAATGGCTTTCTGCTGTACTTGTTGGGGAGACAATCCTCCCTGTGCATGAGCAACATTTGCCCACATAGTTGCGATTGCTATAATCGCCGATAAAAAAACTTTCTTCATTGTATTTATTGTTTGATGAATATTCGTGTATCAATCCTCTTTGAAAAGCTTAGGTGCTTTTGATTGTTTCTTTTATTGCTTTTATTCTCTCAGTTCTTTTATGTCATTTGCGATGTGCTTTCTGTCTCAAGAATTTCGGTTTCAGCACCATACATAGCGCAGGTACGAGCAGTACTGCGGCAATAAGGCATACGAAGATGATGGTCACCATCATCATTCCGAAAAAGCGGACGGGCAGGAAGCCTGAAAAGAGCAGAACCACAAATCCGATAATAACGGCGATTGCATTGAATACGATACCGCGTCCCGTTGCCTTGAACAAGCGACGTACAGACTCTTTATCGTTGTAACCCGCACGTCGTTCCTCCCGATACCGCCAGACGACATGAATCGTATAGTCCACGCCGACACCGATAAGGATAGAGGCTTGGAAGGCGGTCATAAAGTTCAGGTCAATACCGAAATATCCCATCAATCCGAAAAGCATCAACATGGCAAACACGAGCGGAACGATTTGCAGCAACCCTGCCTTGAGCGACTTGAAGCCGAGAGATATAATGATAAATACAACAACGAGGGAAATCAACAGAGAAAGAAACTGTCCGTTTACGACATGCTTGTCCATATCCGTAAACACATCGGCATTGCCGCCAACAAGCTTCACATTAGGGTCATCTTTTACCATCTCCCTGATTTGAGTAACACATTGTCGCAATACAGGCGTGTTCAATTCCTTGAAGCGAATCATCAAAAGGGCTTTCTCGAAATTGAAATCCACCATCTTTTCCAAATCCCTCTGACTGCCGCTCATCAGATACAACTCGAAGTATTGCGATACGGCATCATAGGTGTCGGGGATTTTATCATGTCCTTCTTCCCCCTTGTTGTAAAGAGCACGGCTGATCTGACGTGTAACTTTGGCGATGGACTGCGTTGTTCCCACTTCGGGGATTTCATGCACCTTCTTTTCCAAATCATCGATTTTTTTCAATAGAGCAGGATCTTTGATGTCACCTTCGAATACGACACAGAGAGGGAAAAAGCCCCCCAATTCCTTATTGATAATTTGTGCAGACTCCTTGGCTGGATGTCCGTCAGGGAACAATTCGGCGGGATTTGAATTGATGCTGAAACGCAATAGTCCGGCTGCTCCGATTAGAGAAATGACTACAAACAAACCCAAAATAGTCTTGGGCTTTTTCGTTACCCAATTGGCAATAAAATCCAACAATCTGTCCAACCCTATTCCTCTTTTGTTTTTAGGATTGTCATCCGCTCTCAATCGAGGCTTCGTTTTGGGAAGTATTGAACTTAATGCAGGGATAAAGAACAGACTGCCAATCAAGGCAAGTCCAATACCAATACTGCCGAGGACGCCCATCTGCCCACCGGGAATCAGCACATGTCCCAACATACAGAGCAACCCTGCAATGGTTGTCAATCCGGACAAAATGATGGGAGCACCGAGACTTGTAACCATCTTGACAGACAGCTCTTTGGGAGTATAATTGTTTCCGGGAAGATTGTCTCTTTGGTAGCGAGCAAACATGTGTATGCCGTAGGAATTGGCAGTGGCTATCAGTAATACTACTAAAATAATGGTCGTAACGGCAAACTTCCATCCCAACAAAGGTGTTGCTCCCAATGCCGTGAATATCGCCATAACCACAATTAGAATGGGAAGCCATACGCCTCTGAACTGTCGGAAGCTGATAAAGAGAAAAACCATCATTAACAACAATCCGAGAGGAATGAGCCGAGCCATATCCTTCTGCATCATTCCCGCATTCTGCATCCGCATATACGGAGAGCCACCCAAAAGAACTTTCTCTGCACCGGGATATTTGGCAATCATTGCCTCCACTTGGTCTATTACGTCCTTGTCTTTTGCTCCGGGTTCAAGCAATCCAATAATGGCTGTGGTCGTAAAATCTTTGGAGACTACGCTTCCATAGACAAGGTCATTACCTGCAAGTTCCTTTTTGATAGTGGCAACTTCTTCAGCAGTCCGTGGAATCATTTTCACGGCCGCATCAACGGTCATTGCGTCATTTTCGCTGCGGACATTTTTCAATTCGAAGACGGACATTACCCGTTCTACGCCTTTGATGTTCTGCATATCTTGCGAGAAATGCTCCACACGCTTCAGGGTCTTGCCATTCACGACATCATCTGTCTGTACGACAATCATTACCATATCCGTACCGCCGAACATTCTTTCTATCTGTTTTTGATTTACACGAGAAGGTAAATCTTCCGGTAGATAGGTAAGCAGGTCGGGATTAAAACTTGCATTCTTCATCTGAAAGCCCATAAAGGCTGTCAGTGCAAGAAAGAACACGATGACCGCCCAGCGGTATCGTATCACAAATTCAGCTAACTTCTTCATTCGATATTATTTTGAGATTAGATAATCTAAAACGAAACTTTCAACTCCGTAAAAACCGAGTTCTTGGTCTTTTCCAATATTCCGAACAGACGGTCGTCCGGTCCATAAAACAACTGCCCTCCCACCGTAAGCGTAACGGCATCGGCTATGGCATAGCGAATCTTGGGTTGGAAGAAGTATTCTTTTGTACTGAACTGGCACAGTCCGAGCAGTTCCACGTTCAATGTTTCGTGAAGCAATGACAGTGCTGGTCTGACTGAAACTGAATGATTCCAACGTTCATGTTGCGTGAAGACGATACGATTCAGCGAGTTAAGTTTCCGTTCCATCGGGTTGCCTTTGATGTCAGTCGTCAAGTCCGGTATATACTTACCTATGTACTGTACAATCAAACTGAAATTATCCCAGCTTCGGTCAATCCCTAACGTATATTCCACCTGCTTGTTGGGAACTGAATAGATGGAATTATTGCTTTTTTCGGGGAGTGAACAGGCAAACTCGCCTCTTAATCCGTAGTTGCCCAATGAGGTGGAAAAGTCCATTCCGACAACATGCACTCGATAAGGCTCTTGCGATAAAAGGATTTCAGAAGGAGTTTTTTCATACGCGATGCCGGGATATTTATGTAACCCGTTGTAATAGGAAAGAGAGAGGTCGAAAGACGGTTTTTCCAAATCTATTTTCACTCCGAAAGACTGGTCTTTCCATCGGTAAGGCTGTTTTTCATTCTTCCATACAATCCCATCTCCCATAGGCTTTCCGATGAATGGGAACAATGATGATTTGTAAACGGGTATCCAATCCACTTCAATACGGAATGGATAAAGATTAAAGACTCCTTTCACGATAAAATTTCCCAGACGTTTATCGTCTTCCTCCAGTGAGAATACACAAAAGTCTTGGGGTGTAACGTTATTGGTTGGATTGAAACCGTCTGCTCGTCCCCAGAGAACGATTTGCTCCCCTACACGAAAATCAAACTTGCTAAGATTAAGGTTTACATAAGCCTCGCGGATGTCGAACTTATGATTGTTGTTGCCATCGGCTCTGTAACGCACTTCCGAAAAGGCGGAAGCATTCATGCCGATGGGAACTTCCAATTTCAAGGCACCCTCTCCGTAGTAATTACGTATTTCTTTTTCTCCTCCGAAAATACCTGCACGGAGGTAGCCGTTGATTTTAATGCGGTTATCCTGCGAGATTTCTTCTGTCTGGAGAGAATCCATTTCATTCGGAGATTGTGCATAAACAGAAATACCGGAAAACAATGAAAAGATTGTTACTCCGGCAAAAAACTGAAACTTAAATGTCGTTATTTTCATTGCCTGATGTTTTGCAGGCAAAGTTCGGAAGATTGCTTAGGGCAAAATAACCCTTAAACGGTAAGTAATATCCCTATTGCGTCAAACCTACAAAGAGTCGAGATATTGCTTGGGTTTTATTCTGTGATATTTTCGGAAAGCCTCTGTGAAGTGGCTGAGATTGGCATATCCAATTTTATAGCCTACTTCGGATACAGAGTAAAGACGAGTGGAAAGCAAACGTTTTGCCCATTCCATCTTTTCGGATAGGGCATACTCGGCGATGGCTTTTCCAATAACCTGTTTGAAACACTTTTGTAGTTTGGAGCTGCTCATTGCCACTTCACGTGCCAGTTCGGGAATGCTCGGTACATTGTTCAAACTTTGTAATATCTGACGACGGACACGAAAGACAGCCTCCACATCGTTCAAATTCAAGTTGGAAAGAGATTTTACCTCCGAACGTTTTTCGAGTTTTTCAAGAAATATTGTCAGCAGTTCTATTGCCTTTCCATGCAAATGGAGGGGAGAGAAAGGCGCATCGCTTTTGGTTATCGCCTTGATACCGTCCAATACTTGTTGCATCGCAGGTGTGATAGTCTCGAAGAGATAAAAAGACTTGTCCGACCGAAGCAACCGACCGATGTAGGTTTCGCAAGCCGTATCCATTTGCTCTATCCAATCCTTGTTGAAGGTCAATGTGATGTTTTCATACTGTCGTTTGGGAGCGAAAGTCCATTCCGTAGGGATATCGCTTGAAGGCATAAAGATACCGTCGAGCGTGTCCACCCCGACCGTTTTTGTGCTTGTGCCGATAATCTGCTCGTGCTTATGCTCGTTGATATAGAACATCACGGGAATCCATTTCGAGTTTTCCACCGAGCGACGCACCATTGTCATCGGTTCGTATGACACGAAACTGATGTAGGTCAATGTGATCCATGACAACGGGTAGTATTGCTTGAAAAAGCCACTGCCCACTGAGGGCGGAACGGTAAAACCATCGTTCGTTACCGATGTGCCGAATTGCTCGGCAACCATCTCCATCCAATCTTCTGGCTTATTGATTGCACAAAATTCTATGGTCATATCATTATACCTTTCTGCAAATTTACAAATAAGCAAGGATAAAAAAGAGGATTTTCTTATATTTTTATCCTTGTTGAATCACATGCTCTATAAAAAACAAGAGTATTCCTTTTTGAGGGAATACTCTTGCGATAGGGATTTACTCAAACGCGACCAGACTTGAGGGTACTCCCACGGCAGTAACAACGGGTGTTTGCGAGCATTCACCCGTCTTGGTATTGTAGGTATAGTAGCCCGTTCCGTTATTACACGTCATACCAAAGACGATGAAATCCTTGTAGCGAGTTATGGCAAAAGAGCCGTTGCTGTCGGTCATCGGCAAATCGAGTTTTTCGATGGTTTTGTTCCAAATGTCGATTTTCACGGGTTGGAAGTCTTTTTTGAGTATTCCGAATTCCGTATCCGTTACTTTCACACAACTGTACACTATACCATTGCCCGCATAGTAAGACTTAATCATATACTGCCCCGTTTTGCCAATCCCTTTTATAGTTGTCTTCGACAGGTTGAACAGGTAGTCGGCGTCCCATTGGTCGCTTCCTTTGCGGATACGCAGGAAACCTTCCTTATTGGCAACGTTGAAGTTGTTGCCCGCACTGTAAAAGTAGATGTCGCCCCGCTCGTCTATGAATGCGTCGGAATGGCGGAACAATCCGACAACACTTGTGCGACTGTCCTTGATGACTTCGGTCTTTTTCGTTTTAAGGTCAATAACAGCCACCTCTGCACCCGTCCCCGGTACGGAGGTGTGGGGCGAATTGAGCTGGTTGAGGGCTACATACATCTTTCCGTCTCGAATGACGTTGCAACCGGGGTCGGGATTATTGTCCTGAACGGCATAAGGCGAGAGGTCGATTTCATCCTCTTTTTGCAACGTAGCGGTATTGATTAGCGCAATCTTTCCCCTTCCGTGCAAAGCGACATATGCCCGCTGCTCGTCGATAAAATTGATTTCTCCGGGTTGCGCCATCTGTTCAAAGGTCATCGTACCTGCTTTTAGAAGTTCGCCGTGCGCCCCTCTTGTAAACTTGTGTACCTTATCTCCGAATTTCCCTTCGGGCACAAGTACCGTGTTTCCTTTTGCGAAGAGATAACACCCAAAGCCAAATTCGAATGCTTTCTTGTTGTCGGTTGCTTGAGGAGTCAAATCACTGAATGTACCGACATAAGCACTTTTGTCCACATAATGCACAAAGGCAAAATGCTGTTGCACCTCGTTGGGCGTAGGTTTCGGGTCATCGTTCTTGTCGCAGGACGTCAGCCCTATGGAGCCGACCAGCATAGCGGAAAAGGCTATGCGATTGAAAGTTGTTGTTCTCATTATCATTTATGTTTAGAGTTATAAAATACCTTTCGAGAAGACGTATCTGAATTTGAGGTGGAATGTCCGTCCTGCCAACGGTTGGCGGAACTGGTCCCACACTTCTTTATTCATCAGATTGTGGCATTCCAAAGCGATGGAATATTTGTTCTTGTAGGTCAATAGCAGACCAATATCATTGACGAAACTGCGAGGAATACGTCGTTTCTGCAATTCGGTAAGTTCCCAAAAATAGAAGAACTCTTCCGTGAATTTCCCGTCCCAGAATGCCTTAACATACCAGTTCTTGAACAATCGGTCGCTGTGGTATTCCGCTCCGAAGTTGGCAAACAGGTAGGGAATATTCGGCAGTCGCAATCCTTTTGTCGGATTAGGGGCTTGGGTGCCGGGCAAATAGTCCAAAACATCGCGTACATCCTGATAAGTCAGGTTCCCGTAGGCATAGACTGTCGGCGATATATCCAGTTTCAATTCAGTCTCTATACCTTTGATATGCACCTTTTCCGCATTCACATATCCGGCTGCCATATGCTGTTTCATCAGTTTTATCATATCGCTCACCTGCATATAAAAGCCATTCACCTCAAATTGCAATCGCGACAGTCCGAATACATCGTTTTTATCTATCAAGAAGCCCAGATTGAAGTTGTGGCTTTTTTCCGGTTTCAGTCCGGCAGCAGGAAAGGTAATGATACCGTCACCGAACAACTCTTGCGAATTGGGGAGGCGTATTGCCCGTTGATAAGATGCCTTCAGATGAAAACCTCTGAACGGTTCGTACTTCATTGCCTCTATCCATCCGATTTGCGATATCGTATTGCTCTTTTTCTTCGGAGCCTCGATCATCTCGTATGAAGTCAAATCCTCTATCTCGGAATGGAGGTGGAAATACTTTGCAGAGAACATATTCGTCAGTTTCCTGCCGAAGAGTTTCGCTTCCCAAGTCAAGCCCGAGACAACACTGGTCTTTTTGCTTGGAAATCCTCCGATAATAAACCCTGCGTGCTGACTTGCAATGTCATCATTCGGCTGTCTGCGGGCATAGTTAATAAGCGTGTTCAGGTTCAAACTGTGATTGACAGACAATCTGTAATCAAGGTTGATACGTTCGTTGATTTCCAAACCTTTGTCGTTTGAGCTGTGGGGAACGTCTCCTGTTTCTCCCTGTCCGTTCGGGCTCATATATATATTTCCCTCAAAATCGTGATTAACTCGTGCCGTATCCACAAAATTGTTCGTCGTATGCGAGAGGGAGAAATGCGACTCGAAGTTAAGTCGATTGTTCAGTATTCCGCTTTTTATCAGTTTGTTTTCGAGCATAAACATCCCGGATTTGTTTTCAGCATGCTGGATATTCTTCAATACTCCTTGTATCTCATTGAAACGGTTGTAATACCCGAACTCGGTACTAATCTCATCGAACCAAAGTTTTGTAAAAGCGACTTTCCCTTTCAACATATACGAACGAAAACGGTCGTGGTCACGCTTTACCAACAGGTTCTCTCTTTCGGGGACTCTAAATGAGTAATCATTCTTTGCAGAAGTATAATACCCTCCCGCACCGAGCAAAATACCGCTCTTGGGAAAGTTCTTGCGAGAGAAGACACTTCCCTTGTGTGTCTGGTAAGAACCGAGTTCGTACGAAGCATCCAAATAGTCCGTACTGAACTCCTTCGTGACGATATTGACGGCACCACCCAAGCCATCGCAACCGAAACGTGCAGGGATAATGCTTTTATAGACCTCTATCCGTTCGATAATGTCTATCGGAATTTCATCAAGCGAAAAGGCTCCGTCCGAAGTATTCATCGGAATACCATCCCAAAGGATTTGAATGCGGTTTCCCTCCAAACCGTGAACAATAATCCTCGAACTGCTTCCCAATCCACCTGTCTGCCCGACCTTCAAACCAATGGTTTTGTTCAAGATGGTTTCTAAAGAAACAGAGCGACCTTGCAATTCCTTAGCGTTTATTACTGAAACCGCTTCGGGCGACTCTCTAATAACCTGTGCTTTTGTTTTTCCGAAGACTACCACATTTGCCAATTCCGTCGATTCCGGACGTAACTTCAGGGTATGACGTTTCTCATTTGCCGTAATCGTGTCGGTAATTGTCTGGTAACCTACGTAACTTACCCTTAGTACAAGTTTTTGATGGGCAGGCGTATTTAGTTTCGCCACTCCTTTTTTATTTGTGGTTGTACCGTTCTTGTATGAAGGTTCGTTCAGGCCTTTCCATTGCACCGTGGCAAATTCTATACTGTTACCATTCTCTGCATCAATAACTTTTATTTCGATGGAATGCTGTTGTGCAAACATCGGATAAGCCCACAGCAATAGGATGCTGATGATGAGCATTCTTTTGTATAAATGAACTATTGAGTTGATTGACATATCTTATATGTTTATAAAAACTCGTGCAAAATTACCCACCTATAAAACAGATAAATAACCCTACTATCCACACTTATACCCCTATTGAGTTTTATATGTGTCAAGTTATCGTTTTTGGGCAGTGTAATGCTCATTCGGGTTATTTTACCCCTGTGCGTCTCCGTACTTTTGCATCTTAGAAAATCAAAACGATACAGATATATGGATAAACAAAAAATCAAGCCTCTCGATGAGGAACGGGAGAGTCGCAGCCTGCTCTCCAATGCGGTGGTCATACTGCATCTTGTTTTCGGCACACTGCCCCTATTGCTCGTGATGTGGGCAGTGGACAGGCTGATGAGCGGAACGCTCACTTCTACAATGATTTGGATTGTCGGGGCGGCGATGGTGTTGTTCACCCTGCTTCGCGGCATGTTCTACGGAATGTCGATCTGGCGGGCGCACCGCTCAGCTTACAACGCCCTCACACGGTTGAGGTTGCGTATCGTGAGCCACTTGCAACGGTTGCCGCTCGGCTTCTTTCAGGAGCGGAAGGTGGGCGACTTGGTGAACATCATCAACCACGACGTGGAGCAAATCGAGATTTATTTAGCACACGGACTGCCCGAAATCCTCTCGGCAACGCTTTTCCCTGCTTTGCTTTGGGTAATTGTTATGGTATTGGACTGGCGGCTGGGACTGTCGCTCATCTCGCTGCTACCGTTGGCATTTCTTTTGCAGATGGCAGTTAAAACGCTTTGGGGCAAGAGTTTCCAACACTTTATGGAAAGTACGCAGAAGATGTCAGAAGACCTCCTGGAATATGTGGCTACAATACCGGTTATCAAGGCATTCAGCCACGAGGAAACACGCACGGAACGAGTACTTGGCAATATGCGCGATTATATCCGCTGGGTGAAGCGGAGTATGTTCAGCGTTACCGTACCGATGACGCTCATCACGATGTTCTTGGAGGGCGGTATCGTGGTAATGACTCTTGTCGGTCTATGGCTGATGAGTTCGGGCGAACTGACCGTGGCACGTTTCATTCTTGCCTTGATATTGGGAGGACTGTTCTCGTCTTCCTTTGCCAAACTGGCTACGTTCCAACATTTCCGAATCGTCTATGGTCATTCGTTGGCGAAGGTTCAGTCGATTACCGAAGTACCTGCAAAGGATACGGCAGACAGGGATACGGATACCATGCAGACCGATGTCAGTTTCGAGCACGTGACATTTGCCTATCCGAACAAGCAGGACAGTGCTTTGTGTGATGTCTGTCTGCAATTTCCCAAGGGCAGCCATACGGCTATTGTGGGAGAATCGGGGTCAGGCAAAAGCACATTGGCAAGCCTGATGATGGGTTTTTGGCAACCGCAGTCGGGAACCGTCCGTCTAGGCGGAGAGAGCCTTGCGGAACTCTCCGAACGAAACATTGCCGATTTCTTCTCAATGGTGCAGCAGGAGGTGTTCCTTTTCAATACGAGCATTCGGGACAATATCCGTATCGGCAAGCCCTCCGCCACGCAAGAAGAGGTGGAAATGGCGGCGCGAAGGGCACGCATACACGACTTTATTGTGGGACTCCCCAATGGTTACGATACCTTGGCAGGCGAAGCGGGTGTAAAATTCTCCGGTGGGGAGAAGCAGCGCATTTCCATTGCCCGCGCCATGCTGAAGGATGCACCCATCGTCATTCTCGACGAGGCCACCGCCAGCATCGACCCGGAGAATGAGGCGGTCATTCAGCAGGCTATCTCCCGGCTGACGGAGGGCAAGACGCTGATCGTCATTGCCCACCGGCTGGGCACGGTGGCCGGCGCGGACAACATCGTTGTGGTGGAAGATGGCCGAATCGCTGCTCAGGGGAAGCAGGAGGAATTGCTGGCCTCCTGCCCGCTGTACCGGCAGATGTGGCAGTCCTATCTGGGCGTCCGGGACGGAGAGGAGGAATAAGAGATGTTCAGCGTACTTCGGAAAATTTCCGCCTTTGCGGGCAGCCGCAGAGGTCTTTTGAAAAAATCTATGCTCGTGGCTTTCCTGGGGGCTGTGTTCACTGCGTTCCAGTTCTGGGCCCTGATGCTGACCCTGGAGATCCTGGTGGCCGGCGCGAGCTTGAGCATATGGCCGGTGATCGGCGTCATGCTGGTCTCTGTGGCGGGACGGACC
>OGQT01001659.1_pt1 | contig 17258 bp, 15 predicted proteins | sample 1553261 | NCBI WGS metagenome assembly OGQT01 (sample SAMEA2579992, study PRJEB22360) | human gut metagenome | biome: human gut; feature: human-associated habitat; material: faeces | place: Denmark | collected 2008/2010
CCGCCACGATCCCCGCCATCATCCCGATATACTCAGGGTGTGCACCATATCCTAAAAAGTTACTGATCGGAGCCAGCGCACTGAACACCAACACCATAAACAGGACGGAAGTGAACGCCAGACTGAATAACGTCGTCGCATACACCCGCATCGGGAGCTTGATCTCTTTCTTGTTCATAAACCGGAAAAAGCCAGTCTCCATCCCATACGTCAAGATCACCATCAACAAGGCTGTCCAAGCATACAGATTCGTCACAATCCCGAAATCGCTTTCGGTAGCCAGTACACGCGTGTACATCGGCACCAGCATCCAGTTCAGGAACTTCCCGACAATGCTGCTGACGCCATAAATTGCGGTCTCTCCTGCGAGCCGCTTCATTCCTCCTGCCATAATTTAAAACAATTGACAATTGATAATTGGTAATTGACAATTAATGGTTTGACTAAAATAGTGAGCTTTGTATTCCGTCGGGGCGAAGCCGTCCCAGATGGGTATAAGCCAACTCCGTCACCTCGCGACCGCGGGGCGTACGTTTGATAAAACCCTCTTTAATAAGGAAAGGCTCATAAACTTCTTCCAGTGTTCCGGGGTCTTCTCCCAGCGCAGTCGCGATAGTCGTCAGCCCTACCGGTCCACCATTAAACTTGTCGATGATAGTCGTCAGCAACTTATTGTCGATCTGATCCAGACCGTACCGGTCGATGTTCAATGCCTCCAGTGCATAGCAGGAAATCGCCTTGTCGATCTCGCCTGACCCTTTCACCTGTGCAAAATCACGCACACGACGTAGCAATGCATTCGCTATACGGGGGGTACCACGACTACGGGAAGCGATCTCGCGTGCTGCACTCAGCTCGCATTTCACATTCAGGATATCGGCACTACGCAACACGATCTTCGTCAGCGTCTCCATCTCGTAATATTCGAGGTGCATATTGATCCCGAAACGTGCCCTGAGCGGACTTGTCAGCAAACCACTGCGAGTCGTCGCTCCCACCAATGTAAACGGAGCCAAGTCGATCTGGATGGAACGGGCACTCGGCCCTTTATCGATCATGATATCGATCCGATAATCTTCCATCGCCGAATACAGGTATTCCTCCACAATCGGGCTCAACCGGTGGATCTCGTCGATAAAAAGGACATCATTCTTTTCCAGCGAAGTCAACACTCCCGCCAGATCGCCCGGTTTATCCAGTACCGGCCCTGAAGTCACCTTGAAGCCGACTCCCAATTCATTCGCTATAATATTGGATAATGTAGTCTTTCCCAATCCGGGAGGCCCATGCAACAGCACATGATCGAGCGCCTCCTTACGCATCCGGGCTGCCATCACGAAAATCTTCAGGTTCTCGACTACTTTGGCCTGTCCGCTGAAGTCATGAAACGAAAGCGGGCGAAGCGCATTCTCATACTCTCGTTCGCTCTCCGGAACACGTGCATCCCTTATATCAAATTCATCTTCCATATTCTTATTGCTTTGACAGGCAAAGATAATAAGAATTCATACAGCGATCAGCTATAATCATACATTTTCAATTTCGGAGAAGCTCAACCCTGTCAGATCTGCAATATCACAAACAGACATCCCTTTCGCCTTCATTTTACGAGCGACCTCCAATGATTTCAAACGTTCACCCTCCGCACGACCTTCTGCACGACCTTCTGCACGTTCGGTTAAAATATTATCCCGCAAGATCACCACATTATCCAAATGGCGGTAATATGCTTTTAACTCATCTTTACTTAAACGGTCCAATTGAAGACGTTCACGAGCTTCCGGCAGGCCAGGAGCATTTGCTTCGTCCGGAATCTCACCCGTGTTCAGGAAATAAATCCATTGTTCCAAGGGAATTTTGGACCATTGGTTAAAGTCATTCACACGCAAGATGTAGTATTCGGGATAGAGATCGCTGACCGACGACACTTTAAATGTCTGCTGTTGGAACGGGGACAAATGAAGCAATTCATTATTATGGATACCACGAAACTCCGTCTTGCCATGATAAACGATATCCGTACCGCTCCCCAAAGAGAAATAGACTATATTTATGCTGTACACCTTACGGATATGCTCATAGCCCTGACCTCGGTTAATATATTCGGTAACTAACTTGGACACCCCGAACAGCATACGCTGAAAATAAGCATATTCATTATTATTCTGGATCTCAAGCAAAATCAACGTGCCTTTAGAGTCTTCAGCCAAAATATCCACACGGTTGTATTTATCATATTCGCTTTCCTGGTTGCTTTCGCTCTCCAACAACTTTTGAATCGTTATTTTCTCTCCCAAAAGCGTTGTAGCCAACCCTTCCAGCACAGCGAAGTTCCCTTTATCGCGCAACAAGCGCTTCATCGCCCAATCAAAACGGATATAATTTGACATAATAACCTCCTTTCTTCTTTCTACAAAGAAAACGATTTTTTTACACTTAGACAAGAAGATAACAGGATTTTAACGAACAGAAAGTCAATACGAATAAAGTACTTTGATACAATCAAGTGACCAAAACGGATATTTCCGCCAAAGGCTGCCTTTCTTGCACTTCACACCTTTCGCTTCCAAACGCAGTTTGTCTATCCAAGGTCTGAATACGAAAATATAACCCACTAACAGATAAACCCCAATATTTCCTTCGACATAACGCATTAGCATAACCGGAATCGAAATCCCGGCTATGCAAAGTAATAGATATAAAAATAAATTTTTCATATTGTACATATTTGTATTAGCGCACTGCACAAGCAATAGCAACTGCAGCAGCTGTTTCCCAAATAACAGCACTTTCTATTGTAAGAATGACACTTGCCCATCCATGATTACTATATGCATCAGTTATACAATCCATAACAGCCTGACCAGCAACTTTCGTCAATGGATTTGTGACAACTTTGCCATCTTCTGATATCTGTACAAATGCGACAGCTTTAGTATCAGCATCTTTGTAAGTAATATCATATGCATTTTGCTGCTCCTGGTCAATTGTTATATAAATCTTACGCACAAAAATACCATTTTGTCTATAATAGGCAATATATTCATTTCCTTTTTTAGCTAAAACGGCATCGCAATCCTCTATTTCAGGCGATTTAACGATATCCACCAACTGAAATCCATCTTCCATTTCCCCTTTAGTTTTAAGATCAAACTGTTCATTCCACTCATCTATGGCATTTTGCATACTTACGACATCTTTTATCGCATACACAGTTAAATACTCATTTTGATGTAGAACCAACTCTTGATCTTCGGAATTAGAAACTACATTTCCTTGTTCTTCATTAGAACAACTCACCATACTTAATACAAACAACAACCAATAATAAACTAATAAGATTTCTCATAATGTTATAAATAAATTAAATGTAAATAAAATTGCGAGTTAAAGTTAGATTACTCCATAAAGTAAACTCTCACTATCCATAATAGACAGTACATCCCCCTCCTTCACCTCCTCTTCCAAAGAAATGACCACCGAAGGCTGTGCCTCTACAGATTGTTTATATATTACTTCTCCTGCCGAATTTGTCACAATCACTTCGACCGTTCCCAAATTAGCAGAAAACTCCAACAGCAGATCCTTGTTGTTGTCTTCAACCCATGCTTGGATAGGCTGTTTAGGAATTACAGATTTAGTTACAATCCTTCTTCCTTGTAGATGGATTCGTTTCTTGGCGAAGCAAGGAAACGAAAATGCTGCTATTAATAGCAGGCAACCGATTTTTCTAAATGTTTTCATATAAGCATTTGCCTTTAAAAAATTATCGGGGGCAAACATAGAGGAAACCAAAAGATATGGCAAATCAGGATATGGACAATATCTACTCTGATATGGACAAAATCATTCTATAAAAATTATAATTCTCTGATAATAAACAATATACATTTCACGTAATTATTTATATGGACAACTAAAACCCTATCTTTACACTTTCTAAAATCTATTAATCAATACTTTACGAATCCAGACTACAAGGATTGTCCATATTTTTAATGCAAATTCCAGACTTTTACCATCCTTTTTGGAGGATGGCTCCGTTTATATCACTGCCTCTTTGACCCGGACATAGTTTCTGCCGGGTACGACTTCGGAATTTGTTGGCCGAGTCGGCACTGACTCCCAAAAGAACAGCTTCCTCATTTAAGTGCAAATCCAAGAAACTGAGATAGCAAATCTTGTTTTCTGTTTTTGTCAGTCCTAACATATTTTCTTTCATAAAAACACATACATTAGGGAAAAGGGAATCAATCAGATGAGCTAAGTTTTTCCACTCTTCCTCGTCTAACTTTTGTTCACATCCCGGCTGTACTTTTCTGCATCGCTCTTTTATCGCTCTGTACAAAGAACATTGTTTTAATTTTTCAAACCTCAAGGCAATGATTTCTTTCTTGTATTCGCTTGTGTCCTCATGTGCAGCTTCTTTCCGTTCCATTTCTTCCGTAAGTTCCCGAAGACGGCCTTCCAACTCACCCTCTTGCTCTTTATGGCGTTTCTTTTCAGCCTCTAAAAACTGCTGTCGTCGGTTTATTTCAAGAAGCCTTTTCCTATCTCGCATCTGATAAGCGACAATCAGCAAAAGGCAAGCGATAACAGCCAAAGCAAACAAAAACTGTTTCTCGACCATCAATTTTTTATTATCTCTAACCATCGCAACCATATTATACCGCTTCTCCGCATCGATGATGTCTACCTGCTTTTGTTTATCATACAAGGAATCTTTCTTTTCTTGATATTGTTCCAAGTAGAAAAGAGCGTTGCCCATGTCACCGGCTTCCTTTTCAATCAGATAACCCAAATAGAACCGATCCACTGAGGTATAGGGATTCTCGGTTGGAACCGTTGCTTTAGCCAAATAATATCGTGCAGAATCAAGAAAACTCTCATTATACCAAAAAGTTGCTAAAGCTAAATAAGTTGGAGACTGACCCTTCGTGTCAAGTTGCAAACATTTATTATAATATTCTTTGGATTTTTCCCCATCTCCCATCAGATCATAAATATTACCTAATCCATTGAGAATAGAACTTCTTTCCACCGAATCCCGAAATCCTACAGCGATCGAATCCGCCATCAGCATATAGTGAAGCGCCACCGACAAAGAATCATCAAATGCCCATGTCTCAGCCACATCCCGCAGGGCAAAAGCAAAACTCCGCTCGTTGCCGGCCTGTTTGAAAAAATCGGCGGCCTCTTCAAACTTCCTCCGCTCTTCGCTTCTTTGCTTCGTGTAGGTGTACAAATCCGCCATATAGCTACAGATATATCCTGCCACACTATATAAATGCTTATCCTTCGCCAACTGCAACGCCTCCGAATAAGCTTTCGTTGCCGGAATAAAGAGTTTGTCTTTCACATACGAACGCCCTAAATAAAGTCCCATCCAAGCTTCTTCTTCCGCCGAGCCATGACTTTTATACCAAGACAAAGCCCGGTCAAGTTGTTCGGTGTACAACATATCTTCGAACAATTTGTCCGCCGCCCGGCTATATAGCATACACCAACGTGCAAACTGCCGTTCGTTCAGCCTATCGGGAGTTTCGACCTTGTTCAATAGGATATAGGCGCTATCCGGATTTGTTTCTAAAAGCATTTCTGCCCGATCCATCGTTTCCGATGCGATCCGATCCCCTACGCACGAAAAGAAAATGCTGAAAAGTAACAAGATGAACAAGAATACGTTTTTCATACTGATATATTGTTAGATCAATTGTTTTCAAGCGGGAAAGATACGAATTTTCATAATCGGGGCAAAGTCCTTATTGTCATTCTCGACTTATTGTATAGTTTTCCAAAATACCCATTGGTCCAAATCGAAACAGTAGCGCATAAAATTTGATTTTATACCCCATATATTTCAAATTTCCCGCAAGGGTAATATTTTTTAAGAAACACAATATTTATCAAACCACTATATATCAACCAAATACAAATATCACGTCTTTAGGAAGACTTATTGTAGTTTCTGGGATTTCCCATCTTTACAAACAAATCATCTAGGGCAACCGCACCAAAATTACGATCAAATATCATTTTTATTGGTAAAGATTTTTCGCAAAACAACCATCATACTATCATTTTCCGCCTTTATGCGCTATTTTTCAACAGATTAAAGCATGACAGTTCCTGCTTTAAACTATCATACTACTATCATGCAACTATCATACTTTCAGCCTATACTTTTACCCATATCGCTGATAATATGATATTTATATTCTATTGAGCCAAAATGGTCATTAGCAAATATAAGGGACTATTTGTGTTAAAAAAGCAGGTATTCCGCCTAATGATAATCGGAAACAGTGCATAAAACCTCCTCGGACAAGGCAGATAAACAGCCCCACATCCTTGTTACGGCTTCATCAAGATCCGGGTCTCCACATCTTCCACACCCAGATCTCCCGCATCCCGCCACCCGGGTCTGAAGAAACTTTTCAAGTCGCTTTTGGTAAAAGAGTAGCTTGTATTCATGAAAAAATGAGTCTATTTATATATTTTATATCAGCTTCAGAGTATATCTGCAATTTGATAGAATGCTGATATATAATACCTTATCTATTTTCACCCATGATGGTTATGATAGATGAATGATAGTTGAAAATAGCAACTATCATAGAGTAATAAGCTGTCCTACAGGTATATAAATTCAATTATGACAGTATGATAGTTGTTTTGCAAAAAACTTTTATATAAAAATGTCCGTACTAAAAACAAGGATTGATTATCCCTTATGATTTTTGGTGCGGTTGCCCTATGATGCTTCCGTATTCCAAGAAATTGTAGTACTTTTGTATTAGAAAATAAGCCTATATTTGTGCTGTAATATAATCGCATATTTTAGATATAGATGGAAAATAAAATCATATTACCTGCAGAGTGGTATCCGCAAAGTGCCGTCCAGTTGACATGGCCGCATGAAGAAACGGATTGGGCGCCTATATTAGACGAGGTGATTCCTTGCTTCGTATCGATTGCCAAAGAGGTAATCAAACACGAAAAGCTCTTGATTGTCTGTCCGGACGAACAGGTAGTACGCAGACAATTAGGCGATGTGGATGACAGCCGGATCATTTTCAGGGAGATGGCGACGAATGATACTTGGGCTCGTGATCATGGTGGCATTACCGTATTCGACCAAGGGGAACCGGCCGTGTATGACTTTGTGTTCAACGGGTGGGGAATGAAATATGTGGCAAATTTGGATAATCTGATTACACGCAATCTGGCGATGCAGGGTACTTTTGCCGACGGAATCCCGATTATCAACATGCAACCGTTCATATTGGAAGGCGGCAGTATCGAATCGGATGGCAAAGGAACGCTGCTCACTACCGTCGAATGTCTTTCGTCTGTGAACCGGAACGAATATCTGCAAAAGGAAGAACTGGAAGCCTATCTGAAGGATGTCTTTGGTTTTGAACGTATTTTGTGGCTGGAAAACGGCTATTTGGCCGGTGATGATACGGATAGCCATGTCGATACGCTGGCACGGTTCTGTAGCGAAGATACGATTGCTTATGTGCAGTGTACGGATGAGTCGGATGAACATTTCGAGGAACTGCAGGCAATGGAACAGGAGTTGCTGGCTTTCAAACAGGCTGATGGTAGACCTTATCGGCTGATTGCTCTGCCAATGGCGGACCCGGTGGTATGGGAGGGCGAACGTCTCCCGGCCACTTATGCCAATTTTTTGATTATCAACGGAGCTGTGTTGCTTCCTTATTATAATTCTCCAAAGGATGAACTGGCGAAGGATGCTTTGCAACAGGTTTTTCCGGATCGTGAGATTATTGGGATCAATTGCTTGCCGTTGATTAAACAACATGGTTCGCTACATTGCGTGACGATGCAGTACCCGGAGGGGGTTATTTGAATGAAGAATGAAGAATTAAAAAATAAGGATGAATACGTTAAAGGTAGGGATGGTGCAGCAGGCGAATACGGGGGACCGGGCTGCTAATATTGAGAAGCTGAAACAAAATATCCGGGTTTGTGCTTTGCAAGGGGTGGAGTTGGTCGTTTTGCAGGAGTTGCATAATGGGCTTTATTTTTGCCAGACGGAGAATACCGAAGTGTTCGATCAGGCTGAACCGATTCCAGGACCTTCTACAGAGGGCTTCGGAGCGTTGGCAAAAGAATTGGGGATCGTGTTGGTTCTTTCTTTGTTTGAGAAACGGGCTCCCGGTTTGTATCATAATACAGCTGTCGTGATTGAGAAAGACGGGACTATTGCTGGGAAATACCGTAAAATGCATATTCCGGATGATCCGGCCTATTATGAGAAGTTCTATTTTACTCCCGGTGATCTTGGGTTTGAGCCGATCGATACTTCGGTGGGTAAATTGGGCGTATTGGTTTGTTGGGACCAATGGTATCCCGAAGCTGCCCGCCTGATGGCGATGAAAGGGGCGGAACTGCTGATTTATCCGACAGCTATAGGTTGGGAAAGTAGTGATACGGAGGATGAGAAAAAACGCCAGTTAGGAGCTTGGGTAACTGTTCAGCGGGGGCATGCTGTGGCCAACGGGCTTCCGGTCGTTACGGTTAACCGGGTGGGGCACGAGGCTGATCCGTCCGGGCAAACGAATGGGATTCAGTTCTGGGGAAACAGTTTTGTCGCCGGTCCGCAGGGTGAGCTCTTGGCCGAACTTTCCAATAGTGATGAAGAAATACGAATTGTGGAGATCGATAAGACGCGTAGCGAGAATGTCCGCCGTTGGTGGCCTTTCTTCCGGGATCGCCGTATCGATGCCTTTGGAGGTTTGACCGAACGTTTTCTGATATGATATTCTATAATCGTATAGAGGCCGTCTGCCGTATGAACCGATTGGGTGCGGAAAGGCGGCCTTTCCTGTTTGTGATCGATTACAAGCAAGACCGGGTGATTGTAGAAGAGCTGGACCAGGTCGATCCTGAGATGTTGCTTTACGACCTGGATGGTGTGACGAATGCTGCGATTGCAAGTCGCATGAAGATCACGGAGAACTTGACTTCTGCGATCTGGTGGGAAACGTTCCCTATGACACAGGAGGCTTATGCCGGCTCGTTTCATAAAGTTGTCGGACATATCCGGGCTGGAAACTCTTACTTAGTCAATCTGACTTGCGCTACTCCTGTCCGGACCGATCTGAGTTTAGAGGATGTTTTTATCCGTTCGGAAGCCCGGTATAAGCTCTGGCTGAAAGATCGTTTTGTTGTTTTCTCTCCTGAGATATTCGTGAAGATACGGGATGAACATATCTATTCCTATCCGATGAAGGGAACGATCGATGCTACGTTGCCGGATGCCCGCAGGCGGATATTGGACGATCCGAAGGAAACGGCCGAGCATGCTACGATTGTCGACCTGATCCGCAATGACCTGAGTATAGTGGCGACCGAGGTGACGGTGACCCGTTACCGGTACATAGACGAGTTGCTGACGCATAAAGGTGCTTTGTTGCAGGTCAGTTCGGAGATCCGGGGGCGTCTTGCCGGGAATTGGCAGGCAGAGATAGGAGATTTGCTATTTTGCCTCCTTCCGGCAGGCTCCATTACTGGCGCACCTAAAAAGAAGACAATGGAGATTATAGCGGAAGCCGAGACATACGAAAGAGGGTTCTATACGGGTGTTATGGGCTATTTTGACGGGAATAGTTTGAACAGTGCTGTCATGATTCGCTTTTTGGAACGACAGGGGGATGGCTCTTTGGTCTTTAAGAGTGGAGGAGGCATCACCTCCCAAAGTGATTTGGCAAGTGAGTATGACGAAATGAAACAGAAAGTCTATGTCCCCATTTATTGAAACGATCCGGATCGAGAACGGGCAGATTCATAATTTGCCCTACCATAACCGGCGTATGAATGAGACACGCCGGGACGTGTTGCATCAAACCGGTTTCCTTGATTTGAGTGACTGTATCCAACCTGGAGACTATCGGGAACGGACAAAGTGCCGCGTTGAATATGATAAAGATATCCTGAAAGTGGAGTATGCCTCCTATCATATTCGTCCGGTATCCTCTTTGCGATTGGTTGCCGATGATGAAGCCGACTATCGGTATAAAAGTACGGACCGGAGTGTACTGAACCGTTTGTTCGATTTGCGCGAAACGGAGGACGACGTGCTGATCGTTCGGAGAGGATGGTTGACCGACACTTCTATTTGCAATATTGCGCTCTGGAACGGAAAACAATGGATTACCCCTTCCGTACCGTTGCTGGCAGGAACGAAAAGGGCTTCTTTGCTGGATCGGGGAGAGATGGTTGCAGGTGATATCCGGCCGGAGGATTTGCCGGGCTATTCCCGTATCAGGTTGTTCAATGCGATGATCGAGTTTGGAGAAATCGATCTTTCGGTTGATAAGATCGTGCTTTGGCTCAAATAGTCTTTGTCATTGGCATATATGTAGAGCAAGGTCCCGTTTTTGATGGTGTTGATAATTGGCTTGGCAAGTGACTGAGGCAGGGCGGGACAACCGAAACTTCTACCTAAGCGGCCTGCCGATGCAGCAACGGACGGGCTACAATAATTAGCCCCGTGTACCACAATCGCCCGTTCTTTTGCCCGGTCGTTGATCCCTTTTTCCAAACCGTTCAGGACTAAGGAATAGCCGTTTTTACCCTGATAGGTATTCTCCGTCACGAAAAATCCCAATGAACTTTTGTAAGAATTGACTTTGTTGGAGAAAGACGTGGCGTAATTTCCTCCGCTGTTTTTCCCATGCGAGACGAGAGAGGAGAACAGGAGTTTCTTGTGCCGGATATCCAGAACATAAAGCCGCTCTTCCGTGGAAGGCTTCGTGAAGTCGATCAGGGTAATGATATCCTTGTTACGTCGTTCGATTGCCTGCGATCCGGTTATTGCTTGTTCGAAGGCGGTATAGTCCACCACATTATCCAGCTGCATATCTGTATAGAGCTGTCGGCATACCGAAGACATGGCCGCCGCAGGATCAGCCGGAATTAGGGGAGACGAACTTCTGGTTATCGTATAATTAGCCGGAAGAAATAATAAAAACAAGTATAAACAGATGCGCAATAACATAAGATTGAATAATGTCGCACAAAGATAAGACTTTTAATCAAAAACGAAAACAATAGTCTCATTTACAGGCGCCCAATCATAAACGAACTTGGCGTGCGAGGTCGCATTCCGGACACACATATGGGAACGTGGAGTCGTTCCAAGCGTTGGACTGTATTCGATCAGCGACTTACGCGGCGCGTTTACCGGAACTCCGTGGATATACCCTCCGTTGGTGAACCGACTGGCATAAGGAGCGAATCCACCTGTCTCTTTGCTGCCGTCTACCAGATAAATCATCTTTGCCTTCTTTTCCTGGACGACAAATATGCCTAATGGCGTTTCCTGTGCGTATGGAGGGCGGTGCTGCCCTGTTGTTGCCGGATTCATGCTTCTGACAAGCCATTTGGAACCCGTATGCTCGAGCGTTGCGATATTTTGGTTGGTGACATCGACGAATATGGCCTTGTCGAATGTGACGCTATCGGCTATCGGCTTGACATATTTTCCGGGAACCAGCCATTCCCCGTTTGTATAGATCGTTTGGATACGGAAAAGGTGGTCGCTGTCGTCCAGTAATTTCACCAGAGCCCCGTCACGGCCATAGCGTTCGGCTGTCAGCGTATCGTCTGGCAGATACAGTGGGACAGACTGGTAACGTTCGATACCTAAAGTGTCGGAAACGCGCTTGTAAGCATCGCGATGAAAATTTCGGACCAGTGGAGCTTCCCCATTCTTGTTCCTGTAGTTTTGAAAGATCGCCCAACGGGACGGTTTGGGCCGGAGCGAATCGAGCAGACGAATACCGGCACGGATCTTATCCCATTGAAATTCCCGTGTCGTATCTTTATACGGATAAGTATCGGTCAACGTGTGCTGGTCGTAAAGTAGTTCCTTTTCTATAATGGTTTCAATGAGGGGAGGGGGTGCCTCCGGTTCCGGTGTTGTTTCGGCAATCGGAATGTTTTGTCTGGGGGAACCGGGTCCCTGCGGCTCTCTCGGCTTTGTCGTACAGAAACTCAGTGAGGAAAGACAAAGTAGTAAAAGTATGGGGACTGTTTTCATTGTATCTATCATTCTATTCATTATGTAAATATAAACAAAAGAATAGGACGATTGTTTGTTTTTCTTTTTTATTCTTTTTTAGGCAAACGAAGGACAAAGCGGATCAGGGCGACGAATACTTTTCCGTATTTGTCCAGCTTGAGCTGTCCGACACCTCGTATTTCGCTAAACTCGTCGAGTGTGACCGGTTTCTTCTGGACCATATCTTCGAGGGCATCATCTGAAAAGATGATATAAGCCGGGGTATGTTCACGTTCGGCAATCTGCTTGCGAAGCTGTTGCAGGGAGTCGAGAAGCGTTTCTTCTACGGAGGTGGATTCGATCGGACGGATCGGACGGTATTTGTAGCCGCCTTTTTTGGTCGGCAGGGCAAAGTCTTTTGTCTTTTGATAAATGGTCATGAGTGCCTGCTGTTCGCCGAAAAGGACTTTACGCCCTAATGGAGTCACTTTCAGGTGGCCGGCTGACATATAGTCGATTTCGATATAACCGAGCTGAAGCATCTGGTATAAATATTCTTTCCACTCTTTGTAGCTGAGGTCCTTGCCAACCCCGTAGGTTTTTAGTTTGTCATATCCTTTTTCCTTCAACTCTTCCTTTTCGGCCCCCCGGAGTATATCGATCAGCAGGTGCATATTAGCTGTTTGCCCGGTACGGAAAATACCGCTCAAGGCTTTCTGCACCAAGATACTCCCGTCGAAACGCTGGGGAGGGTTCTTGCAGACGTCGCAGTTCCCGCAATCCTTGTCCGTTTCTTCTCCGAAATAGCTCAGCAAGATACGGCGTCGGCAGATGTCTGCCTCGCAATACCGGCGCATCCGGTTTAACTTTTGCAAACTGACGTCTTTCTGTCCGCTTTCCTCTGCAAAACGGCGGAGGAGCAGGATATCGCCTACGGAATAGAAAAGAAGCGTGTCGCTTTTCATGCCGTCCCGCCCGGCACGGCCTATTTCCTGGTAGTAGTTCTCGATGCTTGACGGCATATTATAATGAATGACCCAGCGGACATTGCTTTTGTCTATCCCCATTCCGAACGCGACTGTCGCACACACCACATTGACACGGTCGTTGATGAAATCGTCCTGCGCTTTCTCGCGCTTGTCGGGGCTTAGTCCGGCATGATAGGCGACTGCCCGGATACTGTATTCGGACAGTTCTTCAACCAAAGATTCCGTACTGTTGCGGCTCATGCAGTAGATGATGCCGCTTTGCCGGTGGTGGCGGTTGATGAAATGGACGATCGCTGCAATCTTTTCCTTTTTGCTCAGTCCGCGACGGATAGTGAGCGATAGGTTCGGACGATCGAAAGACGAGATGAATGTTTTAGGATCACGTAGTTTCAGTTGATTCAGTATGTCTGTCCGGGTGATTTTGTCCGCCGTAGCTGTCAGGGCGACGATCGGTACTTTCGGGAAATTCTCTTTCAGAACGGACAGCTGGGTATATTCGGGACGGAAATCATGTCCCCAATGCGAGATACAATGTGCCTCGTCAATGGCGATCAGCGAAATGTCGATGCGGGGAAGAAGCCAATGCAGTTCGCTTATGATCCCTTCGGGGGAGATGTAAAGCAGCTTCACCTTCCCCTGTATGCAGAGTTGCCGTACCCGGTGGCGTTCTTCCTCAGGCATCATGCTGTTGAGTGTTGATGCCGGTATGCCATTGGCGATCAGTCCTTCGACCTGGTCCTTCATCAGAGCAATAAGGGGAGATACTACGATGGCAGTTCCCGGCATGTAGATCGCCGGAAGCTGAAAACAGATCGACTTGCCGCCACCCGTAGGCATCAGGACCAGCGAATCTTCTTTCTGCAAGATGCGCTGTATGATTTCAGCCTGTAAAGGGCGAAATGTAGTGTATCCGAAGAACCGTTTGAGTAGTAACAATAATTCTTTCATGAGAATCAAAAAGAACTGAATGTTTTTTAAGCACGCAAATATAAGAAATAATATTTCCTTGCTACAAGAAAACTTATCTACATGAGCAAAAAAACATCAGAATGCCTACAAATTTTGTAATCAGTGGTTGTGATTATAAAATCAGTGTCAGTGATTATAAAATCACAACCACTGATTATATAATCACTGACGCCGATTACAGAATTGGTAGGCACTTAAAAAAGAATTATTCGGGACAAAAAAGGTTTTTCTTTCCATAGAAATAAGAAATTGTTGCTGTTTTGGTACAATGCCCTGAATTTTTGTGTACCTTTGTCATCATTATTTATTTAACGAGCCGTGATGGCTCATACTTATTATATGACATTTGAACAATTAGAACTGATCGAGCCGATACGCAAGGCTCTCAAAAAAGAAAAGTACACAACTCCCACTCCCATACAAGCCGAAGCCATTCCCCTAGTATTGGACGGATCTGATTTATTAGGTTGCGCACAGACAGGAACCGGTAAGACGGCAGCTTTTTCCATCCCTATCATTCAGAAGATCGAAGAACAGATTTCAAGTAGGCGTAAGCCGGGTATTAAAGCCCTGGTCCTGACTCCGACACGCGAATTGGCGATCCAGATCGGTGAAAGCTTTACGGCATACGGGTGTTATACTCACGTGAAACATACCGTTATTTTCGGTGGTGTGGGACAGAAACCACAGACGGATGCTTTGGAACGGGGTGTGGATGTGTTGATCGCAACTCCCGGTCGTCTGTTAGATCTGCTCAGTCAGGGTTTTATCCGTCTGGATACATTGGAATATTTTGTTTTGGACGAAGCGGACCGGATGCTGGATATGGGATTTATCCACGATATCAAACGTATCCTGCCTTTGCTGCCCAAGAAGCGCCAGTCTCTGTTCTTCTCTGCAACAATGCCACCGGAAATCGAGCGTCTGGCCGGAACGATCCTCCATGAACCTGAGAAAGTAGAGGTGACTCCTGTATCTTCCACTGTCGATACGATTGACCAGTCTGTCTATTTTGTAGAGAAAGTGGAAAAGATCAACCTGCTGAAGAATCTGCTGGAAGACCGTTCGTTGGAATCCGTTTTGGTTTTTACCCGTACAAAGTATGGAGCCGACAAAGTCGCTCGTGTCCTGAACAAATCCGGGATTGGTGCGGAAGCCATTCATGGAGACAAAGGGCAGAATGCTCGTCAGCGTGCCTTATCCAGTTTTAAAGATCATACGCTTCGTGTTTTGATCGCGACCGATATTGCCTCCCGCGGCATTGATGTCGATCATCTTTCGCATGTCATCAACTATGATTTGCCGAATGTGCCGGAGACATATGTACACCGTATCGGCCGCACCGGACGTGCCGGCCGTAGCGGGATTGCTTTCTCTTTCTGCGATGTGGAGGAAGTTCCGTATCTGAAGGATATCCAAAAACTAATCGGTAAAGATGTGCCGGTTGCCGGAGGCCATATGTTTGAGACTGCCGAGGTAAAGGAAGCGGTTGCCGAGAAGAAAAAAGCGATGAAGGAAGAGTCGAAGCGCAGGAATATGTTCGGTAACAAACGCGATGGAAGTTTTTGGCGGAATAAGAAAAGAACGGCAAATAAATAAAACCACCATTTATCCTTTGAAATATTCATGGAATATTATAAATTTGCCCACTTAACATAAAATTCTAAATTGAAAAATGGAAAACACTCGTCGTTCATTCCTGAAAAAGATGACCGCTGCCGGAATTGGTACTGCTGGTCTTGCATTAAGTAGTAACGCCGCTGCTGCTACAGTTACAACAGAAACAAGTGCAGAAAAGAAAAAGAAACCTGCCGGCAAAGACGATGGCAAATTGCGCTTCGGTTTTATCGGTACAGGTTCCCGTTGTCATGAACATATTAACAACGTATTGTCTATCCCCGGAAACAAGATCGTGGCTATCTGTGATATCCAGGCTGGCCCGATCCAGCGTACACTGGATCATATCGCCAAGTTCAATGTGCCGGCTCCAAAGGTATATACAGGTAGCGAACGTGAATTTGAAAAGATGTTGAACAACGAAGAATTCGATTGCGTTATCATCGCCAGCCCGTGGGAATGGCACGTACCGATGTCGGTTGCAGCCATGAAAGCAGGTGTTCCTTATGTCGGTGTGGAAGTGTCTGCTGCCAATACGCTGGAAGAATGCTGGGATCTGGTCAACGTATCAGAAGCTACGGGAAGCCATCTGAACATCATGGAAAACGTTTGCTATCGTCGCGATTGTATGGCTGCGTTGAACATGGTCCGCAAAGGCCTGTTTGGTGAATTGCTGCATGCGACTTGCGGTTACGAACATGATTTGCGCGATGTCAAATTCAATGATGGAAAACATTATACTTATCAGAAAGGCGGTGAGTTGCGCATGGGTAAAGATGCGTTTGCAGAGGCCCAGTGGCGTACGAACCATTCTGTCCGTCGTAACGGCGATGTCTACCCGACGCATGGAATCGGACCGGTGGCAAACTGCCTTGATATCAACCGTGGTAACCGTTTCCTCTCCTTGTCTGCTATGGCAACCCAGTCTCGTGGCTTGCATAAGTTCATCGTGGACAATGGTGGTGAAAACCATCCGTTGGCAAAAGTCCGTTTCAACTTGGGCGATATTGTAACCTCCATGATCAAATGTGCAAACGGGCAGACGGTTATCGTTACACATGACACGAATTCCCCCCGTCCTTATTCTTTGGGTTTTCGCATTCAGGGAACCGAAGGTTTGTGGATGAACGATGGCGATCACGTTTACGTTGAAAATCAATCCAAACCTCACCGTTGGGATGATTCGGAAGAATGGTTTAAGAAGTTCGACCATACATTGTGGTCCAAACATGAAGCCGAAGCTGCTCAGGCCGGACATGGTGGTATGGACTACGTGATGATGTTCGACTTGATCAACGCTATCCATAACAAGAAACCGGCTCCTATGGACTGCTACGATGCTGCTGCATGGAGTGCTATTTCTGCTTTGTCCGAGATGTCTATCGCTCGTGGCGGTGCATTGGTAGACTTCCCCGACTTTACTCGTGGACAGTGGATCCACCGTCAGCCGGCATTCGCTTTGTCTGAATAAGATAAAATAGAAATATCCTTAAAAAAAGGCTATCGGATTGCTTCCGATAGCCTTTTTTTATACCCTTTCTATCTCTTCCAACCAGAGTCGCGATACTGCATCGCTCGGCATACGCCAGTCTCCACGTGGCGAGAGGCTGACGGAGCCGACCTTGGGACCGTCTGGCAGGCAACTACGT
>OGQT01001664.1_pt1 | contig 17201 bp, 16 predicted proteins | sample 1553261 | NCBI WGS metagenome assembly OGQT01 (sample SAMEA2579992, study PRJEB22360) | human gut metagenome | biome: human gut; feature: human-associated habitat; material: faeces | place: Denmark | collected 2008/2010
GGGGAATCCGGTCGGCAAACTGGGGGAGCCTCTACCGTTTCGCCGATGTGGCATACATCGGCGGCGGATTCGGCGCAGGCATCCACAACATCAACGAGGCCGCCGTCTACGGCATGCCCGTCATCTTCGGCCCGCGCCACCAGAAATTCAACGAGGCCGCGGCCATCATCGAGGCCGGGGGCGGTTTCAGTGTCGACGGCCGCGAGGCTTTCGACCGCATCGCCGACAATCTCTATCGCGACAGCGACAGCCGCCACCGCGCCGGAGCCGCCGCCGGGGCCTACATCAAAGCCAACCTCGGCGCCACCGACCTCATCTACGGGGAGCTGTTTCAGGGAGGCGGAAAGTGAGTTAAGAGAGTTTAGAAAGTTTAGAAAGTCAAAAGAATTGAAAAGCCGGGCAGAGTCTGATTGGGTCAGACCCGTCCGACATGTCGACTTGTCCGACGAGTCCGACTTGTCAGGGAAAAACTGAACCGCATATAATTCATCGGGGAAGCATATACGCATATACACTGCTTTATCGCTATTCTCAGCACTTTGATTGAGGCGAGAAAACCTATACGACAAAAAAAATTACAAATATTTTCAGGAATATTAGGTTTATTAAAATATTTTTATTACTTTCGCGATTATCAACCCCGGCTACAAAGTCGGAGTCGATAGACATACCGTCATCAATCTTTCAATATTCACCCGAGGGGTGGCCTCGACCGAGACACTGCGACACCTCTCACAACTTAAAGTTATGGCTGCTTACATGAAAGTCAGAAAAACCCGTTTGCCCGAGATCATCGACATCCTTACCCATCAATCAATCAGATCACAGGAGGAATTGTCAAAACAGCTCGCCATAAGAGGTTTCATCATCACACAGGCCACCCTATCGCGTGACCTTAAACTGCTGAAAGCCTCGAAGAGGCCCGACGAGAACGGCATCATGCGTTATTACGTCGGCCAGGGTGGCGCCACGCGCCAGAACCGCGGACGCTCGCACTTCACCCGCCATCCGGCACATTCGGCAGTGGTATCCGTGGCAATGTCGCAGAACATCGTAGTGATCAAAACACGCAACGGCTATGCGAGCGGTCTCGCTTTCGAGCTTGACATGCTGGAGTCGCCCATGATACTGGGCACCATCCCCGGTGCCGACACTGTAATGGTGGTGGTGGCCGAAGGTACCGACCGCCACGCGCTGTTCGACCTGCTATCATCAGTGGTGCCGTCGGCCGTCATCGACGCCGCCCGGGCACTCTATCTCGACAACTGACAGGCATGGCTCCGCCCTGCCGCCTTGCGTGACACCATGCTATGCCATGCGCTATACCATGCGTGCCTCCACTCGCCAAAATTACACCCCGGAATTTGCTGATTCCGGGGATTTTTTGTACCTTTGTAGAGTTTTAGCGGCCGCCCCGACGGGGTGGCGCGACATGACGGCGCTAATTTGTTAGGCGCTGATTTCCAAACGTCTACACCAATTATGGCAGATAACAACATCGATCTCGAACAGCAGAACAACGCGGCGGAATACTCCGCCAGCAATATCCAGGTGCTTGAAGGCCTTGAGGCCGTACGCAAGCGCCCGGCAATGTACATCGGCGACATCTCGGCAAAAGGCCTCCACCACCTGGTATATGAGGTTGTCGACAACTCGATAGACGAGGCGCTCGCCGGATTCTGCACGCACATCGAGGTCACCATCAACGAAGACAATTCGATCACCGTGGTCGACAACGGCCGCGGCATCCCCGTCGACATGCACGAGAAAGAGCACAAGTCGGCCCTAGAGGTCGTGCTCACGGTGCTCCATGCCGGCGGTAAGTTCGACAAAGGCTCGTATAAGGTGTCGGGCGGCCTGCACGGCGTGGGCGTGAGCTGTGTGAACGCCTTGTCGACATTCCTGCGTGCCGAGGTGCGCCGCAACGGCCACGTCTACCGTCAGGAATACTCGTGTGGCAAGCCCACCACCGAACTGATGATCGTGGGCGAGAGCGACGAGCATGGCACCGCCATCACCTTCCTCCCCGACGACTCGATCTTCACCGTAAGCGTCTACGACTACGACACGCTGGCCAACCGCCTGCGCGACCTGGCATATCTTAACGCCGGTATCACCCTCACGCTCACCGACATGCGTCACCGCGACGAAGATGGGAACCCGCGCCGCGAGGTATTCTACTCGAAGAACGGCCTCGAGGAGTTCGTGCAGTACATCGACTCGAACAAGGAGTCGCTCATCCCCGACGTGATCCACCTCGACACCGAGAGCCAGGGAATACCCGTGGAGGTGGCCCTGACATACAACACCTCGTTCAACGAGAATGTGTATTCATTCGTAAACAACATCAACACCATAGAGGGTGGCACGCACCTGACCGGTTTCAAGCGCGGCCTCACCCAGACGCTGAAGAAATATGCCGAAGACGGCAAATTCCTTGAGAAAGCCAAGGTGGAGATTTCGAGCGACGACTTCCGCGAGGGCCTCACCGCCGTTGTTTCGGTGAAAGTGATGGAGCCGCAGTTCGAGGGTCAGACCAAGACCAAACTCGGCAACTCGGAGGTCATCGGCGCCGTGCAGACTGCCGTAAGCCAGGCTCTGCGCAACTACCTCGAAGAACATCCCACAGAGGCAAAACTCATCGTCGACAAAGTGGTGCTTGCCGCCCAGGCACGCCAGGCTGCCTACAAGGCCCGCCAGGCCGTGCAGCGCAAGTCGCCCCTGTGCGGCGGCGGTCTCCCCGGCAAACTCGCCGACTGCTCGAGCCGCACCGCCGAGGAATGCGAGATCTTCCTGGTCGAGGGTGACTCGGCCGGCGGTACCGCCAAATCGGGCCGCGACCGCCGTTTCCAGGCCATCCTGCCGCTCCGAGGCAAAGTGCTCAACGTCGAGAAGGCCATGGACCACAAGGTGTTCGACTCAGAGCAGATCACCAACATCTTCCGCGCCCTGCGCGTGACCATCGGCACCGAGAACGACCCCAAGGAGATCAACCTCTCGCGCCTGGCTTACCACAAGGTCATCATCATGACAGATGCTGATGTCGACGGCTCGCACATCGCCACACTGCTGATGACACTCTTCTTCCGCCGCATGCGTCCCGTCATAGAGCAGGGATACCTCTACCTGGCCACCCCGCCCCTCTACAAATGCTCGAAAGGTAAGGTCGAGGAGTATTGCTGGACCGACCAGCAGCGCCAGGCGTTCGTCGACAAATACGGCCCGCAGACCAAGGTACAGCGCTACAAAGGTCTCGGCGAGATGAGCGACACCGAGCTCCGCGACACCACCATGTCGCCCGAGCACCGTCTGCTGAAACAGGTACACATTTCAGACGCCGCCGAGGCCGACCGCATCTTCTCGATGCTCATGGGCGAGGACGTGGGCCCGCGCCGCGACTTCATCGAGGCCAACGCCAACTACGCCAACATCGACGCGTGACCCCGCACATTCCCGACGACGGCCGAAAGCACCCCATAACTTTCGGCCGCCGTCGGATGTTATAATATTGCAGGCACGTACCTCACACCCGGCATGTGTCTCAACATCACCGGTAACCGGGCCTTACGGCCCACAAAACGTTTCACTACATTGGCCAGACCGACATCATCAATATCTTCCGCTCCCGCACTGAAGCACAAGCTCCAGGAATACATCGCGCAGCAGAAAAACAATTCATTCAACTACAAACAGGCGTCACACGCCATCGGCGTAAGCGGCGCGGCCTCACAGAAAAAGGTTGCGATGATGCTTGCCGAAATGGCATTTGACGGCGACATCATCGAGGTTAGCCCCGGGGCATACAAGAATCCCCAGCGCACCAACGTGGCCACAGGCACATTCGTGCGCCGCTCAAACGGCAAGAACTCGGTGATCACCGACCTTGACGCCGAAACTATCTTCGTGGCCGAGCGCAACTCAATGCACGCCCTCAACGGCGACCGCGTGCGCGTCAGCATCGCCGCCGCCCGTGCCGGGCGCGAGGCCGAGGCTGTGGTGACGCAGATCATAGAGCAGAAAGAGCAGACCTTCATCGGCACGCTGCAGGTCGACAAGACCGTGGCTTTCCTGAAGACTGACTCGAAATTCCTCGGATTCGACATATTTATCCCCCGCAACAAACTCAAGGGTGGCGTGAGCGGCGACAAGGCTGTGGTGAAGATCACCTCATGGCCCGACGACGCCAAGAACCCGCGTGGCGAGGTTGTCGACATCCTCGGCAAAGCCGGCGAGAACAACGCCGAGATCCATGCCATACTCGCCGAGTTCGGCCTCCCCTACAAATATCCGCAGAACGTGGAGAAAGCCGCCGACAAGATCCAGCCCGGCATCACCCCCGAGGAGATTGCCAAGCGCGAGGATTTCCGCGGCGTCACCACTTTCACTATCGACCCCAAGGACGCCAAGGACTTCGACGACGCCCTTTCAATCCGCCGCCTCGACAACGGCAACTGGGAAGTGGGCGTGCACATCGCCGACGTGACCCACTACGTCACCCCCGGCTCGGTAATCGACAAGGAGGCCGAAAATCGCGCCACATCTGTCTATCTCGTTGACCGTGTGGTGCCGATGCTCCCCGAACATCTCTGTAACGGCATCTGCTCTCTGCGACCCAACGAAGAGAAACTGGCATTCTCATGCATATTCGAACTCGACGACAACGCCGAGATCATCAGCTCTCACATAGCCCGCACCGTAATCAAGTCAGACCGCCGTTTCGCCTATGAGGAGGCGCAGGAGGTAATCGAGACCGGCAAGGGTGATATGGCCGAAGAGATTCTCGCCCTTGACCGTCTGGCAAAAAAGCTCAGGGCCAGGAGGTTCGAGAACGGCTCTGTGGACTTCGACCGCGAGGAGGTGCGTTTCGACATCGACGAGACAGGCCACCCCGTGGGCGTCTACTTCAAGGTCTCGCAGGATGCCAACAAACTCATAGAGGAGTTCATGCTCCTTGCCAACCGTGCCGTCGCACAGGCCATTGGGTGTGTGCCGGGCCGCAAGAAAGCCAAGGCTTTCGTGTACCGCGTGCATGACCAGCCCGACCCCGGGCGCCTGCAGGATCTGGCCGGCATCGCCGCCGCCTTCGGCTACCACCTGAAGACATCTGGCTCCCCGCGCGAGATAAACCGCTCGATAAACCGCATGCTCCAGGACATCAAGGGGAAAGGCGAGGAGAACTACCTCTCGGTACTGGCCATCCGCTCCATGGCAAAGGCCATCTACACAACCGAAAACATCGGCCACTACGGCCTGGGGTTCGACTACTACACCCACTTCACGTCGCCCATCCGCCGCTACCCCGACATGATGGTGCACCGCCTGCTCGACCGCTACATGCACGGCGGCCGCTCGGTGGCCCTCGACAAGCTTGAAGACGAGTGCAAACATTCGTCAGACATGGAACAACTGGCCGCCAATGCCGAGCGCTCATCGATCAAGTACAAGCAGGTAGAATACATGGCCGACCGCATCGGCGAAGAGTACGACGGCATGATTTCGGGCGTCACCGAATGGGGTCTGTACGTAGAGCTCGACGAGAACAAGTGCGAGGGCCTGGTGCCCATGCGTGATCTTGCCGACGACTACTACGACTTCGACGAGAAGGCCCACCTGATTCGCGGACGCCGCCGCGGCAACGTCTACCGTCTCGGCGACAAGGTTCGCGTGCGCGTGGCCAACGCCAACCTCGAGCGCAAGCAGCTCGACTTCCTGCTGGTCGACCCGCGCAACCGCCGTGCGGGCGAAGATGACCTCGGCCAGACGGTCACCGTAGCTCAGGCGCTGGCAAACACCGCCGTAAAGAAAGGCGCACGCGACATGGCTCATGCCACCCGCGTTAAGGATACCGCCCGCACCCGCAAGAAATGCCAGAAGGGCGCTCCCAAGTCAAAAGCCGAGAAAGAGGCACGCCGCGCCCGTCGCGCAAAGAAATGATTCACCCGTAAACCATCAGATTATCATATATGTCATTGCAATGCGGAATCGTGGGACTGCCCAACGTGGGCAAATCCACGCTTTTCAACTGTCTGTCAAACGCCAAGGCACAGTCGGCGAACTTCCCGTTCTGCACCATCGAGCCTAATGTGGGCGTGATCACGGTGCCCGACGACCGCCTGAACAAACTCGTGGAGATGTGCGCGCCGAAATCGGTGGTACCCGCCACGGTCGAGATCGTCGACATCGCCGGACTCGTCAAAGGCGCCTCGAAAGGGGAAGGCCTGGGCAACAAATTCCTGGCAAACATACGCGAGACCGACGCGATACTGCACGTATTGCGCTGTTTCGACGACGACAACATAACCCATGTCGACGGCACCGTAGACCCTGTGCGCGACAAGGAAATCATCGACTTCGAGCTGCAGCTCAAAGACCTTGAGACCGTGGAGTCACGCATCGCCAAGACTCAGAAACAGGCCCAGACCGGCGGTGACAAGGTGGCAAAACAGCAGCTTGAGGTACTTCTCAAGTTCAAGGAGGCCCTCGACAAGGGGAAACCGGCACGTTCCGTTCAGCTTGAGACGCCCGACGACATCAAGTTTGCCCGCGAGCTCTTCCTGCTCACCAGCAAGCCGGTGCTCTATGTCTGCAACGTCGACGACGCATCGGCCGTCAACGGTAACAAGTATGTCGACGCCGTGCGCGAGGCCATAAAGGAGGAGGGCGCCGGCCTGCTCATCGTGGCCGCCCAGACCGAAAGCGAGATTGCCGAACTCGACACATACGAGGAGCGCCAGGAGTTCCTGCAGGAGATCGGGCTTGAGGAATCGGGCGTGTCGCGCCTTATCCGTGCCGCCTACGCCCTGCTGAACCTGCAGACATTCTTCACCGCCGGTGCCGACGAGTGCCGCGCCTGGACATTCATCCGCGGCTCGAAAGCCCCCCAGTGCGCCGGCATAATCCACACCGACTTCGAGAAAGGTTTCATCCGCGCCGAAGTCATCAAGTATGACGACTACGTGACACTCGGCGGCGAGACCGCCGTGCGCGAGGCCGGCAAACTCGGCGTAGAAGGGAAGGAATACATCGTGCAGGACGGCGACATCATGCACTTCCGTTTCAACGTCTGACCTGCGCCCCGACACACATTTAACTGAAGGGTACTGAAGAGCCCGATAAATCGTAGGGACATGCCTTTGGCATGTTAGATAATTCACAAATTATCAGCCAAACATCGCAAAGCGATGTCCCTACGATTTATCGGGCTCTTCAGCACACTTCAGTTTGATGGTCATCTCACCGGCGCTGGCCGGCGACGTAGCGCAGTATTTCGGGGCGGAACTCGAAATGCATGGTGTCGTAATGATACCAGGCACCGCCCCAGATGAAACCGTGGCGTTCGAAAACATCCACAAGCTGCGCCGGGATGCGGTTATGATAGGCGATGCGGTCGGTTTCGGCGGCACGCGAATTCTTCCATAGCCAATAATCCGATTTGTCGACGGCAATGTCAAACGCTATGCCGTAGCTGTGGGCGCTCTGACGCTCGGCGCCACGAACCTTGCGCCAATAGAACGCCCCCGAGCTTTTCAGATAAGGTTTCAACTCAGGATACGCCGCAAGCTCTGCCGCCACGGCGCGCAGACTGTCGGCCGCGCCGTTAACGGCGGTGAAATCGACTTTCTGGCCAAACCACGACACCGGCACAAGATGGCGGCGCACCTCGGCGGCCGACGCCCCGTACATAGCCTTGAAAAGCGGTTCGCACCGCGAACGCCCCGCATCGGCCAGATACTCGGGCGGCGACTGACGTGAATATGTCATGGAGAACATATCCTCGGGGTCGCTATGGTCAAGCATGGTCACGAAATCCTTTTCGCGCCCATCGTCATACTCGACTACCGTACCGTCTGCCAGCGTGAGCCGGTTGTCGGCGTATGACTTCACCATGTCGGGATAGGCATCTAACAGAGCCGCGGCACCGGCTGGAATATCAGGCCCCGGCACCCGCGCCGCGACAGTATCGCAGGCCGTTGCCACGGTATCGGGGACTACAGCCGCACCGGGCGCACCGGCGGCGTCAGCCCCGCTGCGCAGTGAGCATGCCGTGGCGCCCAGCAGACAAGCCGACAGAACCACAGCCGGCACCGGGCGTGATAACATCGGCTTATTCATACGATTTTATGAACATCACATTGTCGCGTTCAAGCTCTGAGAGCTGACCGGTGACATCGGTATAGCGCGGCGTGTACCATGAGAACTGCGAGAAATATTCGCGCAGGTCATCGCTCTTGAATATATATCCGTGTCGCGCATAAATGGCGTTGCGCAGTATGCGCCGGTCGGCAAGCGACATATCGGCGATGTCGCTGTATTCCACACGGCGCTGCGAGAGCCAGGCAAAATCCTCCTCCACGGCGGCTACAGCCATCTCATCTGCATCGACAACATCGGTTTCAGGAACCTCCACCTCTGCCACTTCGGCATAGTCGGTGATATATTCTTCGGCCGCCTTGTTGGCCAGGAATCTGAAACCGAGCCACGCAAGCGCACCCGCAATTACTATGGCGCCTATCACGATACCCACGATGGCACCGGCTCCGAGACCTTTCCTCGGCCGGGGCTGATAGGGATACGGCGGCTGTTGACCCGGGAACTGCCCCTGTGGCCCCTGATACATGGGCCCAGGCTGCTGATATGGGGGTTGCTGGCCCTGATAAGGTACCTGTTGACCCTGATAAGGCGCTTGCTGAGGAGCCTGCTGATATTGCTGAGGCTGAGGAGCGTGCGGAGGCTCCTGTGGCTGTTGCGGTTGCTGAGACTGTGACTGTTGCGGGCCAAAGCCGAAGTCGGGCATATTGGAATAGTCTGACATGGGAGTGTATGGGTTGAGGTGAATGATTAATCCGGGTCGTCAGGCTCGTCAGGCTCGTCAAGCCTGTCAATTTCCCTGAGCCAGAGCGCCGACGAGGCATCGGAGGGCATGCGCCAGTCGCCACGCGGCGAAAGGCATACCGAGCCCACCTTGGGCCCGTCTGGCATGCACGAGCGTTTGAACTGCTGGTTGAAGAAACGGCGGAAGAAGGTCTTGAGCCAGTGGCGAATCACATCGGGCGCGTAGTCGTCGCCGAAAGCGGCACGTGCAAGCATATAGATGCGACGCGGCCCCTCGCCGTTGCGCAACAGATGGTAGAGGAAGAAATCGTGCAGTTCATACGGGCCGACAAGATCTTCGGTCACCTGCGCGATTTCGCCGTCGGGACTGGCGGGGAGCAGTTCGGGCGAGATGGGGGTGTCGATGATGTCGACCAGCGCCTCGGCCATATCCGGATTCTCGGCACGGAAAGCAAACCACCGCACAAGATACCTTACAAGGGTCTTTGGAACGGATGCATTCACGCCGTACATCGACATCTGGTCGCCGTTGTAGGTGGCCCAGCCGAGGGCGAGCTCCGACAGGTCGCCCGTGCCGATGACCATGCCACCCGTCTGGTTGGCCACATCCATCAGTATCTGGGTGCGTTCGCGGGCCTGCGAGTTCTCGTATGTGACATCGTGTACCGAAGGGTCATGCCCTATGTCGGCGAAATGCCGCTCTACGGCAGGCCCGATCGGAATCTCGCGGATGGTCACACCCAGAGCCTCCATGAGTTTCATGGCGTTGGAATGCGTGCGCCCCGTGGTGCCGAAACCGGGCATGGTAATGGCGGTGATGCCCTTGCGGCTCAACCCCATGCGGTCAAACGCACGGCATGTGACAAGCAGGGCGAGCGTGGAGTCAAGACCGCCCGAGATGCCCAGCACCACATTGCGTGTGCGCGTAGAGGACAGACGCTGTGCCAGACCGGCCACCTGGATATTTATGATCTCGTCGGCGCGGCGGTCAATCTCGGTGTCATCGCCGGGAACGAACGGATGCCGGTCGACGGTGCGGATCAGTTCGGGCCCCTTGCGGTTCTTTCCCGTCGACTGAGCGAGGTGTCTGAGACGGTCACGAAGTTCGTCGGGCGACTCCATGTTCATCAGGTCTGAAAGCTCAAGTTCGGCAGCTGCGTCGATCTTGAACGGATCGAGGTTCTCGCGACGCGCACAGTCGGCGAAGGTGCCGGTGTGCAGACGGTCGTGACAGAGCAGGTCTATGTCTATATCCTGCACCACAAACTGGGCGCCGTTCTGCCAGCGCTTGTTGCATGCCAGGATGCGTCCGTTCTCGGCGATAATCGCCTTGCCGTCGAAGACAAGGTCTGTCGACGACTCGCCGAACCCGGCCGACGCATATATATAGGCGCAACGGCAGCGTGCCGACTGCGACGCAACCAGATCTTTCAGATAGTCGAGCTTGCCCACCTGGTCGGGCGACGCCGACAGGTTGGCGATTACCGTGGCACCGGCCATGGCGGCATGGCACGAGGGGGGTACGGGCACCCACAGATCCTCGCAGATCTCTATGCCCACGGTCACGCCGTTTATGTTGAACAGGCGGTTTGAGAGCGGTGTCTCATAGATGGTCGACATATCTTCGCCAACCGTTCCGTGAGTGAACATTCGCCGCTCATAAAACTCATTGTAGTCAGGTATATAGCTTTTTGCCACCCGGCATTTCACGGCACCCTTGTATATCACCAGCGCGCAGTTATAGAGACGGTTGGCCATCAGCAGCGGAGCACCCACAACCAACGCGGTATCAAGCTCGCGCGTTTCGGCACAGATGGTGTCGACAGCCGCGCGCGCCGCCCCTAACAGCTCAGAATTGTGAAAAAGGTCGCCGCAGGTATATCCCGTCACGCAAAGTTCGGGAAAAACGGCAAGTTCCACGCCGAGCTCGTCGACCCGGCGCGCCATATCAACGATCCCCTCGGCGTTAGCCTTCGGGTCGGCCACAGTAACGGGCGGCACACATGCGGCCACCCTGAAAAATCCATTCTTCATGATTATAGCAAAGTAAAGACAAAGCGACGTCATTCGCAAATTTTTCTGAAAGAAAAGCAGTTGCCGAGGGGTCAAAACGGCCACACCGGTATTTAAATGGCAAAAAATTTGGCTGTTATCAAAAAAATCCGTTACTTTGCACTCTGTTTTAAGGCACCCGCGTTGAAAGCCTCCGGCCGTGATGCAGCCGGGGTGATATGAGAACCGAGATGGCGGCCGAACAAACACGTCGGCAGGCAGACCACCCCGAGTGGCTGTCGGCCCATTCATTTTGAACTCCACAAAACGAAAATCCAACCAACAGCCATGTCTAAAATTTGTCAGATCACAGGCAAAAAAGCGATGACCGGTAACAACGTGTCGCACTCAAAGCGCCACACCAAACGTCGTTTCAATGTGAACCTTTTCAACCGCAAATTCTACTGGGTAGAACAGGACACCTGGGTGCTCCTTACCGTATCGGCCGCCGGCCTCCGCACCATCAATAAAATGGGTCTCGACGCCGCCCTCAAGCAGGCCGCCGAGAAAGGTTATCTCACCACAATCAAACAGCTCGACTTCTGATTAAGCCGACACTAAAGCTCATAAAACAATGGCAAAGAAAGCAAAAGGCAACCGCGTACAGGTGATCCTCGAATGTACCGAACACAAGGCATCGGGCATGCCCGGCACCTCTCGCTATATCACCACCAAAAACCGTAAGAACACCACTGAGCGTCTTGAGCTTAAGAAATACAACCCTATCCTCAAACGCGTCACCGTTCACAAGGAAATCAAATAATACCCTCACTCTCCAGTCTCACACCTAAAATAATTTTTGACTCGATATGGCAAAGAAAACCGTCGCATCTCTTCAGAAAGGCGAAGGCCGCACCTACTCCAAAGTCATCAAGATGGTGAAATCGCCCAAGACCGGCGCCTACACCTTCCAGGAGCAGATGGTTCCCAACGAAGCCGTTAAGGACCTTCTTAAATAATTGAGGTTCCTGTCTGAAGTACATTGCACCAGATAAAAATCCCATAACGGTGTGTCACCCACGCGGCGGCACACCGTTTCTTGTTACTACAACTTTCAGTGCTCCCGCCGGGGAAGTCCGACAAGTCCGACCTGTCGGACTTGTCGGACAGGTCTGACTTGCAGAACCTGCATGTGCAACGGCCAAGACCTTGATTTTCAAAAAAATTTGGCCGGGTGCAAAAAAATCCGTAACTTTGTGCCCGGTTTGGGGGCAATGTGCCGCAACCGGTGCGCCCGATGGTGACACGCGCCCCTTCGCCGCAACAAACAATTCACTCTAACTCATTAGGTTAACAATGAACCACTACGAAACCGTTTTCATTTTAACTCCCGTTTTGTCTGACGCCCAGATGAAGGAAGCGGTAGAAAAGTTCACAAAAGTGCTCACCGACAACGGTGCAGAAATCGTGAACCAGGAACTCTGGGGCCTGCGCAAACTCGCCTACCCCATCCAGAAAAAGTCGACCGGCTTCTACTCGCTGGTGGAATTCGACGGTGATCCCACCCTGGTCAAGAAACTCGAGACCGCTTTCCGCCGCGACGAGCGCGTAATCCGTTTCCTCGTATTCCGCAACGACAAATATGCCGCTGAATACGCCGCAAAACGTCGCAACCTCCGCGCCAACAAACCCACCGAAGAACCCGTAGCAGCTAACAAGGAAGACTAAATCATCATGGCACAGACTCAATCAGAAATCCGCTATCTCACCCCGCTGTCGGTCGACGTCAAAAAGAAAAAATACTGCCGTTTCAAACGCAGCGGAATCAAATACATCGATTACAAGGATCCCGAATTCCTCAAGAAATTCCTCAACGAGCAGGGCAAGATCCTTCCCCGTCGCATCACCGGCACCTCGCTGAAATTCCAGCGCCGCGTGGCTCAGGCCGTAAAACGTGCCCGTCACCTGGCTCTGCTCCCCTTCGTAACCGACCTGATGAAGTAACTGTCGGCTCGCGACTGTCCATCTATTCACATCCCATTCAGAAAACAAGTTATGAAAATCATACTTAAAGAAGACATCCACGGCCTCGGCTACAAAGACGACGTCGTAGAAGTAAAGGACGGATACGGCCGTAACTACCTCATCCCCCAGGGCAAAGCCGTAATCGCCAACTCGTCAGCACTCAAACAGCTCGCCGAGAACCAGCGCCAGCGCGCCCACAAGCTCGCTCAGCTCAAAGCCGATGCCGAGGCTGTAGCCGCATCGCTCGAAGGCGTAGCTCTCACCATCGGTGCCAAAGCCTCGGCTACAGGCACCATCTTCGGTTCGGTCAACAACATCCAGGTTGCCGAAGCCCTCGAGAAACTCGGTCACAAGATCGACCGCAAGCTCATCTCGATCAAAGAAACCGTCAAAGAACTCGGCAACTACACCGCCAAGGTCAACCTGCACAAAGAGGTGTCGGTTGAGATTCCCTTCGAGGTGGTTGCTGAATAAAGCATACCCCCTGGCCCCCCGGCATTCCCCACCCGCATCGGGGGGCCATCTATCCCCAACCTCAAAGCCGTTTTGCGTGAGCAAAGCGGCTTTCAGTTTTTATAAGCGGGCCGGTGGTTAGTGGTTTTGTGGTTTCAGTGGTTTGGGGGGTTAATTTGTGCCCGCATTTTAGCAATGCCAGTCGTGTTATCGGCCGAGCTCGGCCGATAACTGAAACAGAACCAACGCCTGGCAAAAGCAAATTTGGGTAATGGAGCACACGGCCACCACGCAGCCACAAAGAGGTACAGGGGGGAACCGGGGGGCCACAATGGTTCCCGCCGTGGCAGTTGGTGGCCTTTATTTGCGTTTGAAGACAAAGAGCAACGCCTCGCGCTGTATTTTTGAGCCAAGCAGGGCGTTGGCGCCAAGATATATGGCCAGACCGGTGGCGCCCTGCAAGGTAAAGAGGCCCCAGGGGTTGGTGAGCCACAGCGATTCGGCCCACATCGCGGCCATGGCAACCAGTGTGAGGGCCGCGTATGGCGCCAGATCTTTAAGGAACGCTCCGATGCCGCGGCCTGTCAGCGGGGCTGTCTTCATAAGGGTGACAATCCAGGTCACGAACGAGGCAAGCAGTTGCCCCCACAGCAGAATCTCAAGGCCCCAGACCATGTTTCCGTCGGTCTCGGCCGCAATCCAGGGTATGGTCACCGCAAGCAACAGCAACGCCACCGAATCGCGCACAACCTCAAGCCAGAACACCAGGCGCGTGCGCGCAAGAGCTATGGCATAATTGGCATAAGTGGCGTTGAGCACTGTAAAAATTCCCCTGACAAGAAGTATCTGGAAAAGCACGATCGACAGATCCCACTTCGTGCCGAAAAGGCAGTGGAATACCGGCGTAGCCATCACTGTCAGGAACCCCATCAGCGGGAAGAGCATATAAGCCGTAACGCGGTTCATCTTGGCCGAGGCGCGGGCAAAGCGCACAGGGTCATCCTGCACCTCAGAGAGTGTGGGCAGGAAAGCCGATACGAGCGTCTGCTGCACGGTCGTCACACCCATCTTGCTCCACTTGTCGGCCTGGGTGTAATAACCCAACGGCGCCAGACCGGCCTTGTAGCCGATGAAGAATGAATAGATGTTCTGAAAAAGCGTGTTAAGGAATGAGGTCGCCATCATCGATGAACCCACTGCGAAAAATGATTTCAGCGACTCTCGCGAGAACTTGAAAACCGGAGTCCAGCGCCCGGCAATCCAGAGCGTGACACCTTTTACGGCATTCAGTGTCAGCGTCTGCCATACGATGGCCCAGGCGCCGTAGCCGGCTACGGCCAGACCGATACCCACAACAGCGCCTGCAAAAAGGCCGGCTGAATTTGAAAGTGCCACGACCTTCACGCGCATCTCTTTCATCAGGCGGTTCACCTGCACGATGCATGCCGCGTTTAGTATGAAACTCAAGAACATCACGCGGCTCAGCGGTATCAGGCGCGCGTCATGTCCGAAAATCGCGGCTATCAGCGGCGCGCAGAAAAACAGCACCGCATATATGGCCACGGCCACCGCGAGATTGAACCAGAGCACCGTGGAGTAGTCGAGCCGCGAAGGGCGTTTGCGCTGCAACAGCGCGTATGAGAATCCCGAATCGACCAGCAACGACGCGAACGCCTGAAACACAAGCACAGCGCCCACAAGACCGAAGTCAGTGTCGCTGAGCAGATTGGCCAGCACCACACCGGTCACGGCATAGAGCGCCTGCTGTGAAACCTTGTCAATGAAGTTCCACTTTACAGATCCGGCTGTCTGCTCTTTAAGACGCGGTGAGGTATCGCTGTCGGCCATCGGCTGAATGTCACTCTGAGGCCATCGGGATAATCTTCACCCCGACAGAGTAATTCTTTATTTTCTCAGGCTTGCCCCGGTAGTAGAGTTTTCCAGGCAAAGCCCCCTTGACCTGTAGCAGTTCAGTGGCCCAGACCCCGGTCGTACCCTTGCCGAAGAAACGGCACGATGCCCGCTCGGCTTTGAGATTGTCGGCCTGAATGGTGCCCACACCGGTGTTGGTCAGCGTGGCCTCGGTGCAGGTGCCGGAGACCACAAGCGTACCGTTGCCGGTGTTTATGGCGCCGTCGAATTTAGAGCAGTCTATGTCGCGCACCACAATGCGGCCGTTGCCGATCACCTCGGCCTTGAATTTCACTGTCGACTTCGGGCTGTTTACCACAAGAGTCGAGTCGCCGCTGTTGCGCACCTCTGTAAGAAAACGCGAATATACATGCAGTGTAGGCAAGCCGTACTGCATCTGACCCGCCTCGTGAAACGCTTTCTGTATCACAAGTTTCTCTTTTTTCACCTCGAACAGTATCTTTGAGGCGATATCGTTTGTGGTCTCGAACATGATAATGCCGGCCGAGTCGTCAGAGCAGTGATATTCCACGTTAAATCCGTCGACAAGGTCAATCTTGCTGAAATCGGCCACTTTCAGGTCATACGCCCCGGTGCGGTGGGCGCGCTGGGCCGATGCGCCTGTGAAGATGGCGCTCATCAGTGTCAGTAACAGAAATAACTTTTTCATTTCGCAGTTATAGGTCGGTTATATGTTATACAAGCGAGGGGAGAATCTCGTTCTGCACGTGCCCGATTATCGCCATAAGCTCGTCGCGCGTATCGGCCCTGAGCATGGCTATGCGCGTCTCGCGGAAATTGGGTATCCCCTTGAAAAGCTTGCTGACGGCCAGATGTCGGCGTATATGCAGGATGCCTCGGTACTCGTCGATCTTGTCGATGCTCTCGTCAATCTGCCGGCGCAGAATATCGAACTTCCTCGCCAGCGTGAGCGGCTCGAAACGCGGGTCTTGGGGGTGGAGCGCCCTCTGCAGGTCGTTGAATATCCACGGATTCCCTATCGACGCACGACCCACCATCACCCCGTCCACGCCGTAGCGGTCAAAGGCGGCGAGCAGTCGCTCGGGCGAGTCGATATCGCCGTTGCCGATCACGGGTATGCGCAGACGCGGATTCTCCTTCACGCGGGCTATCATCTCCCAGTCGGCCTCGCCGGTGTACATCTGGGCGCGCGTGCGACCGTGCACGGTCAAGGCGGCAATGCCGCAGTCCTGCAGCTGTTCTGCCAGGTCGACGATGATGCGGTGGTCGTGATCCCAACCGAGGCGGGTCTTTACCGTCACGGGAAGTTTCACGGCATCGACCACAGCGCGGGTGATTTCAAGCATCCGCGGAACATCGCGCAACATCCCTGCACCGGCACCCTTTCCGGCTACCTTCTTGACAGGACAGCCGAAGTTTATGTCGATCACGTCGGGGTGCGCCCCCTCAACGATGCGCGCCGCCTCGACCATCGGGCCTACCTCGCGGCCATAGATCTGTATGGCGGTGGGGCGCTCGCGGTCATTTATGGCGAGCTTGCGGGTGGTGGCCGCGATATTGCGTATCAGAGCATCGGCCGAGACAAACTCGGAGTATGTCATATCGGCGCCCAATTCCTTGCAAATCAGGCGGAACGACGGGTCTGTCACATCTTCCATGGGGGCAAGCATCACGGGACGCTCTCCCAGATCCAATCCGGCAATCTTCATTGTTCCAGTTTCAAAATTACCATTTTCAGCCAAAATCACCAAGATTTTAGCTCTTTTGGGGTATTATTGACCAACAACGGAGCTGTTTAGCCTAAAGTCAGCCAACTGCATAAGTCAGGCCTGAGGCGCTGTGCCGTGTCGGCAAGCGCCATAGGGGTGACCGCCTCTATCGCCGCCGCCACAGCCTGCACCGACGGTGCATGACCGAAATACATCATGGTGCGCGCCATGTTCATGGCCGACTGCTCAAGGTTCTCGGAGCCGATTACAAGTTGGCCGAGATACTGCCTTTTGGCA
>OGQT01001683.1_pt1 | contig 17046 bp, 10 predicted proteins | sample 1553261 | NCBI WGS metagenome assembly OGQT01 (sample SAMEA2579992, study PRJEB22360) | human gut metagenome | biome: human gut; feature: human-associated habitat; material: faeces | place: Denmark | collected 2008/2010
TGCCGTCGGACATCTGAGCAAAGGTGAAGCACTCAAATTAGGCTCTACCGATCTGAAAAAAATAAACATCAAACGTATTAAGATCTGATGAAGAAACGGAATTACCTAAAAGGATTGAGAGTTTTCCTCGCAATCCTCTTTTTTGTACCCATACTTTTGTTCTTCGTAGACTTTTCGGGAGTTTTACCGGATAGTGTACACCGCTTGTTGCATCTGCAACTGATGCCGGCCTTGTTAGGCGGAATGATCGGCCTGATCGTGTTCCAGTTCCTGCTGGCACTGGTATTCGGACGTATTTATTGTTCCACGATATGTCCGGCAGGCGTATTCCAGGATATCATCAACCGCCTGTTTTGCATCGGCAAGAAAAAAAAGAAAGGAAGCCGCCGTTTTACGTATCACAAACCGATGAACTGGTTTCGCTACGTGCTGTTGGCAATTACGATGCTCATGGCTGTTTTCGGTTTTAGCGGGTTGTGCTTGCTTCTGGACCCATACAGCAATTTCGGACGCATTGCTGCAAGCCTGTTTCGTCCGGTCGTGATGTGGGGGAACAACCTACTCGCCGATCTATTGATGAAAGTAGACAACTACTCGTTGTTCCATGTGACAATCAGCACTGTGACAGTTTCCGGTCTGATCGCGGCAACCATTGCATTGCTTGTTTTCATTGTCATGACTATTTTCCGCGGACGACTGTTCTGTAATACGATCTGCCCTGTCGGAGCTTTACTGAGCCTTTTCTCACGCTACTCGTTTTTCCGCATAACCTTCGATAAGGAAGCCTGTACACATTGCGGAAATTGCGAACATACTTGTAAGGCGGAAGCGATTGACAGCAAAAATCTGACAGTCGATACATCTCGTTGCGTAGATTGTTTCAATTGTGTCTCTTCCTGTTCCAAAGGCGGCTTGCAGTATCGCTTGCAATTGCCGACCGCATCGCATTCCGGCCAATCGAAAGCTACGAACAGCCGCCGTACATTCCTGGCCACAAGCGCAACCGTTGCCGCCTCTCTGCCGATCGCCTCAGCGATAGCCGGAGGAGGAAAAGGGAAAATGAACAGAAAAGGCAGAAAAAAATGGCCTCCCCTCACGCCTCCGGGTTCTATCAGCCTGGAACGTTTCAAAGATAAATGTACGGGATGCCAGATATGTGTCGTCCGCTGTCCGAGTCAGGTTTTGCGCCCGACAGGATTGGAATATGGTTTGGATTATATGTTAAAGCCGCGTTTGGCCTATATCAGCAGTTATTGCAATTACGAATGTACGGTCTGCTCCGACGTATGTCCCACCGGCGCGATCAAACCTCTGACTGTCGAAGAGAAGACGACGACACAGGTCGGTATTGCCACTTTCTTCAAAGGCCGTTGTGTCGTTAATACAGAAGAGAAAGACTGTGGTGCCTGTGCAGAGCACTGCCCGACCCAGGCCGTACACATGGTTCCCTACAAAGGGACACTTACGATCCCACAGATCAACCCCGACCTCTGTATCGGATGCGGCGGATGTGAATCGATCTGCCCGGTACGTCCAATGCGTGCCATCATCGTCAAATCGAACGTTGAACACAAATTCGTCGAGAAGCCAAAAGAAGAGGAAGTCAAAGAAGTCGAGGTAGACGATTTCGGTTTTTGATTAACGATATATAACCGACTATATTATGAGGCCTTACTTGTGAAAGTAAGGCCTTTTCTTTATCTTTGCAGCCATGAAATTCGAATTACAACATAACGATACAAAATCAAATGCAAGGGCGGGTCTGATTACCACTGATCATGGAGTAATTGAAACGCCTATTTTTATGCCCGTCGGCACGCAGGGTACGGTTAAAGGTGTCCACATGACCGAGTTGGAGGAAGATATCAACGCACAAATCATTTTAGGAAACACCTACCATTTATATCTCCGTCCCGGACTGGAAATATTGGAACAGGCAGGCGGCTTGCACAAATTCAATACATGGAACCGGCCGATCCTGACAGATAGCGGTGGTTTCCAAGTTTTTTCCCTTTCCGAAAACCGCAAATTGCATGAAGAAGGTGCCATGTTCCGCTCACATATCGACGGCTCCAAACATCTGTTTACCCCGGAAAAGGTCATGGATATCCAGCGGATCATCGGAGCGGATATCATTATGGCCTTCGATGAATGTTGTCCGGGCGATGCCGATTACGAATACGCGAAAAAATCCCTCGGTCTGACGGAACGTTGGCTGGACCGTTGTTTTGAACGTTTCAATTCTACAGAGCCGAAATACGGTTATCAGCAAAGCCTTTTCCCGATTGTACAAGGTTGTGTTTATCCGGAACTGCGCCGAAAGGCTGCCGAGAATGTAGCGAAAAAAGGAGCAGACGGCAATGCGATCGGTGGCCTGGCTGTTGGTGAACCGACCGAAAAAATGTATGAGATGATCGAAGTAGTCAACGAAATCCTGCCGAAAGACAAGCCTCGCTACCTGATGGGAGTCGGTACACCGATCAACATTTTAGAGGGAATCGAACGAGGGATCGATATGTTCGACTGCATTATGCCGACACGCAACGGGCGCAACGGACAGATATTTACCCGTTTCGGCACGATCAATATGCGCAATAAGAAATGGGAGAACGACTTCTCTCCTATTGATCCGGACGCTCATTCGGCTATCGATACGCGCTACAGCAAGGCGTATTTGCACCATCTGATCAAAGTGAACGAGATGTTAGGACTTCAACTGGCATCAATCCATAACCTTGCGTTCTACCTGTGGCTCGTAAAAGAGGCACGCAAACATATTATTGCCGGCGATTTCACGACCTGGAAAAGTGAAATGGTCCGTAAGTTATCAAACCGGTTATAAGCAAACTGTCACATGAAATTCAAACTGAAACGGATAGACTGGTATATCATCAAGCAATTCTTAGGTACTTATATCTTTGCGATTGCCCTGATTATCGCTATCTCGGTCGTCTTCGATATAAATGAGAAGATCGACAAGTTCCTGAGTCCGGACGTGCCGTTGAAAGCGATCGTCTTTGACTATTACATGAACTTCATCCCGTATTTCGCGAATCTGTTCAGTCCGTTGTTTACTTTCATTGCTGTTATCTTCTTTACCTCGAAGTTAGCAGACAACTCGGAAGTGATCGCAATGCTGGCAAGCGGGATGAGTTTCCGGCGACTGATGTTGCCCTATGCGATTTCGGCAGGGATCATTGCACTCAGTACATTTGCGCTGAACGCTTATATCATTCCGCCTGCCAACGCCACACGTATCGATTTCCAAAACAAATATATCAAGAATAAGAAGGTAGACTATGTCCGTTCCGCCCAATTGGAGATCGAGCCGGGCGTAATTGCCTATTTCGACCGCTACGATGCGCGTTCCGGGATGGGATACCGCTTCTCTTTGGAACACTTCGAGGACAAGAAGATGATTTCACGCCTCACGGCCAACTCCATCAAATATGATTCGCTCTACAACTGGACCCTGATTGACTACATGATCCGCGACTTCGACGGGATGCGCGAGCATATCACTGAAGGGAGCCGCCTGGACACCACATTGACAATCGTCCCTTCGGACTTCCTGATCTCTGTCAACGACTGCGAGACGATGACTTCGCCAGAGTTGTCCACGTATATCGACCGCCAGAAGAAACGAGGGATCGGCAATATCCAAACGTTCCAGATCGAATATCACAAACGTTTTGCCGCCATCATGGCCGCTTTCATCCTGACCTCCATCGGAGCCTCGCTCTCTTCCCGCAAAATCAAAGGCGGTATGGGATTAAACATCGGTATCGGACTGGCCCTAAGTTTCTCCTACATCCTCTTCACCACCGTCACATCGACCTTCGCCATCAACGGCAACCTCAGCCCTGCTATGGCCGCCTGGATCCCTAATATTTTATATACGTTTATCGCGATTTACTTATACCGAAAGGCTCCGAGGTAAGAGAATTGGCAAGTTGTTAAAGTAGTTTTATTATGTATATTTGTACTATATAGAAAGGGCTATATCAATAATTACTTTTTCCCATTCTTTGATCAGGGACAAGAAAATTTTGATATAGCCCTTTTAATAAGTAGTCGTTTAGAAACTAATATTTTATCGATTTCTAATTACTGTTTTTCCAGATTTAGACCAGCATTAAATTCTGTTGTCGTTTTTATAAGTTCGGGAAGTTGTGCAAAAATTGCTTTTACCATATCCTGCTGGGCTGTTGGAACTTGTGTTATTATCAGTTCGGCTATGCCTTCAGAAGATAATATGTTTAACAATGGCAAAATCAAATCCTTATCAGCATATACAGCGGCAGCTCCATTTTTCACCTCACAATTTAAAGGAATTCCTTTCGAAAGCAAAGAGGCAAACTGCAAAAGAACCGAAGTATCTGATGCTTTAGTCTTATTCGCAGCAATAGTCGCAAGAATCATATCTATATTCAACTGCAAAAATAACTTACTGTCTTTGATATAGTACTGGGCCAGATTTGCAGGAGAAACAGTATTCTCACCTTCTTTACCTGTAGAAGAATAACTTGCAACAATATTTCCATCTTCTTGAAATGTAATCGTATGGAGATACTTCGCTAACATCGGAGGCAGAACTAAATTGCCCAATAAAGCAGCAGCATCTTTCGTGGGCCACGGTTCATCTATTACACCGGGAATTGTGATACCAGAAGATGTAGATATCCAAGAAAGAATAATAGGTGACTTACCTGTTGCCATATCCTGCTTTGCCAAGTTCCAAGTTCCCAACAAATCATTTTTAGGCATCGTAACGTTGACGGACAAGGTCATGGAGGTGGAATCGACTGTACCGGCGTACTTCATTTCGCGACCGTTATTGGAGTTTGTACCTTCGAATGTGTATTTATTTCCCTCCTGAGTCAGATCGACATTAAACATAGTTGTTACTTCCCCCGGAACAACACCCGGAGCTAATGCCACCATTTGCTCAGTCTTTGAAGGCAGCAAGTCCTTGATGATACTCGGATCGAAGACACCTTCCATCTTAATCGTTCCGGTTTTGCCATCTTCGGTCGCAAATGTGATCGCTTTGCCTAAAAGCGGGCTGTCTCCATATTTGAGAGAAAGCTTTTCGGCACTGTAAATTTGTGTACCCTTCAACAGCACTGCTCCTTCCGGCTCATTTTTTCCGTTGTTATCATCACTACAGGCGATGAAGAAACTCAACGCACACAACATCGTAAACACAAATAATAGATTTTTCTTCATAATCTTCTATTTAAATTATACATAAAAACGGGACGAAGATACAAAATAGAGATGTGAGAAACAAAGTAAAAAAGTTAACGCCGATTATTTCCGAAGAAACAACCGGCGTCACTTAAAAAAAATATTTCAGATCAAAATCTTAATCAACGAGCAAACTTCACAGACTGGCTGACACCATTTTCTGTTACGACAATTACATATACGCCTTTTGCCAAAGAAGAGGTTGAAATATAAGCATTGTCACCCGAAACAGTTCCGTTAGCGATTGTAGCACCACCCATATTAACAATACGATAGGTTGCTTTTCCGCTATTGTCGATATAGATGCCACCGTCAACCGGAGTTACTTTTACGGTGTTAACAGTGATGGCATCGTTGCTGGTTACAACTCCGAACGCATTCGATTTCAAATAAGCGCTTGCAAGCGGAGCAGCTGCACCAGCCGGTACTACATCGACTTTAATCACTTCGCTTACCATACTGAGGGCAGCATTCATATCCATTTCCGTTACAATAGGAGCACCTGTTGTTTCATCATAATCATAAGACTTGATGTTGATGGCAGCAAGCATGTCCGTACCAGAAACAGACGGTGTCACGTTAATGTCCATGACAGGCATTGCATCATTATCATCCAGTTTGCCATCACCGCTTATATCAGCCACAACTGTTGCAATCTGCATCTCATACATAGACGCTTTGCCTTCTGTAGCCAGTTCGTAAACGACACGGTTGATAACAGATCTCAAGGCAGATTGAGCGTTTGTCAGCGTCATGCTCTTTGAATAATCGCTCATGGTAATGATTGTCTTACCTCCAAAAGTGGAATCGGTCTTTGCCTCTGTCGTATAAACATAGTTGTCAATCGTCAGAACCAGATCCTGAGCTGTCTTCTGTTCCATATTGAACCAAAGTCTGCGCCAGCCTTTCGCTACAGCGTTTTCATAGGAAGTAAGACCGATGTATTTAACCGGCATTTTACCAGTGAAATCAAGGGCAACGGCAGCATCTCCCATCGGGATTCTATTGTCAGGGGCCGATTCCAGCATACCATAAAGAGAAACTGGAAGTTCACCGGTAGCCAACATCCCTGCCAGATTAATACTTACGACATAATCCAAAGCCAGTTCTTCAGTTTCTGCAGTCTCTCCACTGATACTTTTTATCAACTCCATAATAGCTCTCATACCAGCCTGGAGATCCACTGCCGCTTCAAGCGCACCTGTTGTCGTATTTTGCGTAAAAGAGAAACCTAACATTGGCGTTACATCCGAGTGCATCAAAGAAATCGTCATATTCATAGTGAACGGAATCAAATCGCCTTCTCCACCGGTAGTCGTGATATTGATAACCGCCAGTTCGCCAAGTTTAGAAGATGTAACATTGATAACACCCGGCATTTCGATTTCAACGCCGCGTCCAAATATCATTTCTCCGATCAGAGGGACTATGATCTTCTTATGATTATCAAATGACACCTTGATATCCCCCATCATACCTGCCATTGTAGGAGAAATATCCGGTATAGCAGCAACATTAACCGTAATGCTATCCGGTTTGACATTAAAAGCTGTAGGCTCTGTAGCCCGAAGGCCGCTCTGAGCATTCAATACCGGCAAACTTCCAATAAATTCCGAAGTCAACTGTGGCCGTGCCCAGCCTAAGATATCGAGACCGACTTGCTCTTTAATCTGCTCGAATACGACTGGCAATACTTCTTTTTGAATTTCTGTTTTCTGAGCTTCGCTCAACTGCACCGTCTGTGCAGAGGTAGTAAAGGAAGACGCTACAAGACATAACGCCATACTAATCGATGTAAAAACTTTTTTCATAAATCTATATTTTTAGATTGAACATAAAACATTTTTTGTTTTATAATGATCGCAAAACTAACTAATAGCCTCGACTTATGCAAGACAAATAAGTTAACACCGGTTATTCAAAATTGGATAACTGTTGTTATCTTAAAAACAGACAACTCTATCTAAAAAAACAGCTTACTATTCTACTCAATAATGTCGATTAGGGCCATCCTATCTTGATGATCTCTAACCAACTCGTTTTTGATGCCGAGGTTATATGCCACGACGATCGTCTTCGTTGCGATGAAAGCGGTCAATTTCTCATTTATTATTTTGGGCCTTAGCAAAAAACAGAAAATATAGAGTGCCTTTTTGCTCCTATCCGTTCCTCCTATTCGCCAAACAAGCCGTCATGGAAATTGTTAAAACCGACAATATCCCCCTAAAAAACAGCTTATTTAAAGAGTACTGACAATCAACATTATAGTATGTATAAGATTATTAAAAAATATTACCCTTGCGGGAAAATTCATTTTCGTGCCTATGAAAACCGATTTTCATGGGTATGTGTTTCGAAATAGACCAATAGGGATTTTAGTCAATTATTACAATAACAATAAAATGCAGGGGCATATGTCGTCATACATTTGAAGAGGGAAAAAGCCTGTTTTCGATATAGTTCTTTTTGTTATCCCATAAACTATAGAAGATTTTATGTACTTTTGCCTCAGAATATAAAAAACTTAAATAATTCAATTAAATCAACATGAAACGCTTAATGGCTAATCGTAAACAGAAAAAAGCGATCCTGATCGCTCTTGCTGCGCCATTGATGTTTTCCCCTGCCCCTTTAATGGCTGCGACCGGAACCTCCGAGCCTGTAGTTGCTATCGCCCAGCAGGCGCAAACGATCGTCAGTGTGCAGCGGATCAACCCGACTACGGTCGACGTTGTATTTTCCAACAATCAGCGGATGACATTCGATTTCTACGGAGATAATATTTTCCGTATGTTCCAAGACACAAACGGCGGTATTCTTCGTGATCCGGAGGCTAAACCGGAGGCCCGGATTCTGGTGGACAATCCTCGCCGTCCGGTTTCCCAACTGGACATACAGGACGAAAACGGGCAAGTGACCATCACGACCGGAAAAGTCAAACTCCAGTTGGACAAATCAACAGCTTTATTGAAAGTTACTAATCTTGCCACAAACACAGTCGCTTTCGAAGAGACTCGACCTGTGGCTTACGAAAAAGGGAAAACAATCCTGACGTTGAAAGAAAATCCTGATGAATATTTTTATGGCGGCGGCGTACAGAACGGTCGCTTCTCCCATAAAGGGAAAGCCATAGCCATCGAAAACCAAAACAGTTGGACAGACGGTGGGGTAGCCTCACCGACACCCTATTATTGGTCCACAAACGGATATGGCTTTATGTGGTATACTTTCAAACAGGGAAAATATGATTTCGGCGCTGCAGAAAAGGGAACGGTAAAACTATCTCACGATACAGATTATCTGGATGCTTTCTACATGGTCAACGACGGCCCTGTCGCCCTGTTGAACGATTTCTACCAGCTGACCGGTAATCCAGTGCTGCTGCCCAAGTTCGGATTCTACCAGGGACATCTGAACGCTTACAACCGCGACTATTGGGTAGAAGACGAAAAGGGCATCCTTTTTGAAGATGGCAAACGCTACAAGGAAAGCCAGAAAGACAATGGCGGTATCAAAGAATCGCTAAACGGAGAAAAGAACAACTACCAGTTCTCCGCCCGCGCTGTGATCGACCGTTACAAGAACCATGATATGCCGTTAGGCTGGTTGTTACCGAACGACGGCTACGGAGCCGGTTACGGGCAGGCCGAAACATTGGATGGCAACATCCAAAACTTAAAAAACCTCACTGAATACGCTCATAAAAACGGTGTCGAGATCGGCCTTTGGACACAATCCGACCTGCATCCGAAAGACAGTATCAGCGCCTTGTTGCAGCGTGACATCGTAAAGGAGGTGCGTGATGCCGGTGTACGGGTTCTGAAAACAGACGTGGCATGGGTCGGCTGGGGCTACTCGTTCGGCCTGAATGGTGTGGCTGACGTCGGACATATCATGCCGTATTACGGAAACGACGCACGTCCGTTCATTATCTCTCTCGACGGTTGGGCTGGAACGCAACGTTATGCCGGTATCTGGTCGGGTGACCAGACGGGTGGACAATGGGAATATATCCGTTTCCATATCCCGACTTATATCGGTTCGGGACTTTCCGGACAACCGAACATCACATCCGACATGGACGGAATCTTCGGTGGCAAGAATTTGGCAATGAATACCCGCGATTTCCAGTGGAAGACCTGGACACCGATGGAGCTGAACATGGACGGCTGGGGATCAAATGAAAAATATCCGCATGCTTTGGGCGAACCGGCCACTTCCATCAACCGCTGGTATCTGAAGATGAAATCCTGTCTGATGCCGTATGCCTACAGCATCGCCCGTGAAGCGGTAGACGGAAAACCGATGATCCGTGCCATGTTTCTCGAAGATCCAAACCCGTACACGCATGGTAAGGCTACGCAATATCAGTTCATGTACGGTCCGTACTTCCTCGTCGCTCCGATCTATCAGGAGACGCAAATGGATGACAAGGGGAACGACATCCGCGACGGTATCTACCTGCCTGAAGGCGAATGGTTCGACTATTTCACCGGCGAGAAATACACGGGCGGCTGTGTGGTCAACAACTTCGCTTCTCCGCTTTGGAAACTTCCTGTATTCGTGAAAGCCGGTGCGATCATCCCGATGACGAACCCGAATAATAATGTAGCGGAAATCGATAAGAGTCTGCGTATATATGAACTTTACCCATCCGGATATAGTGAGTTCGTCGAATATGACGATGACGGCAGAACGCAAGCGTATCTGAACGGAGCAGGCACATGGACAAAAATCGAGATGGAAAACGATCAGCCCTCCGTATACGTCCAGATTAGCAATAAAACAGTCGTCAACACAAACAAGAAAAACAAACCAGGAAAAATCTCAATCACCATCCATCCGACAACAGGCGATTTCGACGGCTTCGTGAAGGAGAAGGCAACCGAATTGCGCATCAATCTCTCGGAAATGCCGAAGAAGATCACCGCCAAAGTCGGTTCTTCCAAAGTGAAACTGGTAGCCGCCCGTTCGATGGACGAATACCTGAACGGCACAAACGTCTATTTCTACGATGCTACCCCGAACCTGAACAAATTCGCCACCAAAGGAAGCGAATTCGAAAAGGTAACGATCACCAAGAACCCGCAACTGTTGGTCAAACTGGCTCCGACAGATATCATCATGAACGAAACGGTCGTCACCATCGACGGATACCAATTCGATATGCCTGATACCCACCGCATTTCTACCGGATCGCTGACTGCTCCGGTTGCACAGGTGACAGACGGAAACACAGAAGCTTACACCTTAAAACCGACTTGGGATAAAGTTTCCGGCGCCGACTTCTACGAAATAGAATTTAACGGCATGCTCTATACACAGATCAAGAACACCGAACTGCTGTTCGACAACCTCTCAGCCGAAACAGACTATTCGTTCAAAATCCGTTCCGTCAACAAGGACGGTCATTCAGACTGGTCTACTTTCTCCGTCAAGACAAAGTCCAACCCGCTCGAATTCGCCATCAAAGGTATTCGCGGAGAAGTGACAGCCGAAGAACAGGAAGGCTTTGAAATCTTCCGGCTGTTCGACTTTGCTGAATTGGGCGATATGTTCCATACGAAATACCGTAAGAACGCAATGCCGTTCGACATGATCATCGACTTACGCACCATCAACCAACTGGATAAGTTCCATTATCTGTCCCGCCAAGATGGAGGCAACGGTACGATCCTCGCCGGCAACGTGGCCTACAGCATGGATAAGGAAAACTGGACGGCAGTCGACTCGTTCCGCTGGGAACGCAATGGTGACGTGAAAATATTCACTTTCAAGAACCAGCCGAAAGCCCGCTACATCAAGTTGCATATTACGGAAGGTGTCGGAAACTACGCTTCCGGCCGCGAATTGTATGTATTCAAGGTTCCGGGAACGGAAAGCTATCTGCCGGGTGACATCAACAACGACAAGAAAATCGATGCAAACGACCTGACCTCGTACATGAACTATACGGGTCTGCGTCGCGGCGACAGCGATTTCGATTATGTCAGTGCAGGTGATATCAACCAGAACGGTCTGATCGATGCTTACGACATATCGGTTGTGGCAACCCAATTGGAGGATGGCATCGAGAATCCGGGTACGGATCGTGTAGCCGGAACGCTCTCTCTATCCACACCGAAACAAACATACAACGCCGGAGAAACAGTCGAAATCACCGTTAAAGGTGATAGTATCAAAGCAGTCAACGCTTTGAGTTTCGCATTGCCTTACGATCAGCAGGACTATGATTTTGCAGGTATCGAACCGGCCAACCTCGGTGCGATGGAGAACCTGACATACGACCGCCTACACACCAGCGGCCAAAAGGCGCTCTATCCTACATTCGTCAATCTCGGAGACAAAAAGGCGCTCGAAGGCTCTGAAGATCTCTTCACCATCAAACTAAAAGCGAAACGCAAAGTCAAATTCAATTTGAAAGCAGTCGACGGCATCTTGGTTGACAAGAACCTGAATATGCAGAAGTTCTGAACAAAGAATTTTTGAAATAAACAAAAGCAGAAAGGCTTCGCCCCGGAACTATCCGGTAGGCGAAGCCTTTTTCATTAAGATTATGAATGTTTTCTGCCTCACAGATGTTATCTTTGCAAAAAAAGCGATCAAACCATCGCATGACAAAGCAAACAAACACATTATGTACTCAGATAAGAAAAACATCCTGCAGCTCGTAGCCCTGCTCATCGAGCATAACGTCAAGAAAATCGTTTTGTGTCCCGGTAGCCGCAATTCCCCTATCGTACATACGATTGCCAACCACCCGTTCTTCTCCTGTTATCCGGTAACAGACGAACGGAGTGCGGCTTTCTTCGCGATCGGACTGGCATTACATGGCGGTAGCCCGGCTGCTGTCTGCTGCACATCGGGCAGTGCATTGCTTAATATTCATCCTGCCGTATCGGAAGCTTTCTATCAGCAAGTGCCATTGGTCGTCATCTCGGCAGACCGTCCCGGAGCCTGGATCGGGCAGATGGACGGACAGACGCTTCCACAACCCGGCGTATTCGGGCAGCTTGTCAAAAAATCCGTCAACCTGCCGGAGATACATACTGACGAAGACGAATGGTATTGCAACCGTCTTATCAACGAAGCTCTGCTCGAACTGAACCATCATGGGAAAGGACCGGTACATATCAATGTGCCGATCTCGGAACCGTTGTTCCGCTTCACCACAGAGGAATTGCCCAAGGTGCGCGTCATCACCCGCTACCAAGGATTAAATATCTACGACCGTGAATATACCGGACTGATCGAACGGCTGAACAACTACAACCGTCGCATGATCGTTGCCGGTCAGATGAGCCTGATCTATCTTTTTGAAAAGAAATATTCAAAACTGCTATACAAGCATTTCGCCTGGCTTACCGAACATACGGGAAACAAGACCGTTCCCGGCATCCCGGTAAAGAATTTCGATGCCGCCCTTTACGCCCTGCCGGAAGAAAAGTTAGAGAAAATGGTTCCTGACCTGCTGGTCACTTACGGCGGACATATCGTGTCGAAACGTCTCAAACAATTTCTCCGCAAGCATCCGCCCCGCGAACACTGGCATGTTTCACTTGATGGAGAAATAACGGATCTTTACGGTTCCTTGACAACCGTTATCGAGATGGACCCGTTCGAATTCCTTGAAAAGATCGCTTATCTGCTGGAAAACCGGACAACGGAATTTCCACGCATTTGGGAGAACAACACCCGCGACTTGCCGCAACCGGAATTCGGCTATTCGGAAATGGCAGCCATCGGAACTTTGGTCAAATCGCTCCCAACACCTGCGGCTTTGCATTTAGGTAACAGTTCGGCCGTACGTTACGCCCAGTTATACACACTCCCCGAAGATGTCGAAGTCTGCTGCAACCGGGGGACGAGCGGTATAGAAGGATCGCTTTCGACTGCCATCGGTTACTCCGTTTGTTCGGACAAACTGAATTTTGTGGTAATCGGCGACCTGAGTTTCTTTTATGACATGAACGCACTTTGGAACACCAATTTTGGTTGTAATCTGCGCATCCTTCTGCTCAATAACGGAGGCGGTGAAATATTTCAAGCACTCCCCGGACTGAAAATGGAAGATAAGACACAGCGTTTCGTGACAGCCACACACAAAACGTCCGCCAAAGGATGGGCCGAAGAACGGGGATTCTCCTACCTTCCCGTCCATAACGACGAAGAACTGACGGATGCGATGGCTGTTTTCACCCAATCCGCCCCTCATAACCAGCCAATGCTGATGGAAGTATTCACGAATGCGGCTGAAGATGTACGGCAACTCAAAGAGTATTACCACCGACTAAAAAACAACTCATAATTCATAACTTATAATTCATCTTATGGAAACAAAAAGAGAATGGACAACCATCAAAGAATATGAAGAAATCCTGTTCGATTTCTACAACGGGATTGCCCGCATCACCATCAACCGCGAACGCTATCGCAACGCTTTCACACCGACGACTACGACAGAAATGAGCGATGCTCTCTATATCTGCCGCGAACGTCCGGATATCAATGTCGTCGTGCTGACAGGAGCCGGAGACACGGCTTTCTGTGCCGGAGGAGACATGAACGTGAAAGGTCATGGCGGTTACATCGGCAAAGATGGTGTAGCGCGGTTAAATGTACTCGATGTACAAAAGCAAATCCGTTCGATTCCCAAGCCGGTGATTGCTGCCGTAAATGGTTTTGCGATCGGAGGCGGCCATGTGTTGCATGTGGTCTGTGATCTGACGATTGCTTCTGAAAATGCGATATTCGGACAGACAGGTCCTCGCGTGGGAAGTTTCGACGCCGGGTTCGGTTCATCCTATTTAGCTCGTATCGTCGGCCAGAAGAAAGCGCGTGAGATTTGGTTCCTCTGCCGCAAGTACAATGCGCAGGAGGCACTCGACATGGGCCTCGTGAACAAGGTTGTACCTTTGGATCAACTTGAAGACGAATATGTCGGATGGGCCGAGGAAATGATGTTGCTCAGTCCGCTCGCCCTCCGCATGATCAAGGCCGGCCTAAACGCCGAGCTGGACGGTCAGGCCGGCATCCAGGAACTGGCAGGCGACGCCACCATGCTCTACTATATGACCGACGAAGCTCAGGAAGGCGGTAAAGCTTTCCTCGAAAAACGCCGTCCCCGTTTCGAAGATTATCCAAAATTCCCTTAAAACAAGACACATGATCCACATAGACATTTGTTCCAAAGAGTTGTTATTCAAGAAGCCAGCCACAACTTCGCGCGGGACATACACAAAACGGAAAAGCTGGTTCATCACCCTTTCTTCGGATGACAGACCTGGTCATAAGGGGATTGGCGAATGCGCCCCGCTCCCCTATCTGAGTTGCGACGATTTGCCCATATCGCAATATGAAAAGGTACTGAACAAAGCTTGCCAAAACTTTGTCCGTACAGGCCAGATCGACACGGATAGCCTGTGCAACTATCCTTCCATCTTGTTTGGGCTGGAAACAGCCATTCTACACTTTGAAAAGAACCGTTTCTCCTTCTTCGACACTCCCTTTTCGCGTGGCGAAGCAGGCATCCCGATCAATGGACTGATCTGGATGGACACTTACGAGAATATGTTGAAGCAGGTGGAAGAGAAGATCGAAGCCGGCTTCCGCTGCATCAAGCTAAAAATTGGGGCAATCGACTTCGAGAAAGAATTGGAGATCCTGCGCTTCATCCGCAGACATTTTTCTTCTAAAGAAATTGAACTACGTGTCGACGCCAATGGTGCCTTCTCTCCTAAGGAAGCCATGACGAAACTGGACCGCCTGGCCGAACTGGACCTACACTCGATCGAACAGCCGATCCGCGCCGGACAATGGGAAGAGATGGCCCGCCTGACCGCCTCCTCCCCGATTCCCATCGCCCTCGACGAGGAGCTGATCGGCCACAACACACCGGAAAAGAAATACAAACTACTCTTCCTCCTCCGGCCGCAATACATTGTCTTGAAGCCATCCCTTCACGGAGGCATATACGGCTGTAGCGAATGGATCACGGAAGCGCAAAACTGGAAGACTGGCTGGTGGATCACGTCGGCTTTGGAATCGAACATTGGCCTGAATGCCATCGCCCAATGGTGCGCGACGCTGGACAATCCGCTCGCGCAAGGATTAGGAACCGGCGGCCTCTTCACCAATAACATAGATATGCCATTGTCAGTTGACAATGGACAATTAGTAATTGACGATGGACAATGGACAATTGATAATTAAGAGACATCCCGATAATTGCCAATTATCAACTATCAATTGTCAGTTATCGGAATTTATTTCCGACTGGAAGTCTCCCTCTCCTTATTTGGAGGTACAGACTTCCGGCTCGACCGGTGTGCCCAAACGAATCACAGTCCGCAAGGAGCAAATGGTAAACAGCGCCCGCCTCACCTGCGATTATTTAGGTTTACGACAGAGAGATAAAGCTCTCCTTTGTATGCCACTCCGGTACATTGCCGGAAAGATGATGGTCGTCCGCTCACTCGTAGCAGGGCTGGATCTGATCGTGCGTGAACCTTCCGGACATCCGATGGCAGATATCGACATGCCGCTCCGGTTCGCCGCCATGATCCCGTTACAAGTGTACAACACATTACAAGTACCGGAAGAACGGGAACGTCTTTGCCAAACCGAGATACTGATTATCGGCGGCGGCTCCATCGACCGTGAACTGGAAGCCCAGATACAAGAATTGCCTATCTGTGCCTACTCCACCTACGGAATGACGGAAACACTTTCGCATATTGCTCTCCGACGATTGAACGGACCGGAAGCCTCTTCTTATTACACACCTTTCCCGTCTGTCAAACTATCACTCTCGGCAGACAGCACACTGGTAATAGACGCTCCTCTCGTCGCCGATGAAACGCTCGTCACGAACGATGTCGCCGAACTGCTCCCGGACGGTCGTTTCCGCATCTTGGGAAGGAAAGACAACATCATCAACAGCGGAGGCATCAAGATACAGGCAGAGACCGTGGAGGAAGCCTTACGTCCCGTTATTTCTGCTAACTTTGCCATAACATCCGTTCCTGACCCGAAGTTCGGAGAAGCAATGGTTTTATTGATCACCGCAGAGAACGACTACTTCCCTGGCCAGGGAACAGCCTTTTCCCTTACTGGAAAACAGTCTATCTCCTTACCGGAGAACAGCCTCCTTTCCGAATGGGAAGAAAAGATATTTGAAATATTACCCAAATACCAGCGCCCGAAGCACATCCTCCCAATCGAAGCCATTCCCCTCACCGGTAGCGGGAAGATCGATCGGGCGGCATGCCGGAAACTGGCAAAGCAATTGACAATGGACAATTGATAATTGACAATTAAAATAAATGTTATATGAAGTATTTATCTATTCTCGCATCCGCCCTTCTCACCACGGCGTCCGCCTATGGACAAAGCGGGGAAAGTTGCCGGATGGCACCCGACCCGACTTTGCAGAAGCCGGAATTATATGCAGGTTACGACTGCGTGAACCTGCTTGACAGTACCGCTGTGACCGTGCAGCCTACCGGCTCCGGCTCATTCACTGTCTGCAAAATCGTCAAAGTCATGAACACACGCGGAGCAGTCGCCAATCGCATCCTTAAATACGATTACGACCCGCTGACAGCACATGCAGAATTCCATCGTGTGACCATCTACAAAGCCAACGGCGACGTGATCAACCTCGACATCACCAAGCAGCAGGATTATGCCGCTCCCGCTCGCGCCATCTATTGGGGAGCACGGCAGATCATGATGGAAGTAGGCCGTCTCGATCCGGGCGATATCATCGACTACCAAATCAACAAGAAAGGTTTC
>OGQT01001686.1_pt1 | contig 17021 bp, 12 predicted proteins | sample 1553261 | NCBI WGS metagenome assembly OGQT01 (sample SAMEA2579992, study PRJEB22360) | human gut metagenome | biome: human gut; feature: human-associated habitat; material: faeces | place: Denmark | collected 2008/2010
GAGTATAATGCCGCCGCAGGCATGATTGCCGGTAACAGCTATTTCGGTGGTGGGCGTCGAGGCAAGGCCGATGTTCACTACATCGAACCCCATGGAACGCAGTGTGGCCACAACGAGCGCATCGACAACCGGACCCGACAGTCGCGCGTCGCGTCCGACCACGATGAGGTTTGTGCCGACGGTTGATGTCTTGCGTATGAAAGCGGCGTAGGCGGCGGTGAACTTCACTACGTCGACAGGGCTGAGGCCCTCGCCGACATGTCCGCCGATTGTGCCGCGGATGCCTGAAATTGACTTGATTAAGCTCATGTTTCTATGCAATGGGAATGTTTTCGGTTGTTGTTTTCGCGTCACGCCCCGGCTCAGTTGCTGATAGCCGGATAGTACCTCACGTTGTAGAGGAACGGCGTGACGTTGGCAATCTCGGAGGTGAGGCCGTACTGCGACTTTATCACGATGTTGACCTCGCAGTCGAGTCCGAGGAATGTGAGCGGAGTCTGCAGACCCGCGCCCCACTGTGACGATGACGCCAGAGTGTAGTTGCCGTAGCGGAACGAAGTGGAACCGGTGGCCACGTCGGTGGCGTTGCCCACACCTTCGCCAAGTTCTTCGGTTTCGGCGTAAGTACTCAGGTTCCAGCGGGTGAAACGGAAGTAGACAAGCTCGTCGTTGCACACCTTGTTGTCGGGGTCGCCGGCGTCAAGAACCTGCATGTAGAGGTTCCCCTCGTCATCGAGCTGGTAATATGGCGCGTCGGGGCCGACCTCGAAAACCGAGTCGGCCGGAATCGAGGTAATCACGTTCTGATTCGACAGGAATACGTTGACAGCCTGGTTCTCGTCGGTCAGCAGTTCGGCGTAGCTTTTCTTGTCGTCGCAGCCGGAAAGGATGACCGGGATGGTTATGATGGCGGCAAAGCCGAGTATGACTGATTCAATTGTTTTCATCAGAGAGTGTTGTTGTTTCGTTTTCATTGTCCTTCGCGGCGCTGTCATCCGACATGCCGGACAGGTAGCGGTCATATTCAGGCATTATCGCCTTCACCATCTCCACCGCCTCGTCAATGGTGCGGTAGATTTCGCCACCGGCGGCATTCTTGTGACCGCCGCCGTTAAAATGGCGTTCGCATATTATGTTCACCGGAAAATCACCTTTCGAGCGTGTCGACACCTTAATATAATCAGTCTCTTCACGCAGGAAAATGGAATAAGTGATGTCGGGCGATGTCAGCGGGCGGTTTACCAGATCTTCCGTATCACCTTTCTGGTAGTGGTAGCGATTCAGCTCCTCGCGTGTCAGCGTTATCAGCGCGGCGCGGTGGTCTGGGAAATACTGGAAACGCTCGGCCATGGCAAAACCGTTCAGACGCAGACGGTTCACCGAGTTGGTGAAATATACCTGGCGGTAGATGGCGTCTTTGTCGATGCCGCGGCGCAGCAGTTCGGCGATGGTGGTATAGAGCTGCGGAGAATTCGAGCTGTACGAGAAGTTGCCGGTGTCGGTCATCATGCCGGTGTAAATGCACATGGCGGCCTCGCGGTCGATCAGGTCGGTGCGGTGCATGCGCTCCAGCACGAGATATATAAGCAGGGAGGTCGACGATGACTCGGGATGCGAAATCAGTATGTCGGGGAAATCAGCCGGGAAGAGGTGATGGTCGATCATCACCTTCACGGCTTTCGACTCGGCTACGGCGCTCCCCATCTTGTCGATGCGTTTCAGATCGTTGTAGTCGAGACAGAAGATCATGTCGGCCTGGGCTATGGCACGCCGGGCATGCGGTTCGTAGCGCGAGAACGGCGTTATGCGGTCGGCCCCGGGCAGAAACATAAGCGTGCGCGTGGGGGTGTCGGGGGTGATGACCCTGACCGACTTGCCGGCGTTCGCGAGAGCGCGTGCCAGACCCAACGACGAGCCCATGGCGTCGCCGTCGGGCGATATGTGGCAGGTAATCACAACCTGTCGCACGCTCTGCAGTTTATGGCGCAGGGCGTTTATGGCCTCAGTGTTGAGTTTGACTTCGTTGGTCATCTGCAATGTCATGAAAGTGCGTCGAGGGCGGCACGCAGGGTGGCCAGTTTCGACTCGGCGTCAGCCTGCTTGCGGCGCTCGGCCTCTACTACAGCCTCGGGGGCTTTCGAGACAAAACGCTCGTTCGACAGTTTCTTCACTACCGAGCCGAGGAAACCCTCGTAATACTCGATATCTTTTTTGAGTTTGGCTTTCTCGGCCTCGGGGTCGATGCTCGACGCCAGGGGCACGAGATATTCGCGTGTGCCGATGAGGAACGATGCGGCCGCGGGATCCTTTGCGGCGTTATCCTCGAACGACGAGAGGTTGGCGAGTTTCTCGATGATGGCCTTGTAGCCGTCGGCGGGCAGACCCGCACCCGTGGCCTTGAGCTCGAGAGCCTCTTTGGGCGCGATGTTGCGTTTCGCACGCACACCGCGCACGGCGGTGATTATCTCTTTGGCCTGCTCCATCATGGCAAGTGTGTCGGCATCGGAGTTGCCGGCGGCAGGGAGCGGGGCGTACATTATTGACTCGCCCGGGCGACGCTCCTCAAGGTTCTGCCACAGTTCTTCGGTGATGAAGGGCATGATCGGGTGGAGCAGTCGCAGCAGCGAGTCGAAGTAGCCGAGCGTGACCTTATAGGCCTCGGCCGACATCGCGCCGCCGTAGGCGGGTTTCACGATTTCGAGATACCACGACGAGAACTCGTCCCAGAACAGACGGTAGAGCATGTTCACAGCCTCTGACAGACGGAATTTCGACAGCAGGTCGGCCGTTTCTGCCGCGGCGTCGGCCAGACGCGCGCCAAACCACTCCATGGCCTGACGGGTAGCGGCGTCGGCCGGGGGATCCTCAACGTTCCACCCCTTGACAAGACGGAACGCATTCCAGATCTTGTTGCAGAAATTGCGGCCGGTCTCGCAGAGTTTCTCGTCGAAGAGTATGTCATTTCCGGCGGGAGCCGACATCATCAGGCCAACGCGCACACCGTCGGCACCATACTGCTCGATCAGATTCAGAGGATCGGGCGAGTTGCCGAGCGACTTGGACATCTTGCGGCCCAGTTTGTCGCGCACGATGCCGGTGAAGTACACGTTTTTGAACGGCTCCTTGCCCACGTATTCATAGCCTGCCATAATCATGCGGGCCACCCAGAAGAAGATGATATCCGGACCGGTGACCAAAGTGGCCGTCGGATAATAGTAGCTTATCTCCTCGTTTCCGGGATTGTTGATGCCGTCGAACAGGGTGATGGGCCAGAGCCACGACGAGAACCAGGTGTCGAGCGCGCCTTCATCCTGACGCAGGTCAGAGAGGGCAAGGTCGGCGTGGCCTGTGGCCTGACGAGCCTCGTCAAGCGCGGCCTCGGCTGTGGGAGCCACGAACACCTGCTCTTTGCCGTCGGCAGGATCTGTGTAATAATATGCGGGGATGCGGTGGCCCCACCAAAGCTGGCGGCTGATGCACCAGTCCTTGATGTTTTCGAGCCAGATGCGGTAGGTGTTCTTGTATTTTTCGGGCACGAAGGCGATTACATCGTCCATCACCGGCGAAAGCGAGATGTCGGCGAAGTGTTTCATGTTCACGAACCACTGCAGCGACAGGCGCGGTTCGATGGCCACTTTCGTGCGCTCCGAGAAACCGACCTTGTTGTCATAATCCTCGACCTTCTCGAGAAGTCCGGCGTCGCCGAGGTCTTTCGCGATTGCCTTGCGGCAGTCGAAACGGTCCATGCCCACATACATGCCGGCAACAGGAGCCACGGTACCGTCTTCGTTGAAGATGTCGATGGTTTCGAGCGAGTGTGTCTTCCCCAGCTCGTAGTCATTCTTGTCGTGTGCAGGGGTGACCTTCAGACAGCCTGTGCCGAAGTCTATTTCCACATAACGGTCTTCGATCACAGGTATCTCACGGCCCACCAGCGGCACGATTACGCGGCGCCCCTTGAGCCAGCGGTTCTTCGGATCCTTGGGATTGATGCACATGGCCGTATCGCCCATGATGGTCTCGGGGCGCGTGGTGGCCACGACTGCGTAGCGGTGTCCGTCGGCATCGGTGTGAATAACATTCCCCTCCTCGCCGTCGAGTTCGCCGGGGGTATCGTCGGCAACGTAATACTTCAGATAGTAGAGCTTGGATTTCTCGTCAACGAAGTACACCTCGTCGTCAGAGATGGCCGTGCGGTTCTGCGGATCCCAGTTTACCATGCGCAGGCCGCGGTATATGAGCCCTTTGTCGTAAAGATCGCAGAATACTTTGGTCACGGCCTCGCTGCGCGGTTCGTCGAGGGTGAAAGCCGTGCGCTCCCAGTCGCATGACGCGCCGAGCTTGCGCAGCTGCTGCAGGATTATGCCGCCGTGATGACGGGTCCAGTCCCAGGCATGCTCAAGGAACTGCTCGCGTGTCAGGTCGGTCTTCTTTATTCCCTCGGCGGCGAGTTTGGCGATGACTTTTGTCTCGGTGGCAATCGACGCATGGTCTGTTCCGGGCACCCAGCAGGCGTTTTTCCCCTCCATGCGGGCACGGCGCACAAGAATATCCTGAATGGTTTCGTTAAGCATGTGGCCCATGTGGAGCACACCGGTCACGTTTGGCGGCGGAATCACCACTGTATAGGGTTCACGTGCGTCGGGTTCGGAATGAAACAGGCGGTGTTCCATCCAGTAATCATACCATTTCTGTTCTACCTCGGCGGGCGAATATTTTGAAGCGAGTTCTTTCATGAAAGGGGTTGAAAAATAGCCTTTGCAATAGATGCGTAATAATTTGGGCACAAATTTACAACTTTTCATCGGAATATCGTTATCTTTGCGCTCAATAATATATATAATCAGAGGGCGACACCACTTCCGGTGTGCTGTCGATATACATTTTTCAGATGAAGAAACGATAAGAAAACATATTTTATCACATGAAAAAATCAGTCATACTTTCGGCCATGAGTCTACCGCTTGTAGCCGCGTCGCTGGTGTCATGCGGCGGCAAAGCCGATGAGGGCACACTCATCGACAAGCCGCAGTTCGAGGCCCCTGCCGACGGCATCTTCAACATCGACGCCCTTGAAGCGCTCGGTCGCGTGTCGAACCCGCAGCTTTCGCCCGACGGCAAAAAGGTACTGCTCGGCATCAGCTATGAGAGCGTTGAGCAGAACAAGAGCAACAACGAGCTTTATGTAGTAAACATCGACGGTTCTGAGCTTACACGCCTTACGAAAACTGCCGGCTCTGAGCAGGCTGCCGTGTGGATTGACGGCGGAGAGCGCATTGCATTCATCGCCGCCGACCCTGACAAGAAAACGCCCCAGCTGTGGGTGATGAACGCCGACGGTTCGGGGCGCAAGGCTGTGACCGATGTGGAGAACGGTGTCAACGGCTTTGTGTTCTCGCCCGACGGCAAAAAGGTCGTGCTTGTATCGAATGTCAAGTTCACCCGTACCGCAGCCGACGTCTATCCCGATCTTCCCAAGGCTACGGGACGCATCATCGACGACCTGATGTACAAGCACTGGGACGAATGGGTGACCGAGGTACCCCACCCCTTTGTGGCCGATTTCGATGGCTCGACCGTGTCGAATATCAAGGACATCATGGCCGACGAACCCTACGAGTCACCCATGAAACCGTTCGGCGACGTGGAATCGTTTGCCTGGAGTCCCGACTCGAAACAGCTCGTTTATGTGTCGCGTAAAAAGACCGGCCTGGAATATGCCATATCAACGAACTCAGACCTCTACCGCTATGACCTTGAGTCAGGAAAGACCGAGAACCTCACCGAAGGGATGATGGGCTACGACACCAATCCCGCCTACTCGCCCGACGGCAACTGGCTGGCATGGCTCTCGATGGAGCACGACGGCTACGAGTCTGACAAGAACCGCATCTTCGTACTCAACCTGAAATCAGGCGAGAAGACCGACCTCACAACCGACTGGGACTACACCGCCGACGCCATAGCATGGCGCCCCGACTCGAAGTCAATCATCTTCACAGCCGCCTATCAGGGTTGCGAACCGGTGTTCACTCTCGACGTTGCCTCGAAACAGGTGACCATGGTGTCTGACAAGGCCGACGTCTGCGACTATGCCTCGGCCATGCCTGTAGGCAACGACAAGGTGATTGCCCTGCGCCACTCAATGCTCTACCCCAACGAGCTGTTCATGCTCGCCGACGGCAAGGCTACCGCAATCACGAAAGTAAACGAGGATATCCTCTCGAAGATCAAGGCACCCAAAGTCGAGAAAGTGCTTGTGCCCACCACCGACGGCAAGGAGATGACAACCTGGGTTGTATATCCTCCCGAATTCGACCCCGCGAAAAAATCCCCCGCAATCCTGTATTGCCAGGGCGGCCCCCAGCAGGCTGTAAGCCAGTTCTGGTCGTATCGCTGGAACCTGATGCTGATGGCCTCGAACGGTTACATCGTCATCGCACCGAACCGCCGCGGTCTTCCCGGCTTCGGCACCGAGTGGAACGCCCAGATTTCGGGTGACTATCCCGGCCAGAATATGAAAGACTATCTTGCCGCAGTAGATTTCATGAAAGAGAAACCCTACGTCGACGGTGAGCATATCGGTGCTGTCGGCGCAAGCTACGGCGGTTTCTCGGTCTACATGCTTGCCGGTATACACGAAGGCCGTTTCGCCGCCCTGATCGCCCATGCCGGCATCTTCAACATGGAGGCCCAGTATCTCGAAACCGAAGAGATGTGGTTCGCCAACTGGGATATGGGCGGAGCCTTCTGGGACAAATCCAACGCCACCGCTCAGCGCACTTTCGCAAACTCGCCCCACCGTTTCGTTGACAAATGGGATACCCCCATCCTTGTGACCCACGGTGAACTCGACTACCGCATCCTCTCGTCACAGGGCGAAATGGCATTCAATGCCGCGAAACTCCGTGGCATCCCGGCCGAGATGCTTATCTTCCCCGACGAGAACCACTGGATTCTCAAACCGCAGAACGCCATTCTCTGGCAGCGCGTGTTCTTCCGCTGGCTTGACCGCTGGCTGAAACCCGGTTCTGACGCCGCCAAAGCCGCTCAGGCCACAGAACCCGCCGACAGCGTAAAACACTGATTACAGCCAGACTGAAAATATTGACCCCGCACTGCCGGTACCGGCGATGCGGGGTCTGTTTTTTTACTGCCATGACAACATTGTCACGGACTGATATCTCTTTTGGGTCAATGCTTGTCGGTACGATAAGCCTCGGCCGAGGCCTCGAAATACCATGAGGCTGCGCGTTTAACGATCTGTTTAATGGTCATAATGTGCAGTTTTATAGTTGTTGAACATGAGTTTCGTCTACCTTTCACGGTTTCAGAAACCGGTTGTGCGTTTGAGAAAAGGGAGAGAGATGACGGCTGATCAGTTGGCCTGCGAGCCAAAGGTGTTGATCACATCGGCATGGTTCGAGCAGTCGCCCGTGATACGCATTCCGTCACCGTTCGCAAGGTTCAGCCAGAAGTTGCCGAAACCTGTTTTGAAAACTTTCAGCATTTGAGTCATAACACTTGATGCTTGTGAGTGTCTTTGATCATGTCGCACCGTTGAAGTCCGCATACGGTCGCCGACACTCTGTTAATAATAACCATTCGTGTCGAAGTGGATTGTGCGATGTTTTGGAAGCCTTGTTGAAATTGATGTAAAGTTTAAGTTGAAGTAAGTTTTATAGGCAAACCTGAAACAATCTTGTGTGTAATCTAAAATTACTGATACAATCCCTCGGAAGAATGGAAAATCACCTTTGTGATTTCACTATATATACACTTGAAAACGGTGCAAAGTTAGTTAAAGAAATCGAAAATCTGCCATAAAAATATGTTATTTAACATCTTTTCTTTGTAACACCTTAACTGTCAGCTCATCGTAAAAGCGTTTCAGAAATGTTAAAAAACCTCTATTTTGATGCGCGTCATCTCAAATACCGTCGATAATTCGTAATTTTGTAATTTGAGAATTTAATCACAACCGTGTTTCAAGCGTGTTTCACTCCATATTTCAACGGCATTATGCCAACATGTCATGTGCATGGCACGCTTTTTTACTGAATAAATCAGACTGACTGTCCTATGGGATTCGGAGATATGGTGCGCAATCTGCCGCCTGTTACAAAAAATCTGCTCATCGTGAACATCCTCATCTGGCTTGCGATGGCGCTTGTACCCTCATTGTCTCATCTGCTTGAGGCATACGGGGCGCTCTATTATTTCACGTCTGACCAGTTCCTCCCCTCGCAGCTGATCACCTACATGTTCATCCATGCCAATTTCACCCACCTTTTCTTTAATATGTGGGCGCTTTTCATGTTCGGCGTGATGATGGAGCGTGTGCTCGGCTCGCCCAAATTCCTTTTCTACTATGTATCGTGCGGCATGGGTGCGGCGCTGGTACAGGAGGGGGTGTTTGCCATGATGATAAGCCACTATTCAGGTCTTTTCGCTGATCCGGGCGCGGTGAGGTCTCTGCTCAGCCACTCGACCGTAACCAACGGGGAGCTGATGGCTATGGGCATCTCGCCGATTGAACCTGCGATACATTCGCTGTTCGGGCTTTATCATACACCCACCATCGGAGCCTCCGGTGCCATCTTCGGCATACTGCTGGCATACGGCTACATGTTCCCGAACATGCGCATATATATGATTATCCCCCCCATGCCCATCAAGGCTCGCACGTTCGTGATAATCTATGCCGTAATAGAGCTGGCCTTAGGCGTCTACAACAACCAGGCCGACACTGTGGCTCACTTCGCACACCTTGGAGGCATGCTGGCAGGTCTGCTCCTGCTTATATATTGGCGTAAAAAACATATTATCGGCGGCCCTTATAATTTCTGAGGTACTAATTTCTATCGTATGACGATAAAAGCGATTATACACAAAAGCTGTCGTTCAGTGCAGTCAGCGCCCTTGCAGATGGTGCTGGTGCTCAACGTGGCCATTTATGTGGCGCTTAAAGCCTTGTGGCTCGTCGGCGGAGAAAGCGGGATATTTGACCGGGCTGTAAACGCGACTGTAATCGAAAACTCTTTCGCAGGGATGCTTGCGCATCCATGGTCGGTGGCCACCTATGCCTTCGTGCACCTCGATTTTCTGCATCTGCTGGTCAATATGCTGTGGTTCGCCTGTTTCGCATCCGTGATATGCACTGTCAGAGACCGCAGTAATGTATGGTGGCTCTATCTGACCGGAGCAGTCGCCGGCGCGCTGGCATGCATGGCTGTCGGCGGAATCACTTTCGGGCTCACAAGGATGGCCGGTGCGTCGGCTGCGGTGATGTGTATCCTTGGCGCCGCGCTCGCTTATGCTCCGCGTTACCGGATAAAGGTGGCGCTGATAGGCGACGTGCCGCTTGTCGTCGTAGCCGCCGTGGGCGGTCTTTGCCTGTTCACGGAAACCGGCGTGTCCATGGCCGCGCATGTGGCCGGACTCGCCGCCGGCATTATATGGGGGCTTTCATGGCGCCGCTCGCAGCGTCAGGTGCGCCGTGTTACCCGCGAGGCGATGGTCAGAGAGTCGGCCCGGAAAGCGCTACTCGACAAGGCGCGTACCCTCGGATATGCCTCACTTTCGCAAACTGAACGTATTCAACTGTTTGACATTAGTAATGGATTTAAAAAAGACTGACATACGGAAACTCTGGCATAACCGACGGTCACTCATACCCCCCGGGCCATGGAAAAAAACAGTAAGGATAACCGGCTGGATGTTCTGCTCATTGCTTGGACTGTGTACCATAGCGGCCGGATATTCAGGACTGATTGACCCGAACATAACGGCCATACCGGCCATTCTCGCACTTACTTTCCCCCTGTGGATACTGCTGACACTGCTGGCACTTGCGGTGACACTGTGTTTTTCGCGCTGGATGGCACTCGTGCCGGCGGCCACCCTTGTGTTCTGCCTCGGCCCCATACTGAGCAATATGCCACTCAATCTCGTTGACGAGAAGATAACCCCGAAAGACCAAGACCGAATATTCAAACTACTGTCATACAATTCGATGGCATTGTTGAGTGCCCGTCACCCGGGAGATGCCACAAACTCGTTTGACCCTGATTTTCCCTATAATCCCACCCTGTCGTTCATAATAAACTCAGGGGCCGATGTGGTGTGTCTGGCCGAGTATCCTCGCCATCTCACACCGCAGAAAATGATACGTGTCACCCCAGAGCAGTGTGACTCAATGGACCGCATCTACCCGCACAAGGTAGCTAACGACTACGAGACCATATATTCCAAGTATCCCCTTTACCCAGTAGAGCCCAATTATCCGCCACACGATCCCTACCCGGCATTTCTCCCCGCCGTGGTCGACATTATGGGACGCAAGACTCTTGTGGTGGCTGTGCATCTTGCCTCATTCGAGCTTGACGACAATGACCGTATGGCATACCGCGAGTTCATCAAGGGGCAGGCTGACGTAACGAGCACCAAACAGCGTCTCCTGCCCAAGCTCTCGCTGGCGTTTACCAGGCGCGCGGCGCAGGCCGATTCCATCCGGTCGCTGATTGACCGTCTCGGCATCAATAACGTGATAGTAACCGGCGATTTCAACGATGTGCCCGGATGCTATGCCATACGCCGTCTGTGCCGCGACGACATGCGCAGTTCGTTCGACGTTGCCGGCCGAGGCCTCATCAACACCTTCCATGCCAACCATTTCTATTTCCATATAGACCACACCCTTTACCGCGGCGGCATGGAGGCCGTCAGGTTCGATCGCCCCTCATTTGACAACTCCGACCACTACCCTATCGAGACAATATTCAAATGGGTGCCGGCAAACCGGGGCGACATGCACGGGGTTCCACCCATAAACCTCATCCCCGACAGTCTCCGCAAGGAAATCTGACGACGGGGCACACGAGACTGATCAACTGACAACCGAATAAAACGTAAAACCATTCATAATCCATTAATCCCCAATGCCCATGAAGCCAATCATCAAAGGCATGTGTGCGGCCGCTGCCGCCACTGCGATCGTGATGGGTTCGTCATGCTCTAAAAAAGAGCATGTAAACCCGTTCCTGGCCGAGTACGACACCGAGTTCCAGATTCCGCCGTTCGACCGAATCGAGATCGACGACTATCTGCCCGCATTTGACGCCGGAATCAGAGAGGCCAATGCGAAGATCGATTCAATCGTATCCAATCCGGAAACACCCACTTTCGAGAACACCATCCTGCCGCTGAGCTGTCTCAGCCCCACTCTCGACCGTGTGATGTCTGTACTCATGTCGCTCACCGAGGCAGATTCGTCTGATGAGCTCACCGAGGTCTCGGAAAAAATCATGCCGCGTTACACCGCCTTCAACGACGAGGTGATGATGAATCCCGGCCTCTTCAAGCGCGTCGAGGCTGTTTACAACGCCATCGACACAGCCGCACAGCCCCTCGACGAACGCCGCGCCATCGAGGAGACCTATCGTGATTTCGTGCGTAACGGCGCCAAACTCGGGTCAAGCCAGCAGACCGAACTGAAGAAAGTTAACACCACTCTTACCGACCTTTACCTCAAGTTCAACAAGAACCTGCTGGCAGCCAACAATGCTTTCGAGATTGTGGTCGACAGCAAAGAGGAACTTGCCGGTCTGCCGCAGAACGTCATCGACAATGCCGCTGCCGAAGCCGAGGCCCGCGGACATGAGGGCAAATGGGTGTTTACCCTTCACGCGCCTTCGCGTCTGGCCGTGCTGCAGTATGCCCAGAACCGCGACCTGCGAGAGAAGATGTGGCGCGGCTATACCTCTAATGCTACCAAAGAGGGAATGGACAACCGCCCTGTAATCGTTGAGATTCTCAAGAACCGCGCCCGCAAGGCCGAGCTGCTCGGATTCAAGGATTATGCCGCATATGCCGTGTCAGACAAAATGGCCGCGACCCCCGAGGCTGCCGAGGCCCTGCTGATGAAAGTCTGGGAACCCGCCAAGGCGAAGGTGGCTGAAGAGGTGGCCGCGATGCAGAAACTCTCTGACGAATCTGGCAACGACTTCAAAATCGCTCCGTGGGACTATTATTTCTTCGCCGAAAAAGTACGCCAGAAGAAATATGCCCTCGACGAGGCTGCCATCAAGCCCTATTTCGCTGTTGACTCGGTGCGCAAAGGTATCTTCGAGATGGCCAACCGCCTCTACGGCATCACGTTCACCGAACTCCCCGACGCGCCCAAATACCACAAGGATGTCAAGGTATATGAGGTGAAAGACGCCGAAGGCAAGCATCTCGCCGTTTTCATGACCGACTACTTCACCCGCGCCTCAAAACGTCAGGGCGCATGGATGGAAGAACTCAAGACCTCATGGGTAAATCCCGACGGTTCGGTAGAGCGTCCTATAGTATATAATGTCGGTAACTTCGCGCCCCCCACGGCCGACGCACCTGCCCTGCTGTCGATTGACGACGTGCAGACCATGTTCCACGAGTTCGGCCACGGCCTCCACGGCATGCTGTCAAAGGCCCGTCTGCGCTCACAGAGCGGCACTTCGGTTGACCGCGACTTTGTGGAATTCCCCTCGCAGTTCCACGAGCACTGGGCATTCACCCCCGAACTGCTCAAGTCATACGCCCATCACTACAAGACCGGCGAGCTTATCCCCGATTCGCTCGTATCGCAGATCAATGCCGCCTCGAAACACAACATGGGTTTCATGACCACCGAACTTGTGGGCGCCGCACTGCTTGACCTCCACTACGGTCATCTCAAGCCCGAGGGTAAAGTCGATGTCGAGGCATTCGAGAAGAGTGTCGCCGACAAACTCGGCATGCCCGCCGAGCTGACTTTCCGTTACCGCTCGCCCTACTTCAAGCATATTTTCGGCGACGAAGGTTATGCCTCGGGTTATTACACCTACATCTGGGCCGAGGTGCTTGATGCCGACGCATACGAGCTGTTCAAAGAGCGCGGCATGTTCGATGCCGAATCGGCTGCCAAACTCAAGAAAGTCCTTGAGTCAGGCGGTTCACAGGATCCGATGGTGCTCTTCGAGGAGTTTCGCGGCCACCGTCCGTCGGCTGACGCCCTGCTGCGTCAGCGCGGCCTGATGTAATCCGTTGAGAGTGATCTCCGTGCCACCCGAATAAATATGACATTACCGGTGTGCGTGAATATCAATTCACGCACACCGTGTTTTTTATCAACGAATTAGGCCGCAAAACCGCACATTTTCAGTGTTAATGTGCTAATAATCCAAAAAAAATTGCCAAATTTGCATGATAAAACCAATGGAGCCGGTTCTTCTATGCAGACCAGTGCCTTTATGGCTCCATAACATTACCACATAAATGCAGTTTACAGCAGCACAGATAGCACAGCTTGCCAACGGTACAGTTGAGGGCAATCCAGATGTGGCGGTTTCTACATTCGCCAAAATCGAGGAGGGCCATCCGGGAGCTATTTCGTTCCTTGCCAACGCCAAATACACGCATTATATTTATGAGACCGCATCGTCTGTGGTTCTTGTGAGCCGTGACTTCGTGGCCGAGAGGCCGGTGAAGGCTACCCTCATAAGGGTCGACGACCCGTATGCGACCGTGGCCTCCCTTCTTGAGATGGTGGCCGAGATGCTTGAACCGAAACCCCGGGGAATCGAGCAGCCCTGTTTCATAGCCGAAGGAGTTGAGGTGCCCGACGACGCCTATATCGGTGCTTTCGCCTATATCGCGAAAGGTGTCCGTCTGGGGCGTGGCGTGAGAATATACCCGCAGACATACGTGGGCGAGAATGTGGTCATCGGCGACAACACCCAGCTGAAACCCGGGGTCAAGGTGTACCACAATTGCCACATAGGCGCCCGGTGCATACTCCATTCGGGGGTTGTAGTCGGCGGCGACGGTTTCGGTTTCGCCCCTCATGACGGTCATTACAAGAAAATACCCCAGCTCGGCAATGTTGTGATTGACGATGATGTTGAAATCGGCGCGAACACCACAGTAGACCGCGCGGTGATGGGGTCGACTCGTATCGGAGCGGGCACCAAGATTGACAACCTCATACAGATTGCCCACAACTGCACTGTGGGGCACGATACCGTAATGGCCGCACAGGCAGGTATCGCCGGCTCAACCCATGTGGGCTCGAACTGCATGATCGGCGGACAGGTAGGTCTGGCGGGTCACATAAAGGTGGGGGACAATGTGCAGATAGGCGCCCAGAGCGGCGTGCACTCGAACCTGCGCGACGGCGCTCGTGTATTGGGCACACCTGCCATCTCCGTCGGCGATTATGCCCGCATGAATGTGTACCTTAAACGCCTCGGCGATATTTTCGAGAGGGTGAAAAAGCTCGAAGAATCGCAGCCCCACAACTCTGAAAACAAATAAAACAGCATATTCTGATGAAACAGATCACCCTCAGCGGCGAATTTTCTGTCAAAGGAAAAGGCCTGCATACCGGCCTCGACATCGAGGCCACCTTCCTCCCTGCTCCCGAGAACCACGGATACAAGATACAGCGTGTCGACATGCCTGACCAGCCGGTAATCGATGCCGTGGCAGAGAATGTCACCCAGACTGACCGCGGCACAGTGATTGAGCGCGGCGACGTGCGCGTGTCGACCATCGAGCACGCTCTGGCAGCCCTATATGCCGCCGGCATTGACAACTGCCTTATCAAGGTCAACGCTCCCGAGCTCCCCATCATCGACGGCTCGGCACGCGTATTCAGCGAGAACATCGAGCGCGTGGGCACAACCGAGCAGAACGCCGACAAGAACTACTACGTCGTAAAGCACAAGATCGAGGTACGCGACCCTGAGACCGGCGCCCACCTTACCGTTCTTCCCGACAATGACTTCTCGATCGACGTGATGATCTCATACGACTCACCGGTGCTGACAAACCAGTTTGCACGTCTTGAGAACATCGCCGACTTCAACGACCAGATTGCCGCAAGCCGCACTTTCGTGTTCGTGCGCGAAATCGAGCCGTTGCTCCAGGCCAACCTCATCAAGGGTGGCGACCTCGACAATGCCATAGTCATCTACGACCGCGAAATGTCGCAGGAGCACCTTGACCACATCTCGTCGCTGATGGGTCTCCCCCCTATGAAGGTCACCGAGTTCGGCTGCATATCGAACACCCCGCTGAAATTCGACAACGAACCGGCACGCCACAAACTGCTTGACGTAATGGGCGACGTGGCCCTCATAGGCCGTCCGCTCAAAGGCCGCATCATCGCATCGCGCCCCGGGCACTCGATCAACACGAAATTCGCAAAACAGATCCGCAAGGAGATCAAGCGCCAGGAACTGCAGGCTCCGCTCTACAATCCGTCGCAGGCTCCGCTGATGGACATCAATCAGATTCGCGAGCACCTGCCCCACCGCTACCCGATGCTGCTTGTCGACAAGATTATCGAGCAGGGCGAGTCATATATCGTCGGCGTGAAGAACGTCTCCGTAAACGAGCCTTTCTTCCAGGGGCATTTTCCCCAGGAACCCGTCATGCCCGGCGTACTGCTTGTCGAGGCCATGGCGCAGACCGGCGGTCTGCTCGTACTCGGCTCTATCGAGGATCCCGAAAAATACTCCACCTATTTCATGAAAATCGACAACGTGAAGTTCCGTCAGAAAGTCGTCCCCGGCGACACCCTGCTCTTCCACGTGTCGTTCATGACACCCCTGCGTCGCGGATGCGCCCTCATGAAAGGCGTGGCCTTCGTAGGCGACAAGATTGTTTGCGAATGTGAGTTCATGGCCCAGATTGTCAAAAACAAATGAAACAGCCCTTTGCATATATCCATCCGGCCGCGAAAATCCACCCCTCGGTAGTGATCGAGCCGTTTGTAACAATTGACGCGAATGTAGAGATCGGCGAAGGCACGCACATCGGATCGAATGTGACGATCATGGAGGGCGCGCGCATCGGCCGTCATTGCAACATATTCCCTGGCGCGGTTATCTCGGGCATCCCCCAGGACCTCAAGTTCAAAGGTGAGGATACCGTGGCCGTGATCGGCGACAACACCACCATCCGCGAGTGCGTTACCATAAACCGTGGTACCGCCTCGAAAGGGCGCACCGTCGTGGGCAACAACTGCCTCATCATGGCCTATTGCCATGTGGCGCACGATGTTACCCTGGGCAACAACGTGATAATGTCTAACGCCACTCAGGTAGCCGGCGAAGTGCAGATTGACGATTTCGCCGTCATTGGCGGCGGCACGCTGATTCACCAGTTCTGCCATCTTGGCGCGCACATCATGATTCAGGGCGGTTCGCGCATAAACAAGGATATCCCCCCGTTCGTGAAAGCCGGCCGCGACCCCATCGCCTACACCGGTATAAACTCAATCGGTCTGCGCCGCCGCAATTTCACCAACGACCAGATCCGCGACATCCAGGAGATATACCGTTACCTCTATCTGTCGCGCCTGAACGTGTCTGACGCCGTTGACCGTATCGAGGCTGAGCTTCCCGCCACCCCCGAACGCGACCAGATCATAGAGTTCATCCGCAACTCACGCCGTGGCATTGTCCGCGGCTATGTATGAGGCCAGCGCCTCGGCGCATCTGTCGCCGTCGATAGCGGCCGAGACGATTCCGCCGGCATAGCCGGCACCCTCGCCGCAAGGATACAGCCCTGCAACCGAAATGTGTTGCAGGGTTTCCTTGTCTCTGGGAATACGCACCGGAGACGATGTGCGCGTCTCGGCGCCGATCACCGTGGCCTCGGGAGTGAGGAAACCGGGGCGTTTGCGGTCGAAATCGCGGAATCCGCGGCGCAGACGGCGGCTCACCGGCCCGGGCAACAGCAGGTCGACGCGGCCCGGATGAATCCCGGGTGCGTATGACGTGGCCGGCAGAGTGGCCGACGGCCTCCCCTCCACAAAATCGGTCATCCGCTGGGCTGGCGAGTTCTGGCTGTGGCTGTCGTTGAAGAATGCCGTTTCCACCGTGTGCTGGTATTCCATTACTTTCAGCGGGCCATATTTTTCATATTCGGCGGGAATATCCTCGGGCAGAATCTCCACTACCATGCCGGAGTTTGCCCAGCGGCCGGCGCGGGCC
>OGQT01001703.1_pt1 | contig 16924 bp, 8 predicted proteins | sample 1553261 | NCBI WGS metagenome assembly OGQT01 (sample SAMEA2579992, study PRJEB22360) | human gut metagenome | biome: human gut; feature: human-associated habitat; material: faeces | place: Denmark | collected 2008/2010
TGGCGGTGCAGGTAACTTCCAAGCCAGAGTACATACTATCCAATACGAATATGCCGCAGGTTGGTGTGCTGTATAGTATGTCAACGATGGAAGAATTATATGCTAGTATGAGAAAAGGTTATGTTGATGCCATAGCAGGTCACGAAAATGCTATGAATGTATTTGTACAGTCCAATGAGGAACATTTTGGTGTGCTTCGGGAAGAATTAAGTGTGTCAGAGCTGGGAATTGCATTTTCACTTGATAATGACAGTGGAATTGATAAGAAGCTTACCGGGGTGCTTAACGAAATGAGGGCTGATGGCACAATACAGAGCATAGCAGAGAAATATGGGGTTGACGTTAGTATGGCAGTATGGGGGAACTAATGGAAGATAAGAGTAGAATATGGGGCATATCAGATGTTAAAGCATTTTTGATTTCAATAATTACAGGATTTATATTGTTGACAATAGTAGCTGTTATATTTACCGAAATAAGCAATGAAACGGTTAATAAGACAGCAGACAGGGTGCTGGATTTTGTGCAGACAAGAGTTAATACATATGAATACTTTATACAGAATGATAAAGTGAAAAGCTTGTACAGGCTTTCTGATAAGACACAGGAATTAGTAAGGTGTATGCAGTATGAAGATGATATTGATACATTTTTAGATGAATATATGTATAACCAGAGACTTGACGGAATAGTTGTTCTTGACGGAGAGGGTGAATGTGAATCTTGCAGGGGAATGGAATATACGGATATTGATTCAGTTATAGACGACAGTAATGTAAAAGATGTCATTGAACACCCACAGAAGGTATATATAACAAGAGTTAATGCCAGGTCAGGGAGCATAACATATACCGAAAGCCAGAATGAGGAGTTTTCCGATATTGCTGTAGCGGCAAGAAAAGATACAAAAGGTGCAGTTATTACATATGTGAAGAAGGAAAGCTATGATAATAGTGGAGATATAAGCATTGACAGGCTCATATCAGGTTTTGAGTTTGATATGGATGGGATTGTATATATATCAGATGAGGACAAGGTGCTTAATTCCAATGACGAGGAGCTTCAGGGGCTTGATATGAAGGCACTGAGGAAAAGATATGATGGAGCTTGGGAAGAAAATGATAATGGTATTATAGCTGTACCATACAAAAATGATTATTACTATGGCAAGAGAAAGCAGATAGAGAATTATACAATATATGCGTTCTTTGCGGATAAGCAGGTATATTCTTTAAGAAACAGGGCGGTTGCTGCTGCATTATTTGTTTATATTGCGGTAATAGGTGTTGTCATGTTTGTAAGACAGCTTGTTATTGCCAAGGACGAAAGCAAAATGCAGCTACAGGAAATGGAATATAAAAGACAGCTTCTACAGGCGGCAGAGCAGGAGAAACGTGCCAATATTGCAAAGACAGATTTTCTAAGGCGTATGAGCCACGATATAAGAACACCTATTAATGGAATAAGAGGAATGGTCGATATATGCAGGTTCAATCTTGGCAACAGGGAAAAGGAAGAAGAATGTCTTGATAAGATTATGTCAGCCTCAGGCTTTTTATTAGACCTTGTAAATGATGTTCTTGATATGAATAAGCTTGAGTCGGGGGAGATTGCCATTAAAGAAGAACCATTTGAGCTTACGAAGATTATTAATGAGGTCAGCAGTGTTATTGAGACACAGGCAGATGAACAGTGTATCGATTATTCAGTTGACAGAGGTAGTATAGAATATGACAATCTGATAGGCAGTTCGCTTCATTTAAGGCAGATATTACAGAATATATTATCCAATGCGATTAAATATAATGTGCAGAATGGCTCTGTAAGATTTTCTTATAGTGAAAATGCAGCTGATGACGATACAGTTAAGGTTACTTTCATATGTGAAGACACCGGAATAGGAATGAGCGAAGAATTCCAGCAGATAGCTTTTGAGCCATTTGCACAGGAGAGCAGCAATGCAAGAACAGCTTATAAAGGAACCGGGCTTGGACTTGCAATAACCAAGAGGTTTATTGAGATAATGGGTGGAGAAATTGAATTTATTAGCAGACAGAATGTTGGAACAGAGTTTACAATAATATTACCATTCAAAATTAACCGTAACGTGACTGAAGCTAAGAATAGTAAATATGATGCACAGATGTCAATTGAAGGGCTTAAAGTGCTGGTTGCAGAAGACAACGAGATGAATATGGAGATTGTAAGCTTTATTCTTGATAATGCGGGTGCAAGGACTGTTGGAGTAAGCGATGGCAGGGAAGCACTGGATACATATATGAATTCAGATGCTAATGAGTATGATGTTATACTCCTTGATATAATGATGCCGGTTATGGACGGCTTGGAAACCGCAGAGAAGATAAGAAAGTCAGGAAGAGAAGATGCGGGTACTGTAATAATTATAGCGATGAGTGCCAACGCATTCTATGATGATATAGAACGGAGCATTAAGGCTGGTATGAATACACATATAGCAAAGCCGATAGATGCTGATGAATTAGTTAATATAATTGCCAGACAAGCAGGCAGATAATAGATGTGACACTAAGAGAATGATAATAATTAAATATATGCGTATAACATCCGTGTAAATAATTAGCAGTAATACATATATATTATTTTGTGATATAGACGATTATTGGTAAATGTTCACACGGATTTTATGCAATGTATCACAAAAAATACATCAAAACCTAAAAATTTCAGTAATTGGTACCCGAGAACTATAAAAATCAGTAGTACATTTTCGTCAAAAGTTGTAATCTTATAGAAAATAGGCAATTGGTTTTGTGTAAAAGTTACAAAACATTGTATTGTTAAGAAAGTGAGAGTATGGACTATGAAATCAAGACGTAGAAGAGAATGGTTTCGCAGAAGTTCGGCTATGTTTATGGCGTTAGCTTTAATCATATCTGGACTTTCATTGCCGGAGGGCTTGTTTAGCATTACAGCCAAAGCGGCAGAAAAAGCCAGTGCAGAGTGGACAGTAAGTTCTAAAATGTACGCAGATGGCGATAATGATAATTCAGTTACGGAATTGAACGGCAAATCAGGTAAGCTGGTTAATTCTAATAATGATGAATTATTAATAAATGCAAATTCAGGTAAAATAACTAAAAGGTCTAGTGACTATCTGGTTAATCCAAACACCGAATTAATGTTTCCTATAGTTAATAATGCTAAGACCTGTACAATAACATTAAGGGCATATGTAGCAGTAACTGCTGATAATATGGCATTTACAGGAATGAGCAACATTAAAATAACAGAACAGTCAGGAAGTGGCTGGGCATATTACATAATTGAAGGAACAGTTGATAAAGGTGCTTCATCGGTAACACTTACAACAAATGTTCAGAATTATTTTCAGTCAATAAAGGTTGAATCATCAACAAGTTATGCGACAACATCTGCTTCATTCGCAGATGGGGGGGATATTAAAGCCGAATGGGGATATTCAGAAACAGTTTTATCAAGTAAAGGTTCTAATACAATAATTCAAAGTGATACAGGAACTTATACTAATGGTGATAAAGATGTATTATATGTTGATGCATCATCAGGTAAGTTTTATCCAACGACAGGTGATAGAATTCAGGTTAATACTGGTACTAAGATAGTTATACCGGCAGCGGGAGATAAGGCTGTTATTAAACTTACTGTCAATAAGAACGTAGGTACAGATAAGGACAGCATATTAGGAAATACACTTAATATAACAGGAAGTGACAAGGTCTTAAGAAAGATGGAATGTATTTCCTGTGTTGAAAATTCTGACAAAAATTATGTTGATGTGGAATTTGAATGTTATCTTACAGGAGATGAAGGAGAGCTTACATTAGATGTTAAAACTAATACATACATTAGAAATCTTTCAATCGAATGTGTAGAACTTAATAAGAAAGTAATAAATGGAACTATTACATCTAAATCAGATATTCCATCTGATATGCAGGTTGTAGCGACTAATAATACAACTGGACTTACATATACATCAGATATAACAGTTGCAGAGAATGGCAAGAGCGGTACATATTCAATTGAAGTACCAGCAGAAGATGAAGTTATGGAATATGAGATATCACTGAGCAATCCGGCATACCAGATTAAGAGTGGTATTTATAAACATAGTGTAAGTACAGAGACTGTTGCCAGGATTACAGCAGATTTAACTGTCATTAGCCTTGATACCTGCACAGTAACAGGTAAGATTAATGGCATTACTGAGGGTTATTATACAGAAGGCCTTGAACTTGTATTTACAACAACTGAGGAAACAGACTATGTTCCAGAAGTAACTATTGATACAGATACTTGGAAATATACAGCTAAGTTTGAAAAAGGTGTTTCATATAGTGTAGCCGTAAAGGGTGCTAATGACTATGAAGTAACTTCTGTATCAGATGGAATTAAATATTCAGAAGATGCAGAATTAGATATAACTGTAGGACTTAAGCCAACATATGCCGTTACAGTAAGTCTTCCGGAAGAACCTGATTTAACAGGTAAGAATGTAGAATACATATATATGAATAATGATGATGGATATGAATATGTATTTACAGATAAGGATGCTATTAAGTTAAGAGAGGGTTCATATACACTTACACTTGGTGGTGATTTCCTTGCACTTCCATACAAGGTAAAGTCAGGTAACACAGTTACAGTAAAGGGTGCTGAAGCATCACATAAGCTTATATTTGAGCAGGTTACAAGCTGGTCTTTTGTTAAGAGTGATGATGGTGATTATTATGATGATAATATTATGGGAACAACAGGCTACTACAATGGTTTAGCTATTGATGCTACAAAAGGTAAGTTAGTTCCTAATGGACCAAGCCCTAATTCAGCACAGTTTACTACAGGAGCTAAGATAACAATACCTGTAAGTGGAAAGTGTACTATATCAGTAAAATCATATGCACCAGCAAGTACATATGCACTTTACACAATAGCGGGTGAGCCGGCATCAAAAGATGATGTGACAACAGTATATAATTATGAAGATGAGAGCGAAGGAACAGTTGAAATTGTATCAACAGGTTCAGCTTACATAGTTTCAATATCTATAGTATATGCAGCTAAGGATGTTGAATATAATGAACAGCCAGCTATGCCTAAGACATATGATTATGGTACAGCTTCTAATCTTGTTGTACAGCCTACAGGACAGAAACTTGTTCTTACACAGACAGGTGGTACATTAAATACAACTACAAACACTGATAAGTCAACTAATATCAATAATACAGTAAGCTTCTTTGGATTTGATGAGACTACAGATGCCAACAAGCTTACAGCTGATATAACAATTACAGAGTGTGGTTCAGACAATGCTAATGGTATATTCTTTGGCGCATTTAACAAGAATTATATTGATACTTTAGGAATACGTAAGTCTAATGGACTTAAGATGATTTACTCAAAGAAGCCATCAGACCTTGCAGGTGCTTCAAGCAAGGCAGATGCAACTATTCCAGCAGGAACTGTTGTGACATTTACAGTTGAAAAGACAGACGATGCTCTTGTTATCACAGCAACACCTAAGGGTGGAGAGACTAAGACAGCTACATATTCTTATAGTGCAAGTGATAATCTCTTATTTAATGCAGATAAGAAAAATACAGCAGTATCATATGGATTTGTATTAGCAGGTGTTAAGGCAACTATCCAGAATATGAAGTATATAGCACAGGACGGAACAGTTCTTTACGACCAGAATAAATGCTACAATGCAGTAGGTACAGCACCAGTTGTTAAGGAAGTTACAGCTAAAGCAGCTTATACAAGAGATTACATCACAGTAAGCTGGACAGATGAAGTACCAGCCGAAGGCGATGGTTTATATGTGCTTGAAGTATCAAGAGATAACGGAAAGAGCTGGGAAAAGGTTGCATCAGACATTACTGAGCCAACATATAAGTATTCAATTAAGGATGCCGGAGATTATAAGTTCAGAGTGGCTGGTAAGTTAGGTATTAATGGTGAGATTAATGATTATGTTGAATCAGATGCAATAACAGTAATAGCAGCACTGGATTCACCAAAGGCAAGCATAGCTTCAAGTGCAGATACAGTTGATCTTGTATGGGATGCAGTAGATAAGGCTGACCAATATGAGGTATATCGTTATTCATACGATGAGACAGCAGAGAATGCTTCAAAGATAGCAACAGTTACAGAATGTGCTTATAAAGATAAAGATGTAACAGCAGAGATGCCATATTACTATTATATAATAGCTTATTCACACGTTAATGGAAAAGTAGATAACTACAGTAACCCATCAGATACTTTATGGACTGTTCCAACAGCAGGACATACAGGTAAATATGTATATGAAGATGATGCTGTTAAGTATACAATAACTAAGAAGTCATATGACACTGTATACAATGGAAAGATTACAATTGAAGGTGTAGTTGAAGAAAATGTAACAGCAACGCTTTATGTTAATGGCAGTGAAGCAGCAAAGACAGATGTTAAAGAAAAAGAAAGCTTTGCATTTAAAGACATTGCTATTGAAGAAGGAAGAAATGATGTTGAATTAATATTCACAGATAAGAAAGGTAACAAGACTAGAGAAACATTTAATTATGTATATCTTACTAATTACAACAAGGTTGTAGATAGTGCATACACAGGAACTGATGGTGAGGAGGTTAATGGAATACCAACTTATAAGACAGTTCAGGCGGCAGTAGATTCAGTTGCTTCTGATAACACGAGACGTGTAATTATTCTTGTTAAAGAAGGTGATTATGAAGAACATCTTGTTGTTAAATCTCCTTATATAACACTTATAGGTGAGGATAGCGAGAAGACAAGAATATATTATGATGTTAAGGAATTAGCTGGTGGAGATATGTCTTTAAGATGTGCTGTAAGAATAGATAAGACAGCAACAGGCTTTTCGGCAGAGAACCTTACAATCGAGAATACTTATAATTATCTTGGTGATGGTACTAAGTCAAATGAATCAGCAGATGCTTTAAGAAATGATGCCAATGAAACATCATATATCAACTTAAGAATACTTGGTTATCAGGATACACTTTGTGCTAATGGTGGCACCCAGTATTATTACAAGTGCTATATAGCTGGTAATGTGGATTTCATATATGGTAATGAGCCTAGAGCATTATTTAATGATTGCAAGCTTGTATTCCGTTACAATGCTAATAAGAATTCAGGCTATGTATCAGCTCCTAAGGCATCAGCCTCTGCAACATATGGTCTTACATTCTTTAACTGTCAGGTTCTCTCAGAAGAGGGATGCTCAGGAAGTAAGTATTATCTTGCAAGACCTTGGGGAGCAGATGCTTATATTACTTGGATTAACTGCTATATGGGTAAGATATTAAAGCCGAATGCTTCTAATCCATATACAGATATGAGTGGTAATTTGGCTGCTAATGCAAGATTTTTCGAATATGGAAGCTATGGTCCTGCATTTGCAATTAACAGTAACAGAAGACAGATATCTGCTACGAAAGCCAATGAAATGACTTCAACATCATATCTTGGCTGGGATCCATATACAATAGTAGGTACAATAAGGTATACAGGTACTGTTAAGACAGACAGCATAGACAGATATGTAGAAAAAGAATATGTATCAGATACTTATTCACAGACAGAAGGTGATGATACAGGACTTGCACAGTATGCACAGGAAGGTTATGCACAGAGTGCTAATGTAACAGGTGGTGGATTATTAAAGGAAACATCAGATAACTATTACACAGCCGGCACAGCAGAAGAATTCCTTAATGCAATACAGAGTGTAAAGAAGAGTGGTAAGGCATCAGTGATCGAGCTTACAGCAGATATTGCGCTTGGTGATAAGGAAGTTAATAACTTTGACAGCTACAGCTCATTTATAACAGCACATAAGCTTGAGCCACTTACACACCCAACACTTTTAAAGACAGGTGTATCAATGCTTAAGCTTGCAGATATGAGTAATCTTACAATCTACTCTAAGAATGGAGCTAAGATTACACATACATGTATAGATATAACAGGCTCTAATAATATCATCATAAGAAATATTGAATTTGATGAGATATGGGAGTGGGACGATTATACAGAAGGTGCTTATGATCGTAATGACTGGGATTATATGACAATAGAAAAGGGAAGCTCTGATATATGGGTTGACCACTGTACTTTCTATAAGTCATATGATGGAGTTATTGATGTTAAGACACCAGTTAATGACAGTAATATAACAATATCATGGTGTGAATTCCTTCCAGCAAGTGAAGATAATGTATTCTTTGATGAAATGATGAATGCTATGAAGGCTAATCCAGATAACTACCCATATTATAAGCATTTGCTTGAAGAGGGTATGACAGATCAGCAGATATACAATTATGCTTATGGTCAGAAAAAGACTCATTTATTAGGACAGTCTGATGATGATTCATCAGCTAAGAATATTAAACTTACACTTGCTAATAACTACTATAAGAATTCGATGGATAGAATGCCAAGACTTCGTTATGGTACAGCACATGTATACAATTGTATTATGGATGCACAGGATTTAAGAGAAATGCGTCTTGATATAGAAAAGACAAATCCGGAATTAGCTAAGAAAATTGTAAGTAATGGTGCATCATCTAACTGTGGAGCTCATATGTTACTTGAGAACTGCTATATGTCAGGTATAACTAATGCACTTATAAGTGGTAACGGAAGCAGTCCAGCAGGTTATATTAACGCATTTAATACAATATATATGATGGATGGAGCAAAGCAGGAATTAAAGGTAGCTCTTAATACTGATAAAGAAGGTGAAGTAGCATTAGTTCAGGATAAAGATGAATTCAAGAAAGACCTTCCTTATACTGGCTACACATTATATGCAGCTTCAGAACTTGATACTAAAGTTAAAACATATACAGGTGCAGGAAAGCTTACACTTACAACATTACAGTGGGAGAAGACTTCTTACAATGAAGCTAAGCAAGAACATACAGAACATGTATGGAATGATGGTGAAGTACAGAAAGAAGCAACTTGTACAGAAGAAGGTTCAAAGTTATATACTTGTATAGTATGTGGAGATACTAAGACAGAAGTAATTCCAGCGGCAGGACATAATTATAGTACAGAATGGACTATCGATAAGGAAGCTACTACTACAGAAGAAGGAAGCAAGTCACATCATTGTACAGTATGTGGTGACAAGGCAGACATTACAGTTATTCCTAAGCTTGAGAATACACAGCCGGGCGACAACGATAATAAGCCAGGTGACAACGATAATAAGCCGGGCGACAACAACAAGCCGGGTTCAGATAACTCTGATGTTAAGACAGATATTAAAGTTTCAGTATTGGTAGATGAAAGAGTACCGGAAACAGGACTTGTAGATTCAACAGAAGACATTATTAAAGCTATCCTTACAGAAGATGAAGCTAAACAGGCAGAAGATGGTGTAAAGGTTGATATTGCACTTACTGTAAAGGATAAGAGTTCTAATCTTACAGAAGAAGAGAAGAAACTTATTAATAGTAACATTAAGGACAATCAGGCTGCTGGATGCATACTTGATATCCAGTTACAGAAGATTATAGGTTCGCAGAAGTCTGATGTATATGAACTTAACAGTGCAATTAATATTAAGGTTAAGTTAAATTCAGACCTTATTAATAAAGATTCTTCAAAGACAAGGAAGTATAGTGTAATAAGAATTCATAATGGGGTATCAGATATTCTTAGTGCCACATTTGATGAAGCAACAGGAGAACTTACATTTGCAACTGATAGATTCTCAACATATATTGTAGTCTATGAGGATGTTGCTAATTCTAATACAGAGGATAAGAGCAATGTATCAGGAAATGGCAGTGCGGCAGATAATAATGATGTGGCAGAAGACAGTGCTGCAACAGCAGATGATAGTGCTGCAACAGCTGATACTCTCTCAGTTACAAGAACAATAATTCTTCTTGCAGTTCTTATGCTTAGTGCAGGTGTTATATGTCTTACATTATATAGAAGAAAAGAAAATGCTTAGAATTATATACTTAATAATATAAGCTGATAATATAAGCAGATAATAAAATGGCAGTCACATAAAGTGATACAGCATACTTTCTGGTATATCCAGCGGAGGAGTGTAATCACGGTGGCTGCCTTTTTATGTAATAGGAAATTCTATAATTATTAAAAAATGTAAAAATAAGTTGAATTATGTAGAAAATAAGATTATATTAATATAAGGCAATTTTCGATATGAAGTTTGCAGGAAAACGGCGCAAGCCTGCCGAAGGAGTAACACTCTCAGGTGCCAGCATCTGCTGGCGCAACTGTAAATGGATCGACTCTCTGGAGAGTTCTGGATAAACACAGAGGCCGAAGGTGCAACATATAGTTCTTTATAAGCAGTTAATAATGTGATTATAAGACAACATTATTAATAACAACATTGTGACTTCTTATAAAGTGGGTATATGAATCTCTCAGGCAAAAGGACAGAGAAGGCATAAAGTATAATATAACTTGTTATATGATAAGTTGTATATTCTAAAATGTTATTTCTGCTTTTATATTTATTCAGACAATATTGTCTATAATTCCAATGCATTAAGTAAAAGTCTGCATATTAGCAAAGTATTTAGTAATGTACGGCATTTGCGGTGTTGGGACAGTATAGGCTTGTACTATGCTGTAGTTTAGATATGAAAGGTAGAAAGTACAATGTGGAATTCAATTAATCAGATTCTTGCGAACATTGATAATTTCGTATGGGGTGTGCCGCTTATGGTAATTATCCTTTTTGGCGGAATATTATTGACAGTTCGTCTTGGTTTATTACAGCTCAGAAAGCTCCCTTTAGCATTAAAATGGATGGTTAAAAATGAAGAAGAGGCCGAAGGCGAAATTACAAGTTTTGCCGCATTATGTACAGCTTTAAGTGCAACTATTGGTACTGGTAATATCGTTGGTGTTGCAACAGCAGTCTGTGCAGGTGGTCCGGGTGCATTATTCTGGATGGTTATAACAGCATTTTTCGGAATGGCAACTAAGTATTCAGAAGGTCTTCTTGCTGTTAAATACAGAGTTATAGGAGAAGACGGACACAGTCTTGGCGGACCATTCTATTATATAGAGCAGGGAATGGGCAAGAACTGGAAATGGCTTGCTAAGTTATTTGCATTTTTTGGTGTATGTGTTGGACTTTTTGGTATTGGTACATTTAGTCAGGTAAATGGTATTTCAAGTGCCGTTAATGGTTTTTTCGATGCGAATAATGAGCATTGTGTTAATATTCCATTTCTTGGCGAGTACTCATGGTCAGTAGTAATCGCTTCACTTATTCTTGCAGTCTGTGTTGCACTTGTGCTTATAGGCGGTGTTAAGAGAATCGCAAGCGTAAGTCAGGGTGTAGTGCCATTTATGGCAATTATATATGTATTATTTGTTGCAGTTCTTGTAATAGCTAATATTACTAAAGTTCCTGCGGCATTTAAGATTATTGTTCAGGCTGCATTTTCTCCTAGGGCAATCACTGGCGGAGCAGTCGGAAGTATGCTTGTTGCTATGCAGAAGGGTGTGGCACGAGGCATTTTTTCTAATGAGGCTGGTCTTGGTAGTGCACCTATAGCTGCGGCTGCTGCACAGACTAATGAACCTGTAAGACAGGGACTTGTAAGTATGACAGGTACATTTATTGATACAATTGTAATATGTACTCTTACAGGGCTTTCAATTGTAATTACAGGTGCCTGGCAGGTTGAAGGCCTTGAGGGTGTAGCAGTTACTACATATGCATTCCAGAATGGACTTCCATTCCCGGCACAGGTATCTTCTTTTGTGCTTATGCTCTGTCTTGTATTCTTTGCATTTACAACAATTCTTGGCTGGGACTATTACAGCGAAAGATGTCTTGAATATCTTAGCGGTGGTAATATGAAGCACGTTAAAATATACCGCTGGATATATATATTAGCAGTATTTATCGGACCTTATATGACAGTAAGTGCGGTATGGACAATTGCTGATATATTTAACGGACTTATGGCACTGCCTAATATGATTGCGTTATTCGCATTGAGCGGAGTTGTGGTTAAGGAAACTAAGAGCTTCTTTGAAAGACATAATAATGAAAAGCTTTAATTTATAAATATTGTAGATATCCAAGAGTTCTTTAAAATAAAGCATGTTTAAATGAAAATAATGGACTTATAAAATAATGGCAATATCTCCTGTCCTTAAGTGGCGCGGAGGTATTGCCATTATTTGGTGTATTAATCCGGTGTATTGACAAAAAATGATATGTTCATATATACTTATCAAAGTTAGCTATGATTAACTAAGGTTAGCCACAACAAGACAATAAGAAAGGACATCGAAACATTAATGAAGAATATCATTAAATCCCCAATTAAACTTTTATGGCTTATGATAGGAATTGTGTCAATGGTACTCGGTGCAATAGGTGTCGTACTTCCAGTATTGCCAACAACGCCATTTTTATTATTAGCATCTTTCTGCTTTGCCAAAGGCTCTGACAGATTTCATAAGTGGTTTATTGGAACAAAGCTTTACAAAAAACATCTTGAAAGCTTCGTTACCAGTCGTTCAATGACATTAAAGACTAAGTTGTGCATACTTCTGCCAGCATCAGCAATGCTTATATTGGCAATGCTTGCAATGTCTAATATATATGGGCGTGTATTTATTGTATTTTTGATAATATTCAAGTACATATATTTCTTTACAAGAATTGAAACAGTTAAGGCGTAAGCTTATGCCTGTTAGTTAATTATAGGCTTGGAAAATGTTTTCACGAGTTCTACAAGCATATCAACAGTTTTGTCCATACCTTCGATGGTTATGTGTTCGTAAGGACCGTGGTAGGCGTGTCCGCCAGTGCCAAGGTTAGGGCAGGGAAGTCCCATATAACTTAACATACAGCCGTCAGTGCCACCTCTTATTGGAAGTATAAGGGGTGGTATATTAGTATTCTTGCAGGCTTTCACAGCATTTTCTATAAGAAACATACATTTTTTGATAATCTCAGCCATATTGCGGTACTGGTCAGTGATAGTGAGCTGTACAGTTCCAGCACCCCATTTTTCATTCATAATCTTTTCAATGTGGCACAGTGTGGCTTTCTTTGCTTCAAATAATGAAGCATCGTGGTCACGGATTATATAATTAAGGTGTGCTTCTGCAACATCGCCAGACATACTTATAAGATGATAGAAGCCTTCGTAATTCTCCGTTTCCCTTGGTATCTCCATAGCCGGCAGGCAATTATTAATTTCCATAGCTACTAAGGAAGCGTTAATCATAGTATCCTTAGATGAGCCGGGGTGGACATTAAAACCTTTCACAACATATTCAGCTTTGGCGGCATTGAAATTCTCGTACTGTATCTCACCCTCAGTATCGCCATCAACAGTGTATGCGTAATCAGCTCCGAAGTGTTCAACGTCAAAATGTTCAGAACCCATACCAATCTCTTCATCAGGCGTAAATGCTACGCATATTGCAGGGTGTTCAATATTATTAGCAGTGATATATTCAATCATAGTAAGAATTTCAGCAATTCCAGCCTTATCATCTGCACCAAGAATAGTTGTTCCATCAGAAGTTATAAGAGTTCTGCCCTTTAAAGAAGCAAGATGTGGAAAAGTATCAGGACTTAATATAAGTCCGCTGTTACCAAGCAATAAGTCTCCACCATCATAATCAGGAGTCACAACAGGATTGATATCACCATTGCAATAATCAGACACAGTATCCATATGGGCAATAAAACCAATTGAAGGAAGCTTCTCAAGCCCCTTAGTTGCAGGCAGTCTGCCATAAAGATAACAATGTTTATCAAGCTTAACATCACTAAGTCCAAGCTCAGTCATCTCGTCTTTAAGAAGCCCAGCCAGCTTAAACTGACACTCAGAAGAAGGTGACTTTCCACTCTCTTCATCACTAGGAGTTCTGACAACAACATACTTTAATAATCTTTCATAAGCTTTCATAACAAATCCTCATTTCTGTATATATTATAATATTCCCCGTCCTCATAAAATTAAAACCATAACCTGATATAATTCCCTCATATAATATAACACAACCCACAAAATTATGTTAAAATAAATCAGAGGTTAATAGACTAATAGATTAGGAGAAATACTATGAACAACATTAAAAAACTTTCCACTGCTGGTGTCCTATGTGCAGTCGCAGTAGCTGGAAGCCTGATTTCATTTCCTGTATTTGGAAGTAAATGTGCACCAGTACAACATATGGTTAATATATTCTGTGCCGTCCTTTTAGGACCCGGATACGGCGTAATGGCGGCATTTGTTGCCTCACTTATAAGAAATCTGCTTGGAATGGGAAGCCTTATGGCATTTCCGGGAAGTATGTTCGGTGCATTGATATGCGGTATTGTATACAAAAAGACCCATAATATTATTGCAACAATGATAGGAGAAGTAGCAGGAACATCAATACTTGGTGGTTTATGTGCATATCCGGTTGCAATATTCCTTATGGGAAAAAGTGCCGCAGGAATAGCATTTTATGCGTATATAATTCCATTTTTTATATCAACTGCCATGGGTGCGGTCATATCTGGAATAATAGTATTCAGCATAAAAAAGGCAGGCTTGTTAGTTAAGATTCAGGACAATCTTGCAGGATAGACAATTCAATATGCAAAATCGATAGGCATATATAGGAGAATACAAGCTATTGTAAGCAATGATAAAAGACGTTGTAATATTCAATACAGTGATAATCATATATGGAAAAAGACAAGCTTTCTGTATAGAAAAGAGGGTTTTAGTGAATGTTTGAAAATATAATAAAAAATGTGCATAACAGACATCCGCTTATCCACTGCATAACGAACTATGTGAGCATTAATGATTGTGCCAATATAGTGCTTGCATGCGGTGGTGCACCTATAATGGCGGAGGATATTAATGAGGTGAGCCAGATAACATCAATATGCCAGGGACTTGATATTAATATCGGGATGCTTAATGATAATAAATTATCATCAATGCTTAAAGCAGGTGCTACAGCCAATGAACTTGGAATACCAGTAATACTTGACCCTGTTGGCGCTGGTTCATCAGATTACAGAATTAAAGCTGTCCAAAATCTTATGTCCAATGTACAGTTTGGTGTTATAAGAGGAAATGTATCCGAGATAAAAGCGATAGCCGCAAAGCAGGGAATTCATAATATAGCAGCTGGAGTATATGACACTATGCAGAAAGATAAGTATGCTATGGGTGTTGAGGCGGGGATTGCCGATAAAATTACAGATGATAATATAAAAGAAATGGCAGATTTTATTAATAAGCTGTCCCAAAAGACAGGTGCTGTGATTGCGGTTACAGGCGGAATTGATATGGTTGCTGATGAGAACCGCGTATATGCAATAAGGAATGGTCATAAGATGATGAGCCTTGTTACCGGTGCCGGTTGTCAGCTGTCAGCTCTTACATCAGCATATGTAGCAGCGGATAAAGAGCATATATTAGAAAGTGTATGTGCAGCTGTTAGCGTAATGGGAATAAGCGGAGAGCTTGCATACCGCAGAATGGCAGAAGTGGATGGCAATGCAAGCTACAGGAATTATATAATTGATGCTGTATACAATATGACAGACGAAACTTTGAAAGAATTGGGAAGAATAGAGCGTATATAGTGTGTAAAAATATGAAATATATACAAGATATGTGAAAACATGGTGTATATAAATGATACAGATATATATCGTGACAATGCATAGGTATATAATATTTGATAGCAGAGGAATAATATATGAGCAGTTATTTTTATTTTACAAGACACGGACAGACTATATGGAATGTAGAGAATAAAATATGTGGTGCGACAGACATTGCACTTACAGAGCTTGGACATAAGCAGGCAATAGAATTAGGTGAGTGTATCAAAATGGGAAATATACATATTGATGAGATATTATATTCTCCACTTATAAGAGCGGCTGACACAGCAAAGCATATATCAGAAACCGCTGGCATACCGTGCAGAATGGAAATACGGTTAAAGGAGCAGAATTTTGGCAGATACGAGTCTACACCAAGAGATGGCAGGGAATTTGCTGCGGCTAAGATGAACTTTGTTGATGATTTTGACGGCGGAGAGACAATGCTTCATCTGAGTCAGAGGATATATAATCTTATAGATGATATAAGAAATGACAATTCTGATAAAATATATCTTCTAGTTGCGCATAATGGTATTTCGAGGATTGTCGAGTCATATTTCAGAAATATGAGCAATGATGAGTTTTCAGGCTTTGGAATTAAGAACTGTGAACTTAAAAAATATGAATTTAAAGATAAAAATGCTTAGAAAATGCGTAGAAGGTGTGTGTAAAGGAGTAACAATATATGGATTATAAGCTTCTTATTGATACAGCGGCTCTTGCGGGTATGATTATGTTAGAAAATGGAGCAGAGATATACAGGGTTGAGGAAACAATCGATTATATGCTTAAAACGTCAGGTTTAAAGACTACACAGGCATTTGTTGTATCAACGGGATTTATGATTTCTTTAGATGATCCGTCAATAGATGCACTGACAGTTGTCAGGAGAGTGGACAGAGGGGCAACCAACCTTAATATGATAGCTCAGGTCAATGACATATCAAGAAAGTTTTATAAAGGAATAATATCATTAGAGGAGGCATTTTCGCAGTTAAAGCATTTAAAGAAGAATCAGTATCCGTGGTGGTTAAAGGATATATGCACAGTATTCGTTGGGCTTTTCTTTACGGGAATGTACGGCGGCAATGGCGTGGATATGCTGTTTACAGGGATAGTTGGCGTATTCTTGGCTATATGGTTACACGCCGCCGGCAGTATGAAGCTTAATTCCCTTATAAAAGACCTGACAGCTTCTATTAT
>OGQT01001718.1_pt1 | contig 16823 bp, 15 predicted proteins | sample 1553261 | NCBI WGS metagenome assembly OGQT01 (sample SAMEA2579992, study PRJEB22360) | human gut metagenome | biome: human gut; feature: human-associated habitat; material: faeces | place: Denmark | collected 2008/2010
CGATGCAGTGCGCCTGGGCTATGGCAGTGCCGATTACGAATTGATCGAGGTCTAACAAAAAGGTTAGTTATTTTGAAGAGAGCCAGGGGTCTTACGATCTCTGGCTTTTTCTTTTCCTAGAGGGTACCGTTGGATATTTTTTGGTCTGCAAAATCCGTTATGCATACTTAGAGACCAATAGATATGAGAGAGGCAGACCTATTTTTCGAGATGCTTATTTATCTAATCTAGGTCTGACCAACAAAGAAAAACCCTTATTCCGTCCCCTATAACTTTCCATATATAACAGCATAGATGATTACGGCTACAAAACGCATCGTTTAAACTCAAAAAGTAACGTTAGCGCGAAGTGTAGTTCTCATTACATTCCATCGTTGACTGCTTCTGCATAAAGTTTAAAAAGATGGCTGACTATCTTCTCTTCGTCACCATCGAGATCTACACCATAAGCTTCTTCCACGGCTTTATCTAATGCGTGATGCGCTTCAAGAAGGTCCGATGGCATTTTGTCGGGGTCGTAAAGGTCGGCTAAAGATGCATCAGGATAAGAAGCACGAGTATCAAGAATACGTTGGGCTAGCTGTTCGATGTTTTGTTTTTGCTCTGGTGTAGGGTTAGGCCAGATAAAGTTGTTATATACAACTCCATTAGAATAGTTATAATCACTTTTAAGTCTTCCAGCTACAACTCGCATCCAGGCATTATGAAACTGTGAAGTTAAGATTCCAAACTGATATAAGTTCGCATCAGGAAGCAGTCTAACTTTATTGCTACAGAATACATCTGGGGAAATAAAGCCTATTGGGATGTAGCGCCTTCTTTCTGAAGAGACTTCTGGAATGATGACCGAGTTCTCAGTTGCAATGATTTCTGTTCCAAAATGGTTCGGAGTATTAGCAGCTTTCCGGGTTTGCGCTCTGCTTGAACCCTCTCGATATTCTTTCACTCTCTTCACTCGTTCATTACAAAGAGGTAGTTCAAGAAGGTCTGATTCTGAAGCTTCTCCAAGCCACAAAACATAGCGTGGCTTATTCTTTATGAACTCTTGTGAACCGAGCCACGGGTGAAAATACTTTACAGACTTAGGCTCATCCCTGATGAAGTCATTCATTTCATCTTCTGTGAATAAATAGTTTCCATCATCTATTGGCTGTGAACCTATACCGATTTTAGGAACATCACATATAGGTTTACTTCTACTCCAAATGAAAACATCAGGAGCGTCTGCCAGATAAGCATTAATATTTGAAGGACTTAACTGAATACTGTCAGCATTCGGGTTCTCATGATGGAACAGTATTGGCTTTGTCTTTTGTTTTGAGAACCCAACGATGACTACAAAAACATGAGCCTGATCGGTCGCTTCGTTTGACCATCTAAAGGTATCGTAGGCAAAATCGATATGGAAACCTAAATCAAATATGGCTTTCCAAATATTGGCGACTTGTTCTCCTTGACAGATTGAGTTTGTTGACACAAAAGCAGCTCGAATACAATAATCTTTCATGTATTCGGCTGCTTTCATATACCAACCAGCAACATAATCAATGTTTCCGCAGTTCTTAGAACCGTGAAACACTTCTATGATTTCTGCTTTCTGTTCTTTTGATTGCCATCTTGCTCCATTGAATGGAGGGTTTCCGATTATGTAAGAACATTCACTTGCAGGAAGAATATCATTCCAGTCCGTCCTCAAAGCATTGCCAAGGTGGATATTCTCATAACTCGTTAAAGGCAGGAAGTCCACTGGAACAGCAACTATCTCCATAGTTGCATCGAGCATTTGTTCTTCTGCGATCCACATAGCGGTTTTAGCTACTGCAACTGCAAAGTCATTGATCTCAATACCATAAAATTGATCGATCGAAACCTTAATAGGATTGTTGATTCCTTCGAAACCTATCGCTGCCTGATTGCTGCTTACTCCTCTAGTGCTGTCAAACTTAATTTGTTCGAGCACTCTGTTCTCAAGCTTTCTTAGACAGAGATAGCTCTCGGTTAGGAAATTGCCAGAGCCGCAAGCAGGGTCGAAGATCTTCAAAGAAGCTAGCTTGTTCTGAAATAGTTTGAGCCTTTGTTCTTTAGTCCGTAGGGTCTTCAACCCCTCGATCTCCACAAGTTCGTTTCTCAAATCATCCAAGAAAAGCGGATCTATCACCTTATGGATATTCTCAATAGAGGTATAGTGCATACCCCCTTCACGCCTTGTATCTGGATTCAAAGTAGACTCAAAAACAGCACCGAAGATCGTTGGAGAAACACCCGACCAGTCAAACTCTTGAGATGCTTCGAAGAGAAGGTCATGCTTGATCTGTTCCGTGAACTGAGGGATGACCAAATCAACTTTGGAGAACAGATCACCATTCACATACGGGAAAGCGTTAAGATCTTCTTTGAGATATGGATCCCTATCTTCTTCGGGCGTATTGAGAACATCGAACAACTCGGATAAAGCAGTCCTCATATCCTCAGGTGGCACTTTTCTTAGATAGTTGAGAAATGCGTTTCGTTCTTGAAGGATACCCGCATCTTCAGCATAAAGAAGGAAAACAAACCTTACGATGAGGATGTTGAGGCTATTCTGCTCTCTCTTATCGGTTTCGATGTTTTGATACTGCTGAGAAAGGGCGTTATAGAGCTTGCCTACTATCTCGCCAGCTTGAACCGATAGTTCCTTCTCTTTGACCAACCTGGAATTCGATTTATTGGTGAAGAAGCTGAACAACTGCAGCTGTTCTGGGAGCTCATCAAGAGTAACCGTTATATAGGTTTCTTCAGGGTTGTCTTGATCTAGATCGTAGATTCTAAAGGTATCGAAGTTACAGGTAATGATCCATCTAGGCTTGATCGAGTGCGGGAGATTATCTGCATACCACTTAGCCTGTTGATAGGGAGTTTCTTCGCCCACTCTTTGGGATCTAACTGATTTTTCGTCTAAATCCACTCCCCGAGATTTTTGCTCAACGAGAATTCCCATATCTTCGTAGAAGACATCAATCTTCCTAAGAGTGTTGCCATCCCTAACTTTCTTTTCGAAGTTAAGAACATAGGTGGGATTCGGAATACCTAAGACATCCTGCAGGAACTCAATCCAAAACGACTGAGACTGCTGATCTTCATTGCCTTCTTCGGCTTTCCAGCGTTCTACGAAGTCTTTAGCATTTTGTCTTTGAGTGAGAGCATCCATACATTCCAACTATCTCTAGATTATGAAACTATTATAAGAGGAAATACTGAAAGTAAACTGCTATCAGGTAATTAATGAACAAGGAGCTGATAGACTCTTATATTCCACAATAGTACTAAGCAAAACAATAGCTGTACTATTTCAAGTACAGCTATTTAGCCAGTCATGCGTTTAAAAGGAGATCTCATATTATCTGAAGAGCAAACATAACTAATAAAGATGCGCCGCTCTCGTAAGGCGATTTGCAATACTTGAGGAGTTATAAATGACCAAATTAAAAGATTATGTTCAAACATTAGAAAAAGGCTCCATATTTAGCGAAAAGCAAATAAGCGTTTTTCGCAAATGGATGAACGCTACTCAGTCTCACGAAGACAACATTAGCTTGTTTGCCGCAAGCGAGGTCTCAGATCCCAGAGAAAGAGCTCGACTTGACGAAATCAGAAAGAAAACCCATCTATTCGTTCGACAGTATTTCGATGAAAGACCAGAGGTCGTGCGGACCCTTATTGAATTGTTCGCCTCATTCTGTCCAAATGAGACTCCGGAAGGATTCTTCGCATTTGAAAAAATCTATGACCCTGACGAAATTGAGGTCCTCTTGCTTAAACATCTTCAGCCCAAGATTGGAAGAAGAAGAAATACTTATCCGCAGATTGCTGAATATTTCTCTACATCAGATACAACTATAAAAAAATACTTAAATAAAATGCGAACTCCTACAAACGAAGAAACTCAAGCAAAGATCCTGGGACAGCCCGTTTTGATGGAAAGGGCAAGAAGCACTAACATCCCCGAATCAACGACGCATCCAATTTTTCTTCCGTTGAACATGGTCGAACTCTATACATTGATCGACACACTTCTCAAACATTCAAATGATCCTATCGAGCACTACATTATCAACGACATAACAAAGCGGATATTAAACCAAACGACCGAGTACGCTAAGGAGCGACTCAGACGAATAGGGAACATTGGATGCTTACTTAACTTCCCTACGAATAGACGCAGCGATTCTGAACAGGACATCGATACGATCATGTTAGAAAAAGAGCATATTCGCGCAATAGTCCATTACGAAGAAGATGGGACCGAAAAGAAATGCGAAGGTTATATTAATCGTGATGGAAAGAAAATCGATTCAATCAACATCAAAGATGAAGATGGCGCCCTAGTTGAAAGTGTCTCTTATAACAGAATCAATTATTTTGAATACCCAAAAGACAAATAGGAAGCTGAGCTTCCTGAAGTTTTTTTGAAACGGCTAAATACTTGTTTTGTAATAAAAATCTCTTTAAAGGAGGAACAAATGCAAAACAAGAACAAACTTTTCCAAGGCGCAGGTGTCATCGTATGCGAGCCTGATGACCCCATCTTCAATGAGTTAGCGATCATCGTAAGAACCGAATACGCAAAAGAAGTTAGTGCTGTCTTTTTCGCTCTTAAGAAGGTTTTCTCGAACAGCATCGATCATCTCAGTAAGTACGAATTCTATGGACGCCTGGCCGAAGCTGCAAACGCCCAGCTAGACAAAAAAGGTGATTGTAAAGATCTTCAGAAATCAATCATTTCTGAAGCTTGCACGATAGCCAGTGAAATGAAAAAGCATCTGTATTTTGCCTATGGCTCAAACATGGATAAAAACCAAATGGAGCAACGCTGTCCCAATTCGATCTTCGCAGGAACAGCAACCCTTCCAGAACACGAATTCGCTCTAGACAGAGCAGGGGCTGCTACGGTAAAAAGCAATCCTTCAGACACGGTCTATGGAGCTCTTTGGCTCATCACAGAGTTTGATGAAGAGCGCCTGGATGTTTATGAGGGTGTTCGCAATGGATGCTATCGCAAGACGTTATGCAACATCACAAATGACCGCAGAAGCTCATTCTCAGCACTGGTCTACATCTCGAATCGAGAAGATCATGATGGCAAAACATATCGCACAGGGTATATGGACAACATCATTCAAAACGCACGATTACTTGAGTTTGACCCCCACTACGTGGAGCAGCTTGAAAGCAGATTCGAGCGCAACTTGCAATAACATAAAAATGTTGCTTATAATTTATTTGTTCTTGCGCAAGAACTTTTATCAAGAACTGGCGAGAGATTCAGCTCTATGACCCAGTACCAACCGATCAATAGACACGGTGGTAATGCTGAGATCGATGAAAGGATTTTGTTATGAAAAACATCTCTGCACAACCAAATCGCACTCACTCTCCCCGCATGTTGATTGCCAGGAGAGTTGTAAAGAATTTCTACAAAGAAGTAGTTCATGCGAGTTCGACTTCTGTAAACGTTACATCCAGCCTCGATTATCAAATGGAAGAATCTATCAAGGATTTGATGATGGAGCTAAAAGACAAAGGTCTAGACTACGAACTTCATCTTGAGCGAGACCCTAGAGATAACATGAGGCAGTGGGATCTTTATTTAAATGGCGAGCACTTCGCTACTATCGATGAAGACTACGGGTATGACTGTTTCGATATAAGCGCCACACATTTCAAAGATACTATTGCGACCTTGATCGAGCTATCCGATATTGAGCCTTTAACTGAATTGGAGAGACAAGTGCTCGATGCTCAAGTTAAGGCTATGAAAATGATTAAACATTCTGCCTTCGCACAAAAGGTCAACGGAATAGACCAGTAGAAATTTGAGCTCCACAAGAATATCGATTCAGCGTTCCAAAAGCTAAAGTGGCTGTAAGCATAAGAATTAATTTGTGGGGGCCTTGCACGGCTCCCACACTATTCTTAGAACGCATCCAGCAAAGTAACCGTAAAAACTTTTAAGCTCTGAAAGCAGCTTCTCAAACCCGGCAATATGGCCGCCATTGATGTTATCTACCAAAAGCTTAGCTAGCGTTGCATCATAAACCTGCTCTTCGGCATTTCGGTCTGCCAGCAAACACGCCAGACCTCGTAGCTGTATCCAGCCTTTAGCAGCGCTTCACTTATTACTTACTGCATAGTAGCCTGTAACCAGATTGAAAGACAATAAAAAATATTTCAGGAGGTCATACTATGACTAATCATGACTTTTCGTTTGAAGGCGGTAAGCTTTTAAAGTACATGAGTGCAACATGGTTTGTATCATATGCGTACTATGAGCACATTGATAACTCACACAAAAACTGGGAGAAAGTAAGCACCTCAAAAAGCCGTATCCATAACTATCACAAAGGTCAGCAATATCACAAAGCTTGGCTGCAGTACGTGCTGTCAATGAACGAGAAGAATCTTTCAAAAAACACCATTGGCGTATCTCCCTCTGAAACCAAACGTATGGCAAGAGAACTACTCATAAAAGCTTAAGTAGCATATTTTAAAACCAGGGTCGTACTTCCAGAACAAAAAGACACTTTTTGTCACATTTTTTGAAATGAAAAACATAGATTGACTAGGACTTATGCACTAAAAAGCGGTGATGAAACAGACCTATTTTTGGACCCATTTTGTGATTTTACAAAATCTCGCAAACATAAAACTAGGGTTTACCAGCTGATTTAATATGAGAATTGAGAGCAACATCGCGTTCGTGAACATCGCTTGCAACCTTTCGGTCGATTGCGACTGCTGCGCAGTAGCAGAAGATCCCTGCATGAAGGACATCGGCATCTTCGCCTCGCTCGACCCGGTGGCTATCGATGCTGCCTGCCTCGATGCCGTGCGCAATTCCGATGATCCCGGCCGCGACACCTTGCTCGAGCGCATCACTTCGCGCAATGGCCAGAAGATCATCGACGATGCAGTGCGCCTGGGCTATGGCAGTGCCGATTACGAATTGATCGAGGTCTAAAGCCAGAGCAACGTACTATCTGCTAGAAAAACAAGAGGGAAAGGATCTTGCGATCTCTTTCCCTCTTTTCTTCGATAAGGCCAGGCGTGCCTACATAACAACAGAGATGATGTCCGCTGGCGCGACCACGCCTTCTTCGGTAATGATAGCCGTGATCAGGTCCGCAGGCGTTACATCGAACGCAGGATTGTAAACCTTCACACCTGGAATAGGCGGATCGAGCACTTCTGAAGCAGCACGCTCTTCGATGGGAATATCCTCACCATTTTGCGCGCTCACATCGATCGTTGAAGTGGGCGCTACCACATAGAACGGAATCCCATAACGAGCAGCAGCGATCGCAACCCCCAACGTACCGACCTTGTTGGCCGTATCCCCATTCGCCGCAATACGATCGGCGCCTACGAACACCGCATCAACACGCCCCTGGGCCATCGTGGTTGCAGCCATATCATCGCAGATCAACGTGACGGGCACCTGCGCTTTTGCAAGCTCGAATGCGGTCAGGCGCGCACCCTGACGCAGTGGACGCGTTTCGTCTGCGTAGACCATCTCGATCTTGCCCTGCAGTGCTGCCTCGTAGATCACACCAAGCGCGGTTCCGAAGAACGCCGTTGCCAAACTGCCTGCATTGCAATGGGTGAGCACACTCGATCTTTCCTTGAGCAACGCGGCACCAAGCTCGCCCATCCTCCTGTTCGCATTCTCGTCTTCAACGACCAGCTGCTTGGTGAATTCGTAGAGCTTGTCTGCAATAACAACAGATGAAGACCCCGAAACAGCCTCTTCCTCAGCGATCTCCATTGCCGCATCCACCATGTGCATCAAATTCACCGCGGTAGGACGCGCATGAGCGATCTGCTCGGCGGATTGTCGCATGAACTCCAAATAGTCAGCTGGATCGTTCATCTCATCACGCGCGATCCCTTCGTTGGACGCGCAAAACTCCACAGCAGCAAGCGCTACTGAAGCCGCACCCGCGATCCCGATCGCAGGCGCACCACGAACCTTCAGCTGTTTGATCGCCTCGATCGCCTCGCGCCAATCTCTCAGATGAAGATATGCTTCTGCATAGGGCAACTGCGTTTGATCGATGATGCTCAGCACCGGATACCCATCAGGAATTGCTGACGTATCGGAATCATCGCGCACCAGATCGATCGTTCGCGGAATATTGTTGATATCGATGTTCACTTGCATCACCGTTTTTCTCTTCTACCAAACCTTCTGATAAACCCCTGAATAAAGTATATGAAAGATGTTATACTTTCTTAGATATAAAGATGGGCTCATTTACCAACGTAGCGTTAGGAAAATGGGTGCGTTTCACGTGTCACTTTGAACAGCACTAGTAAAGGGTAGCATGCAGAACATGTGGATCAGCGTCGCACTGATCGTAGCGGTCATAATCGTTGGTATCATCGCCGGTAAGCGATTGAGTGCCCCAGGCCCTCAACGCCGCGCTGTTTATTTTGCCTTCGGCACCCTCGCTGTTCTTGCTCTTTGGTTCTTCATCTTCGTTGCCTTCTTCCCCGCTGAATGGATCGTTCCCTTCTTCACGGTGGCTTGTATCGTCATTCCCATCTGCGTTTATATGATGGTTCTGCGTAGCGGAGGCAAAGAACGAGCCAAAGCTCCTTCGAAGCGCTCGTTCGAGATTCCTAAGAAGGACATCACCGCTGAGAAAGCAAAAGCCGCCAATGCAGTCAGCTCTGGAGCAACTTCCACACCAAGCGCCACAGCACCATCCAAGACTGCTACCCCTGCCCAAAGCGCTTCTCAGCAGACAGCACCTGCTTCATCAACTCCTTCTTCAGCAGTAAAACAGATACTTCTGCAGCTTCTGCCACCAAAGCACAGGCACCTACTGCCACTGCAGCTGCCTCAGCTAAACCAGCTGCCTCAGAAGCTCCAAAAGCAACTGCGAAGCCTTCTGCAGAAGCGCCGAAGGCTTCCGCAAAAGAGGCACCGAAGCCTGTGCAAGCGGCTGCAAAGGCCGAAGCTCCATCTACGCAGAAATCAACAGCGGAATCCGCACCCGTTGCCGCACCTGCATCAACGAAGCCTGCTGAATCCGCGAAATCTACCGAGTCTCAAAAAGCCAAACCCACGAAGCCCACAAAGCAAGAGGCCAAGCCCGCTTCTCACGAAGCTGCAAGCAAGCCTTTTGCGAACAAGGAGCACGTGGCCGAGATCGCTATAGAAGAGGCAACGGAGAAAACGCCCGAACCTCCTGTTAAGGCTGCTCCTGCCACCACTTCTCCAAGCGAAGACCAACTGCGCGAAGCTGCCGAGATCGAAATCCTCGTCGATCGCGCAGCGGAAGAAGAAGCTGCCAAGATCGAAGAGCTCGTTCGTCCTTTTGCTTCGCAAGCAACCCCTGCTATGGACGCTGAGAAGGAGCGCGAGTTGAACGTTGGCGCACCAGTCAGCTCACCGGCAGAAGAAGCTCCCACAAGCACAGAAGCTACACCCGCTAAAACTTCAAGTGCACCAGCAGCAACACCAGCGCCAGCACCTACGCCTGAGCCTACACCGAAACCAGCAGCGAAGCCTGCGCCTAAACCAGCTAAAAAAGAGCCGGTCGATCACTTCGCAGAGTTCAGCGCTCGCGCTACCGCCTTGCGCGATCAAGGCGCTTACGCCATTGCGGCAATGCTCTTTGAAGAAGCTGCTGCTCTCGCACCCAACGCCAACGAAGCACGCAACACTCACTTCGAAGAGCTTGCTTGTTACGTAAAAGCAGGCGATGCCGCCAAGGCAAAAGAGATCGCTGCGAAGCTTCGCCAATCGAGCGTTCTCACGCGCTTCGAACGCATCAAACTCGATGCCGTTGAAAGGATGAGCTAATGTCTGCCGCGCGCTCAAGAAGAGCAAACGACAAGCACAACCACCTGCAGCGCACTCCCATCCTTGTTATGGGTTGCTCGCTTCTTATCGCTTGCTGCATTGCATTCGGCGGAACGAACTGGACTGCCTCAGCACAGCCCAGCGAAGACCAGCTCCCCGAGGAGAACGCCATCGTCGAGCCTGGATATTATCAAGAGACTATCGGCAGCTACGAAGCTATTTCCCAAAGCGATGACAACGAACGCGCCGAGAATCTTCGTCTCGCTGCTGAGGCCATCAATGGCTACGTGATCGAACCAGGTGCCACCTTCTCATTCAACGAGGTGGTCGGCGATACCACGGCTGAACGTGGCTATAAAGAAGCGCCGGTTCTCTACAGCAGCGGCTTAGGCTCAAGCGATGGAGGCGGCATCTGCCAGGTCTCAACTGCGCTCTATATCGCAGCGGTGAAGGCCGATCTCGAGATCGTTGAGCGCCATCCGCACTCAGTGCCTTCCGACTATGCTCCTATCGGTCTGGATGCCACGATCGTTTATGGCAGCCGCGACTTGCGTATCAAGAACAACACCGACTTCCCTATCACGATCTATGCAAAAGCAGTTGGCCAGACCGTGAGCGTAAACTTGCTCGGCAAGCCTCGTGACGACGGAATCACGATCGATGCCACTTCGCGCGTGGTCGATCGCTATGAACAGGCCACCAAGGATGGCGGCAAGCAGCAGTACTACGTTTCGGAATCCTTCCGCGTCTACTATAAAGACGGCGTGCGCACCTCGCGCGACCTGCTCTCAAGCGATATCTATGCGGTGGACAAAGATACAACGGTCACGCTTGCCGAAGGTAGCGTTAACCCCAATAAATAGGATCCGCTTCGCGCTATAGGCGTTCGAGGTCTCTGCGAAGCTCGCTGATCGCTCACTAACGAACCTCGTTGCAGCGCTTTCTCACAAAACCCGCAGCTATAGGGGCGCAAGACAGGCATGCAAGCACGGCATCAACATGCAATATTCCGTTCAGCGCAAAACCCTCCATATGTGTGAATTAAAGTGTGGGTTTTTCTTACTTCTCGAGCACTTTCAGATACAATGAGTCTATTGGGAAAGCACGAAACGAAGTCTCTGCTTCGTTGAAATCTAAAACTTCAATCAGAAAGGGTCAGCATAGAGACCAATGAATCGATTCTTACCCGCAGCATCGTTGGCTTAGACGAGCGCAAAGTCCTCGGCAAGATGAGCAGCCTTCGTGTAGATTACGACACACAAGCTGTCAGCCACTACATCGTCATGAATGCTTCAACGAACAACGCAATTGCGCTGCCGTTTGAAAATGCCATCGCAGTGGGCGATACGTTCATTACGGTTCAGTCCTACGGCTCTTTCGTTGACGCGAATTCGCCGGCTTCCAAAGAGCTCGTTTCCGACGCTAACAAGCTCGTAGGCGTGGAAGTCTACTCCCGCACTGGTAACACTCTGTTGCCGCATTCGATTTCGATCCGATCTTCGGCGCTATCAAGAGCATCACGCTCGACAACGGCTCAGAATTCAAGTCGGATGTTTTCCTCTTCTTCGCTCCCGACTTCGTATTCGTCGACGACGGCAGCAAGACCGCTGCTGATCTGCGTCAGGCTGAAGACAGCACGAGCGATGCTCCTGCAGCTGCTCCGGCAAGCGCGCCAGCAGCCCAAGCTGCTCCGGCTGCACAACCTGCTGCACCTGCCGCTAATGCAGATGGCCTTTCTAACGAAGACGCTTTGTTGCTCGACTTCCTCATCGGCAAGACGCTGAACGACGATGTCGCAAATGCCGATGACACCTTTGCGCTGCCCAAGGGCACCGAAATCACGCGTGAAATCGCACTCGATGCTAAAAAGCACGACGCACTGTTGCTCCTCACTATGAGCGTCGACTAAATTTGCCACGATTCGTCGAGGGCTTCGGCGAGTCTGCAGTACAGATCAGATGAAGCGGCGCGCCTTGAGCGCGTCGCTTTTATTTCACCCACCCAACAAAAGGAACCACGATGGACTACCAGACTTTGCAAGATGAGATCAAATCAGCCATGAAGGCGCACGACAACAACCGACGCGACATCCTGCGTCAAGTTCACACGGAACTGAAGGCGATCGAAGTAAACGAACGCCGCGACATCACTGAAGCCGATGTGGATGCGATGCTCAAACGCGTTATCAAGCAAACGAAGGAAACGCTCGATGGCTCGATCAAGGCAGGCAACAACCAAGAGCGCACCGACACGCTCACCGAACAAGTTGCCATTCTGGAAGGCTATCTTCCTGAACAGGTTGAAGGCGAAGCACTCATGGCGCTCATCGACGAAGTGGTCGCTGAAACAGGCGCAACCACCAAAAAGGATATGGGGCGCGTGATGGGCGCGCTCACACAGCGCACGGGTGGCAACTTCGACAAAGCCGCTGCAGCTGCTACTTTGAACCAGCGCCTGAGCTGATCAGGCATCAAGCCTTCTCAAAGGCTTTTTCTTGCTGCTCAAGATCACGCTCGATCTGAGCATCGAAGGCATTGTTCCAGCATTCACACGCAGGCAAACCAGGGATCGACGTCGCATTGAACACGGGGTTGATCCCTTGCTTTCTTTGCCGCGTGTAATCGTCCAGGCACCTGAGCGCCCACTTCCCCAGCGCAAGGATCGCAATGAGGTTGATGATGCACATGATGCCCATCAAGATATCTGCCACATTCCACGCCAGATCGAAGCTGCTCAAACAGCCCGCGAAGATGATCGCCAAACACGCAACCCTAAACCAGAAGAGCAGCATCTTACGCTCGCCGAAGATGAACTTCAAATTGGACTCCGCATAAAAGTAATTGCCGATCAAGCTGGTGTAAGCAAACAGGAACACTGCCGCAGTGATGAAGGCGATCCCCACATCGCCCGCAAAGTGATAGACCGCCATCTGAACGAGCGGCATGCCGTTCAGCCCAGCCGCCGTCTGAGGATCCTGAACCATGAACACCAACACGATCATGGCCGAACACGTGCAGATGAAGAGCGTATCGATATAGACTGAAAGCGTCTGCACCAGGCCTTGCTTCGCGGGATGCGAGACCGATGCTGTTGCTGCCGCATTCGGTGCTGAACCCATGCCAGCTTCATTGGAGAACAGACCACGCTTGATACCCAGCATCAAAGCAGATCCCGCAAACCCACCGAATATCGCCTGAAAGTCGAACGCAGAAGCGAACATCATTCCGAAAGCTGCTGGCAGCAAGTTCAGATGCGAGAACGTGATCCAAACGCCCAAGCCGATATAGGCAAGCGCCATGATGGGTACGACCCACGAATTGATGACCGAAATACGCTTCTGACCTCCAAAGATAACAGCAGCGGTAGCGATGGTGAACACAACCCCCAAGACCACCGCAGCACCATTGGTCGCATAATCAGGGATGTAATATTCCAGACCAGAAGCAGCATTATAAGCTTGCAGTTCGTTGAAGCCCACCACATAACAGGCAATGAGCGAGACCGCGAACACGATGCCCATCCAACGTTTGCCCAAACCTTGCTGGATGTAATAAGCGGGACCACCACGGAATTGCCCATCTTTACCGCGAATCTTGAAGATCTGCGCGAGCGTTGATTCAATGAACGCCGATGCGCCACCGATAAGCGCCATGACCCACATCCAGAAGAGCGCGCCCGGGCCACCCATAGCAAGCGCCGTTGCGATACCAGCGATATTGCCGGTGCCCACACGCGACCCCGTCGAGACCATCATCGCCTGAAACGAAGAGATCGCCTTTCCGTTCTTATCGACCTTCTTCTCGAAGAGCTGCGCGAACATATCTTTGATGTAGCGAAACTGCACGCCTTTCGTGCGAATCGTGAAATAGATGCCGGTGAACACGAGCAACGCAACAAGAATGTAGGTATACATGAAGTTATCGATGTCGCCCGTTATCAGAACGAGAAAACTGTTGATGCTATTCGTCTCCATAGGGTCTTCTTTCTTGAAAAAATATGAGAATTCTATTGTGAAGGAAGTTCGCAGTTTGTACAGATAATGTAATGAATTTGATGGCCGATCTTATACTGTAATATCGATCAATAACCCCCTTCTTGCCTACCAGGAATTAAGGAGCTGGCCATGCATGCACCAACCCTGCCCAAGTTGAAGAAGACTCCCAAACGCATCCTCGATCTCGTCCATCTGTTGTTCGCGAGCTTGTGGCTTGGCGGATTCACCATCGTGCTCGTATGCTCGATCATGCTCTGGACGCAAACGATCGATCCGGTCTTCGGGCTTGCAACGATCAACTTTGTCCAAGAGGTCGTGAAAGTCTGCATCCCTGCGCTCATAGCAACCGGGCTTCTGTATGGCTTTGCCACGAAATGGGGCTTCTTCTCTCATGGCTGGGTCACTGCAAAGTGGGTGCTCACTATTGCCCTTGTCGTTTCAACCGCACTCGTTCCCGTCCATCCGCTCTGCTTGAGCGGGATCGTGGCGGGCATGATCGCGCTCTTTGCTCTTTCAATCTTCAAGCCCCACAAGAAAGCTCAAAAAGCGCCACACCGCGCATAACCGCACGAAAAGGAACTGAATGAACGAGATCAAATGCCCTCATTGTGGCCAAGTCTTCACCGTTGACGAAAGCGGCTACGCTGCTCTTTTGAATCAAGTACGCGACCATGAATTCCAGCGCGAGCTGAACGAGCGTGTTTCGCTTGCCGAAAAGAATCGCGAACAGGATATGGCTCTTGCGGTTGCGAAAGCTGAAGAAGAGCTGCGCGCACAAATTGCGCAGCGCGATAGCCAGCTTGCCGCACAGACCGAGCAGTTCCGTGCTGAGGCCAAAGATCTTCAGCTTACAGCTCAAAACGAAAAGGCGGAGCTCGAAAAGCAGCTCGAAGCACTGAAGGCACAACTTCAAGCACAAGCGAGCGAGGCTGATACTGCCCGAAAGCTTGCCGTTGCTGATGCCTTGAGCGCAGAAAGCGATAAGCTGCGCGCCGTCGAAAAAGAGCGCGATTCGCTCGCGCAACAACTTGAAACGCAACGCCAACAGGCTGCGACTGAAACCCAACTTGCGCTCCAGAAGCAAGAATCGACCCTGAAGGACGCCCGCATCACAGTTGAACGCGAGCGTGATGAACTGCGTGCCCAGGTGGTTCGCGAACAAGAGGCACTCGCACGTATCGAAGCCGAGCATAAGGCAACGCTGGCAGAAAAGCTCGCTGCTAAAGATGAGCTCATCGCCGATCGCGAACGCGAGATCCTCCGCATTCAAGACATGAAAGCACAGCTCTCTACGAAGATGCTCGGCGAGAGCCTCGAGCAACACTGCGAGATCGAATTCAACCGTCTGCGCCCCACCGCCTTCCCACATGCCTATTTCGAGAAGGACAACGAAGTGATCGAGGGCACCAAGGGCGATTTCGTCTTCCGCGATTTCGATGAAGAGGGCAACGAGATCATCTCCATCATGTTCGAGATGAAGAACGAAGCTGACGATTCTGTGAATCGCAAGACCAACGAATCGCACTTCAAGAAGCTCGATGCCGATCGCAAGAAGAAGAACTGCGAATATGCGGTGCTCGTTTCGCTACTCGAGCCTGAAAACGAACTTTACAACGCTGGCATCACTGATGTGTCGTATCGCTTCGAGAAGATGTACGTGATCCGACCGCAGTTCTTCATTCCCATCATCACGCTTCTGCGCAACGCGGCGCTCTCTTCGCTGCAGTACCGCAAAGAGCTTGCGCTCGTTCGCCAGCAGAACATCGATGTGACGAATTTCGAAGATCAGCTGGCAGATTTCAAGGACAAGTTCGGGCGCAACTACCGCATTGCAAGTCAGAAATTCCAAAAAGCCATAGAAGAGATCGATAAGTCGATCGATCACCTGCAGAAGATCAAGGACAACCTGATCGGCAGCGAAAACCAACTTCGTCTGGCAAATGACAAAGCCGAAGATCTTACGGTCAAGAAGCTCACACGCAAGAACCCCACCATGAAAGCACTGCTCGACGAAGCGCGTGAAGCGAAAAGCACCTCGACTGACAATGATTAGCTCAAAGGGATTGTCTTGAATCGCGTTCTGTTCAATTCTCTTATCGTTTTTATAGCGGGATCCTGTTACGGATTCATTGTCCCAGCCATCAAGAGCGCAGCTGAGATCGGCATTTATCCTCACACGTTCGTGCCCTTGCAGTATTTGGTGGCCTTTTTAGTGTGCCTTGCTATCATGCTCATTCGACGCATTAAATGGGCATCGCCTAAAAACCTTGCCAAGCTCGCCCTGCTCGGTGTTTTCACCGGCGGTACGAGCGTTTGCTACTGTTCGGCAGTTTCGCTCCTGCCCTCTTCTGCCGCCTTAACGCTGCTCTTCCAGTACATTTGGATCAGCGTGTTGATCGAGTGCCTTCATAAGAAAAAACTCCCAGCAACCTCGACGATCATTGCCATTGTTATCACACTCGTTGGAACGCTCTTCGCAACTGGCTTGCTTGATGGAAGCGTTGCAGCGCTCAACCCCCTTGGCATTGCCTATGGTCTTGGATCCGCGCTCTTCTACGCGCTTTTCCTCTACTATTCAGGAACCTTGGGAACAGGCCAGCCTATTGTACTGCGCACGACCATGCTAACCGCTGGCGGCTTGCTCTTCACTTCGATCGCAAGCCCGGCAGCTTACACGCAAGCCTTCTTCGATCCTATAACTTGGCCGTTCGCCATCGGTTTTGCGATACTTGGCATCCTCATTCCCACTAAGCCCCAAGCTCACCACGGGCATGGTTTCGATCATGGCCTCGAGCGAGCTGCCGGTGGGTATTTTCGCGGCCTGGGCTATCGTGGGAGATGCGCCTTCTCCACTCGTGCTCTTCGGCGCTTTCCTCGTTTTGGCAGGCATTGTTGTCAAGCAACTTCCGTCCCTCATAAAACGAAATACGGGCACTCCTTCGTGAACAGGGGACGGGGCAAGTGTCCAATCCGCGCTATGGG
>OGQT01001730.1_pt1 | contig 16735 bp, 16 predicted proteins | sample 1553261 | NCBI WGS metagenome assembly OGQT01 (sample SAMEA2579992, study PRJEB22360) | human gut metagenome | biome: human gut; feature: human-associated habitat; material: faeces | place: Denmark | collected 2008/2010
TTCTAAGAGACTTCCCAACCGCTTGATTAAGAAGTCTTTTAGAGCATACAACACCCGCCGCTAAGCGATATTTGGCATATTGGCGCACGGCGAAGTGATGCGGCTCCCGTTTTGCCAGTTCCTCAAACATCAGATCGACGGGATTTTTGAAGTCCTCGTCGTCCTCCCGCACCTCCATGGTGTTGATCATCTCGATGAGGGTGGCGAAGTTCTGCTCCTCAACCGGCGCTTCGTAGTAGATATACCCGATGAGCGCCGTGTAGAGCAGCGTCTCCGCCTTGCGCCAGAAGTCGTCGCCGGATTTCCCGTCCCCCTGCGTGTTGGCAATCAGCGTCGTGACCAGCTTCAGAATGTCCTTTTCGCTGTGGAGATACGCGAAGGGGTTGTAGTGGTGGGACTTTTTGAAGTTGATCGTGTTCAGTATCTTGATCCTATACTGATTCCGCTGGAGTAATTTTCCACATTCGACCACAATACTGCCTTTCGGAACAGTTTTGTCAAGATAGAAAACGGAAGTATTACTGATAATTTTCACTTTAGAAATTGGCGGCTTTTACATCGTCACGCATCAGGCGTTTCACCTTATCTTCCAGCGTGTCCTTGCTCTCCTTGCTGAAATGAACGCAGACAACATAGGTGGTGCCGCCTATCCTCATGTTGAACGTTCCTGCCGGAATTTCCTTGTGTTCCTTTGCTGTGTTTGGCGTTTCTTTCATTCAATACCTCCCAAATTAGGTTCTGAAAATCAAGAGGTCATTTTGACCACTTGATTTTGTGTGTATGGCAACTGCTGCACGGCGTGACCAACAGCTCATTTTACGGAATTTGCCCTGCAAAGTGGGGTGGTTCGTTTTGAACCACCCTACATCAAGTGACAAAAGTTGTCATTTGATTCCGCCTGTGCTGCGGTTAAAATCAGTGGGTCATTTTGACCCGCTGATTTCCGGCGTTGCCATGTGTGCGCAAAAAGCCGGACAGGGTGTGTGTCGGCAACGAAGTCCGGCAACGGGCTTCAAAAAACCTCGAACATTGTCCTATCTGGCTCTTATACTGTTTTTGCTTTTTTCTTTGATTTCTCCGTTGCTTTCGTTGTCAACTCTTTAAAAATCCTTATAAATAAAAGAAAAATAAGGGGTTAGCTCGGCAACGGGGTCGGCAACGGGCCGACAACCGGCTCGGCAACGGGGTCGGTTTTTCAGAACGGAATCTCCATCTGTCGGGCTTCTTCCTCAGTCATCTCACGAAAACCGTCCGGCAAATCGGAGCCTGTTGTCGGCAGCCCGTTGCAGGAAACGGGTCGCTCCCAGCCTCGCTGTCTGCCGTACCTGTCAAAGATACGGGGATTGGTAAAGGGTACCCAGCCCTCGATGCTGTTGTTCATTATCTCGTTGATTTCCCGGATTTCCCATTGCTTCGGCTCGTCAAAGGAATGGTTCAGAGCTTCTGCATAGATTAGCTTGGAGCAAACCTGTGTGCCGCTGTAATTGTCAAGGAAGGACTGTATCAGCCCTGCCTTGGTGTCCTCCGGCATGAACTGCTTTTGCAGCTCCCGCAGCTCCTTATTCATATCCTTTGATAAGGTCAGCTTCATCGGGAAATTGTGATAGATGAACATGGCTTCCGCCCACATCAGGTCGATATAGGCTCTGGACGCCGCTTCATCTTCCAGAATGTGAACCTTGGCGTTCTCTGCGTGTACCATGATGGGCAGGAACCTTCGGTTGCCGCTTCGGTCAAGGGGCAGGAAGTCCATCGTATTGGAGCTGCCGCCGAACACACATTGCCGCAGCCTGTCCGCCGGGTGTGTTTCATACGGCACCTTATAGGTTTCCTTCGCCCTGCTGATAAAGGATTTAATCTCTTCAATGCTCTTGGCGTTGGCGGTGGCGATCATTTCAGACATTTCAATAATCCAGTGTCCCTGCATCTTGCGGTAAACGTTGTCGTCGTCAATCCGTTTCAGGTCATCGGAAAACCACTCGTCCATGACCGCCAGCAGCCGGAAGAATGTGGACTTTCCTGCGCCCTGTCCGCCGACCAGACAGAGCATGACTTCAAATTTACAGCCGGGCTTGAACACTCTGTTGATGGCTCCCAGCATGAACAGCCGCAGGCATTCGTAGCTGTACTCGCTGTCCTCCACGCCGAGGAACCGGGGCAGGGCGTAACGGATGCGCTCCGTGCCGTCCCATTCCAGACTGTTCAGATAGTCACGGATGGGGTGGTACTTGTTGCAGTCGGCTACAATGGAGATTGCTTTCTGGATTTTCTTCTCGCTGGTCAGAGTGTACTTGTCCTCCAGATAGAGCATGAGATAGTTCAAGTCCGTGTCGTTCAGGGTTGCTGTCGGCTTGCTCCACCAAAGGGGCTTCACAATATCAATGCGTTCCGTGAGAATATTGTACCTGACAGCACCTTGCAGAACGGGGTCGTTCTGAAATACGGTCAGGCAGTTCCGTATGCTGTTTTTGACGGCTCCCTTATCGGTCAAGTCCAGACTTTCTCTGACTTCCTCCACGGTCATATTCGGCTGTGTGTTCTGCAAATCGCTGCTCAAGTCTCATCACCTCTTTTCTTTGCTCGGCAACCAGAGCCTTCTTTTCTTCGGCTGTGCCGTACAGAAGAACATCAAGCAGATATTCGATGTGGCTTTCTCGTTGCATGGCTTCTACGAACAGAGGATGCCATTCGTCCTCCGGGTGCTGCGGTGCGTACTGCCGTTTCCATGTTCTCAGGTGATGGAAGTAATCAGACAGCACCTTGTAGCATCTGTTTTCCTCCTGCTGGTATCTCTGTTCCGGGGTAGGCTCTCGGATATGGGGCTTGATTCTGTGCTTCTGCCTGTTGTCGTAGCTGATACCGAAATCGTCAGCCAGCTTCATAGCGGCTTCCCGGCTTGGCAGTCCGAACAGCCGGGAAACAAAATCAACGGCATCTCCGTCCGCTTGGCAAGCGAAACAATGGAAACGCTTGTCCACCTTCATGCTGGGATTCTTGTCATCGTGAAATGGGCAGACTGCCATGCCGTGACGGCTGACCTGAATGCCGTACAGCTCTGCTGCCTGTCGGGTGGTCAAGTTCTGTTTGACCGCTTCAAATACATTCATTGCATCTTCCTTTCGGGAAACAAAAAAGCACCCGACATTTTCAAAAGAAAACGGCAAGTGCCTTACAGTTCCATATCCTGTTTTTTGTGCTGTGTGGGTTTCCGCTCCGGCTGCTGCTTCCCCTGTCCCGAATCGTGCTTCAATCTCTCGGTTACGGAGTGCTTCGGTTCGGGTTTCTTCTCAACCGCCTGTTCCGGCGCAAGGACTTTGCCGACCCAATAGCGAATATCCTTCATCGGCTTCAATTCCTCTCTGACGGCGGCAAGCTGCCCGGCAAGCTCGGCATGGGAACGTTTCAGACCGTCGTATTCCGTTTGCAGAGCATCGAGATCGACATTCAAATCAACGCCCTGTTTTTTCAGATAACGGAACGCCTTGTTGAAGCTGTCCAGTTCGTCCCTGTGGCTTTCCGCAAAGGCGGCTTGTCTTGTTCTCCAGCCGATTTTCAGATACTTGTCGTGGACTGCCTTGTGTGTTTTGAAATCGGCAACGGCTCTTTGAATGCCCGTAATGACCTGCATCCGCTTCTCGGCTTTCTTCATAGCTGCGCTGATTGTTCCGGCTTTCTCATTCACGCCTTGCAAGGCTGCGTCCAAATCTCCCAGCGTGAAAAGTTCATGGTTCTGCAAATAGTTCATAGCTTGGGAAACGGCTTTCAGGTCATCGACCGTGCCTTTCTGCTGTCCGTATCTCGACCACTCGCTGCGCTCCGCCTTTCGCAGATTCAGATAAGAGCTGAGAAGTGCGGTAAGCGTGGGGAAAGTATTATTCTTATCCGCTTCCGTTTCCGCAAGGGCGGCTTTGGTAGCTTCCAGAATCTCCGCAATCCAGCTCCGCAGATTTTTGATGGTTCTGCGGACGGCGTTCATCATGCGGTTCGCCGCTTTTATATCCCGGTTCAGATTGCCGATATTGGTTTCAATGCCCTTGCGCTCTAAAGCACAGACGGCGGCTCCCATATGGACTGTCGGGACAATATCAAGTCCCTGCCTTTCATATGAGCGCATATCCACTCGTTCGGGGCTTCCCGACATTTCAAGATAACGGTTCTGCACAATCTCCCAGCCGTGCCGCCATTCCTCGGCGTGGTACTGCTCGTTCCAGTCAACGGTATCCTCCTTGTGGCTTTTCCATCTGCCGGACGGCAGCTTGATTCGTTCGCCGTTTTCGTCAAGGTCATAGACCTTGCGGCTCTTGGGCATCCACTTTCCGTTTTCGTCAATGGCTCGCATGGTCAGCATGATATGACAGTGCGGATTGTGTCCCGGTGGGTCGGGGTCGTGTATCGCAAAGTCGCAGCACATTCCTTTGGATACGAAATGTTCCTCGCAGTATTCCTTTAGCATCTGCGGACATTTTCCGAGCGGCACTTCCCTCGGCAGGGCAAGCACAAAACGCCTTGCAAGCTGTGCGTTCCATTGCTTCTCAACTTCTTCGGCTGCATTCCAGAGCGTCGCCCGGTCTGCATATTCCGGCGGTGCGTTTGCCGGAAGCAGGATCTCCGTGTAAACAACTTCGGGCTGTTTCCTGCGGTGGTCTTTGGATTTCTGGTCGTATTCGGAGAACAGCTTTTCTCCGGCTTGATAGGCTGCTCCGGCAACGGCAGAGCTGCCTTTGCTACGCTGAACGATGCGTATATTCAGATGGGGAACGGGCATTTTGTTGAACCTCCTTTCTCGGCGCAATAAAAAATGACCGCTGCTTTTCGGCACGGTCAAACAAAACTTGTCGGTCAGAAATGATTACTCTGAAATCGTTTCTGGACGGCAAATACACAAAGGGGTAGCTGGCTTTAGCCGGCGCAGGGGAAGTGTAGCTTCCACTGGATGATTGAAGCGAAAGCTGCGGAAATCATCAGGCTCCATGCAAGGGGCTTTCGGCAGAACGCAATGCACAACCTTCAGGTGGTGTATAATTGCGCCCTCGTCCAAAGCCGAGGGTTTAGCCACTGTCCGTTGTCAGCTCGTTCTTTCGGTTCTCAATCAGCAGATTCAGCTTCTTTTGAACCGCTTCGCTGTGGAAGATGAAGGTCAAAAGCTCCATCACGTCATCGTCTGTCAAGATAGTCGGCTCACGCAAAAAGGTTTCCAGCATCCCGGCACGGGTGCAAAGGCGGTGCGTGCGCTCACCTCTGGTCAGGCGTTTCAATTCGCTCTGCAACCGCTTCTCCTTGTGCTTGGCTGCGGTCAGCTTGCGCTCCGCAACATACTGTTTGTGTTTCAGTTTTTCCAATTCTTCGCTCACGGGCAACTTCTCCTTTCTGATAATGGGCAAAACAAAAGCGACCAACTTTTTACGGTTGATCGCCTTTGGGGTTATTGGTATCTCGCTTTACACGTTTCTGTATATCCAGTTTTCCAGACTATCCTTACGACACGGAACAACCTCAACGCCTAATCCTACAATCAGCGTGCTCGAACTGGGCGTAACCTGTACTGCTACTACGGGCTTTCCGATAGAGATAGCGTATTTGATTTCATCGATTGACATTCCATTATTGTTTGCGGGACGATTCGAGCAAACGACAACGCTTGCATAGCGTATTTGCTTTTGAATCTGCGGGTCAACATTGTAACGCCTATCAATATTATCAAAGGGAGAACTTGCTGGAACCGAATAGTCGCGGACTTTGTATTTTGTCCTATCCAACAAGGCGCTTATCGTAGAGTAATCATCATTATTCCATCTGTGCGGTATAAAGACATTGATCATTTATGTACCTCCTAAATTATTTGTTCATCAGAATGAGTTCATGGTTGGCTGATGGATGGTTGGTTACATCTTTGGAGTGTTATGAGAATGAAAATCACTACATAAAGAACGCAAAAAGCATAAGGCAAGACTTTTTCCAACTTCGTGCCCTCAATGTATTTTTTGCTTTTCTTTAGGGACTGCCATTCATCAGAAAAAGCAGAAACAGGCAAACTCTGTTCTAATTTGTTGATGACCTCAAACTTTGCCCTGTTCAGTTCTCTGAAATTTCTGATGAAGAAAATCCAAACGACGCAGACAATGATGCCGGACACGAGCAACATAATGGTTTTTGCGTCCCAAATAAAGGAAGCAGCTGCAACGATTGCAAGATTCAGCGTAACAAAAAGATTGTTCATCGCATCTCTACGCTGACTGACCGCATTTGCCATCTCAACGCAGGTCTGCCATTGCGTCAACAAGGTTTCTTCGCTTTTATCCGTGCCAATTTCAACTGATTGCTCTTTTTCATCCATCTGAACACCTCCAATTTATACCTGTTTGTCATTTTCACAGAGTTCTTTCAACGCTCTTCCTCTGCTTTAAGTTCCGCAATCCCCAGCCCGAAGTATTTCTCAAAGAACACTTTCAGCTTCTCAATGATGCCTTGCTTCTTTTTGGCTCTGCTGCCACCGCCGAAGCGTGATACAGGGGGCATGAGCTTATCAATCTCTGTTCCTGTAGTTTTCAATGCCCCATCACGAAACGCATTGGCAACAAACTTTCGGGTTTCTTCCGGCTTCAGCTTTTCACTCGTGATGATTTCGGTCAAGTCTGTTTCCTCCTGCTCCAGAACAAATCTGCGCCAATCGTCAGTAACCTGCGTATCCACATTGACATGGCTGATAAATGCTTCGATGAGCTCTTTCTTGCTGCGAAGCTGCATACTTGCATCTACCGCCTTGCGGATGGAGGTAAGGATTTCTTTATCTTTACAGTTGCCGTCGTGATATTTTTCAACCAACATCAATATGTAGTCGATATTGATTTCCACCTGCTTAATCAGCTCGATTTCAAATTCAATATCGTCCGTTATATCCTCTTTTTCGGCATCTTCCTTTCTGCGATACTTGTCGTAGAGGTCAAGATAGATGCTCTGATAATTCTGCAAATCCCTTGCGGCAATACTGTCCATTTCCTCAAACTGGTCAAAGGACGAGAGAATATTTCTCATACTGAGGATAGTGCCGAACAATCTGATAAAATCTTTCTCTGCCTGGTCTCCGACAATTTGAGTGTCGAGAGGATATTCAGCTTCCAGTTTTTCAAGCAAATCTACATAGCCGGGATGATACTTGCCGTCATTATCTTCGTAACCGTTCCAGTAATCATTGAAGCTCTTTAGAAGCACAATTCCGCTTGCATTCTTATCGCCAAAGAGGGCGATTGCATCGTCTGTGGCTTTCTGCAAGTCACGGAAGCAGACAATGTTTCCGTAGGTCTTGACGGAGTTCAGAATACGGTTGGTTCTGGAATAGGCTTGTATCAGTCCGTGCATTTTCAAATTTTTGTCCACCCACAAGGTGTTGAGCGTTGTAGCATCGAAGCCTGTGAGAAACATATTTACAACAATCAGCAAATCCACTTCCCGGTTCTTCACTCGCATGGACAAGTCTTTGTAGTAGTTCTGGAACTTGTCAGAGGAAGTATCAAAGTTCGTGTTGAACACAGCATTGTAATCCTGGATTGCGTTCTCAAGGAAGTCACGGGAAGTCCGGTCAAGAGCATCGGTATCAAAGCCTTCCTCTTGCAGAACATCTTCGGGGTCATCCTCATTTGCGGAGTAGCTGAAAATGGTAGCAATCGTAAGCTGTCGATGACTTTCGGCAAGCTGCTTCTTGAACTCCGTATAATACTTCATCGCCATGGGGATGGAGCTGACAGCGAACATGGCATTAAAGCCCGCCATACGCTTGCCCTTCAAGGAATAGAAGCTGTTGCGTTTGGTTTTCTGGTCAAAATGCTCCAGCGTGTATTTGACGATTTCCCGAATACGCTCCGGCGCACCCATCGCCCGTTCAATGTCGATTGCTGAAACATTCTTGTCCTTGATGTTTTCTTTTTCCTTGACCGTATTCACATAGTCGATACGGAACGGAAGCACATTGCCGTCATTGATAGCGTCCACGATGGTGTAGGTGTGGAGCTGGTCGCCAAAGGTCTGCGGCGTGGTCAGCAGCTCCATGTGCTTGCCTTTTCCTGCATTGGCGGCGAAAATCGGCGTGCCGGTAAAACCGAACAGGTGATATTTCCTAAACGCCTTAACAATCTTGGCGTGCATATCTCCGAATTGGCTACGGTGGCACTCGTCAAAGATGATAACGCAATGCTTGTTGAACACCTCATGTCCTTTGTTCTTGGTCACGAAGTTGTCCAGCTTCTGAATGGTCGTGATGATGATTTTATATTGATGATAGCCGCCTTTTTCATCTCTGTCCTCAAGCTGCCGCTGCAATATCCTTGTGGAAGCGTTGCTGTTGGCAGAGCCTTTTTCAAAGCGGTCATATTCTTTCATGGTCTGATAGTCCAGGTCTTTTCTATCGACCACGAACAGAACCTTGTCCACATAGGGAAGTGCGGATGCAAGCTGTGCGGTCTTGAAAGAAGTCAGAGTTTTTCCGCTTCCTGTGGTATGCCAAATATAGCCGCCTGCGTCAATCGTTCCGGTCTTTTTGTAGTTGGTGGAGATTTCGATGCGATTTAAGATGCGTTCTGTCGCCGCAATCTGATAGGGACGCATAACCATCAGAATTTCTTCGGTTGTGAAAACACAATACTTGGTCAGCACATTCAGAATGGTGTGCTTGGCAAGGAAGGTTTTCGTAAAATCAATCAGGTCGGCAATCACCTTATTGTTGCCGTCTGCCCAGAAGGAAGTAAACTCAAAGCTGTTGCTGGTTTTCTTCGATTTCTGCTTTGCAGATTCGCCCATTTCCTTGATGTGGCTGCTTCTGGTGGTGTTGGAATAATACTTGGTATGCGTTCCGTTGGAGATAATGAAAACCTGCACATACTCATATAGCCCGCTCGCCGCCCAAAAGCTGTCCCGCTGATAGCGTTTGATCTGGTTAAAGGCTTCACGGATTGCAACGCCACGGCGTTTCAGCTCCACATGGACAAGGGGCAGACCGTTCACCAAAATGGTCACATCGTAGCGGGTGTCATGGTTGCCCTCGCTTTCCTCGTACTGATTGATAACCTGTAAGCGGTTGTTATGAACGTTCTTTTTGTCTATGAGCTGAATGTTCTTGGAAGTTCCGTCATCTCTGCGGAGCACCTTTACATGGTCGGTCTGAATGGTGCGGCTCTTTTCAACAATGCCATCGTTAGCATTGGCAAGGATCTCCGTGAAGAAGCGTTTCCACTCGCTGTCAGTAAAGGTATAGTTATTGAGCACTTCTAACTGCCGCCGCAGGTTGGTAATCAAGCCGCTTTCATCGTGAACAGAAAGATACTCATATCCCTGTTCACAGAGCAGGCGGATAAACTCCTTTTCCAGTGCTGCTTCGCTCTGGAAGCTGTCAGACCGTGCGCTCTCCGGCGTATATTCCGCAACAACGGTGCTCTCATTGCTTGCGGCAATGATGTTATAGGTGCTCATGCGGCAACCTCCTTCGTTTACTGCTCCTTGAAAGTCAGCAGTTTATCTCTGTAGTATTCGTATTGCTTTGTCCTCGCCTCGATCTCTGCCGGCAAGCCGGAAGTCAGGTCGTTGCAAAGAGCGTCAAAGCGGTCAAGGATGGAAACGATACGTTCCTGTTCGCTTGTGGTGGGGATAGGTACGCACAGTTGTTTCAGTGCGCCCATATCTACGCTGTTAAAATTACCCTGAAACAAATGTCCTTTACACCATTCATCCACCTTGTAGAAGTAGTAATTCATAAACCGCATATTGACCATATCAGCAAAAGCGGCTTTCGGTGTAAAGAAGGAAAACCTTTGATTGCCAAGGCACTCGACCGTAATCAAGGCGTGTTCGCCGATGGTCGCAGAAGTGGAGAGCGCAATCGAATTTGCGGGAATCTTCCTTCCGCCTTTTACGGCTGCTTCGGTAACTTTTTGCAATGCACTCGAAAGAACGTGTCCGTTCATGCGAATGTCCTCCATGCGGAACCAATCTACCGTTCCGTTTGTCCAATATTCGGGATTCGTCTTTGACGGCGTATAACCGTTCCGAATATCAAAAATCTTTTCAAGCGGCAGCAAAACATAACCGAAAACATATTGACACAGCCGAATCAGCGCATTATACTCGTCTGTCTGTCTGTCTGTCTGTCAAGATTGTCCTGCCGCCCTCTGCAAATGTCAAGAGCTGTTCCCTGTAAAGTTCATATTGTTTTTTACGGGCTTCAATCTCCGCAGGCAGACCGATTTTCAGGTCGGAACAGATAGCGTCGAAGTTGTCAAGGACGTTGACTAAACGATTCTGCACATCAAGTGCGGGAACGGGAATTTCATACGCAAGAACTCTTTGAAAATCCAGAGAATCAACCGTTCCGCCTTGCTTCTTTGTAGATTTGCGAATGTTCTCTGCGTAGGCTTGTAAAGCGTGAAATACATAACGAGAAGATATTCCCTCCTTGACCACAAGTGCCTTTATATCCTGATTGACCGTTGTTTTGAACGGAACATAAGCAACCGGAAAAGTATGCTTCAAAATGCCGGAACGAGTAACAACGGCAATCGTTCCCTCCGGCAGCAATGCCATACCTCCCTCGTCAAGAGCCTTTTCGGTCAAATGGTCCTCGGTATCTTCAAGCGTTGGAGCTTTCATGTCTTTAGATGAAATCCACGGAATAGTGCCATTCTCCCAAAATTCTTTATTAGCCGTAGACGGAGTTTTCCCACCACTCCACTTTCCAAGGTTGGCAACGGAAACCATCTTGCTTTCGTTTTCTGGTCGTTCAAGCAGTTTAGTTCTATAATACTCATACTGCTTCTTCCTCGCTGTAAGCTCCGCTGTAAGCTCCGCTGTAAGCTCCGCTGTAAGCTCCGTGAAATTGTCCAGAATACGGACAATTTCACTCTGCACAGGCAGAGGGGGAACGGGAATTTGCACATGTTCAATACTGGAGACATGAACGTGGGGGACTCCTCCTCCCTTTTTCGTCGAATAAATGAACTCTTGGATACTCGTCAAAAAGTAATATAGATACTTCGTAGAGAGCTGTTCGTTTCCCTTGATGGAAAACGCATCACAAACAAATATCGGTCTGTCCCAATACTGGACGTAACCCGCTCCCGCGCCGCTCCCCGCAACGGTGATTGTCTCACCCTCCCTGTTGAACGTATCGCAATAATAAGCGGGTTCGCGTCCCCCGGAAATGACAGGAATCTCACCCTCACACACATTCTTTTTGGTAATGGAAGTGCCTCTCTGCATTTCCGCGATTTTGCCCAATTCATGATATTCCACGCCATTCGGGCAAAGTTCCTCTATAAGTTGTTCAAGTTTCGTCATATTACGACCTCGTTTGCGCTAACAGGTTCAAAATATGTGAAGAATAACTGCTTTTGCAAATTATCCACCTGTTTGCTTTATTACATAATTGTTTGTTGATTTTTTCTATCCACTCACTTTGAGCTTGGACAAATCCTCCGAACTCACTTTTGCTGGCTTCTTCAGATAAGCAACAACAAATAGCAATTCGAGGGGCTACGGGAAAAACATATTTTGCATCGGAGAAAGAATCTATAAGTACCGGCATATCGGACAGAACATACGGATCGTCATTTGGCGCTGTCAAAACGTAAATTACACATTTGCTGAGTATAAATGACGCAGTATATTCCAACAGACTTTGTCCTTTTAACTGCTCCTTGGCATCCTCACTCAACACCAACCCATTTTCTTTTAAGTATTCAAAACCACTTTCTCTTGATAAAAGCATCATGCGATAGGTAGCTTTATCGTATATCTCTTTATCTACATCACTTGTAAATTGTCCTTTTGGGCTGTTGTTTATTATTTCTCGTACCATCGGAAGCCGTACCAACTGCAACGCTATAAATAGTGCAAACGCAACTTCTTCATCCAGAGACAATGTCTGTCTATTGGATAAGTTACTATCTACTTCCTGTAATACATTTGCGATATGCCCCTCAATTTGAGCAAACTTATTTTCTATTACGTTCCTGTCAAAATAAGAGCCATCCAAATTTTTTGTCTCATACATATCTTTTTCAAATAGTATGGCGGTTGCCTTTGATGTGATTGCTCTTATTGGAGAAGATTGCTTGTCGATAATGCAAAGCAAACCATTCTCGTCTGCAAAATTCCGCATGATAAACTGTGGCACATAGTGTTGCTTAATTACAGGCAAAATTTTCGTCTCCTTTATGATCCTATCTCCGCAATAATTCTGTCAATCTCCTCACGGAGAACCTGTTCACGGGCAACGATTTCCGCTATTTCTGCATTGAGCTTCACAATGTCGATTTTCTCTCTGGTGTCCTCGGCTTCCACATAGGTGGAAACAGAAAGATTATAATCATTGTCCGCAATTTCCTCATAGCTTGCCAGATGAGAGAAGTGTGCTTCCTCGGCTCGATTGGCAAAGGTGTCCACGATTCTTTCAATGTTCGCCGGTGTCAGCTTGTTGTTGTTCGTTACCTTGATACATTCAGCAGAAGCATCAATAAAAAGGGTTTTGTTGTCGGCTTTGCCTTTTTTCAGAACCATAATACAGGTCGCAATAGAAGTTCCGAAGAACAAATTGCTCGGCAGCTGAATAATGCAATCAATAAAGTTGTTGTCAATCAGATACTTTCTGATTTTCTGCTCTGCGCCGCCACGGTACATAATGCCGGGGAAGCAGACGATCGCTGCTGTGCCGCCTGTTGCCAGCCACGAAAGGGAGTGCATGATAAAGGCAAGGTCAGCTTTAGACTTCGGTGCGAGAACACCAGCCGGAGAAAAACGAGGATCGTTAATCAGCAAAGGGTTATCATCGCCAGCCCACTTGATGGAATAGGGAGGGTTGGAAACGATCAGCTCAAACGGTTCATCGTCCCAGTGCTGCGGTGCGGTCAGCGTGTCCTCACAGGCAATGTCAAACTTATCAAAACCAATATCATGCAGGAACATATTGATGCGGCAGAGGTTGTAAGTCGTGATATTGATTTCCTGCCCGTAAAAGCCGTTTCTGACGGCATCCCTGCCGAGAATCTTTTCCGCTTTCAGAAGCAGCGACCCAGAGCCGCACGCAGGGTCATAGACCTTATTGATTTCGGTCTTGCCCACCGTGCCGAGTCTGGTCAGCAGTTCGGAAACATCCGCAGGGGTAAAGAACTCGCCGCCGGATTTTCCTGCCCCGGATGCGTACATGGTCATCAGATATTCGTAGGCATCGCCAAAGGCATCAATATCGTGATCCTTTACATCGCCGAGGTTCATGTTGGCTACGCCGTGCAGGAGTTTTGCAAGACGTTCATTTCTCTTTGCAACGGTAGAACCGAGCTTGTTGCTGTTTACATCAAAATCATCGAACAATCCGGCAAAGCTGCTTTCGGAAGATGAGCCTTTTGCAGAGCTTTCAATGTGGTTGAATACACGCTCCAAGGTTTCATTCAGGTTTTCATCGTTGTCGGCTCTGAGATTGACATTGCAAAACAGCTCGGACGGAAGAATAAAGAAGCCCTTTTCTTCTACCAAGCCGTCACGAGCTTCCTCAGCTTCGGCATCCGGCATTTTTGCATAGTCAAAAGCGTTGTTTCCGGCTTCCTGTTCACCGGAATTGACATAGCTTGTCAGGTTTTCGGAAATGTATCGATAAAACATCGTGCCAAGAACATAGTTCTTAAAATCCCAGCCGTCAACGGCACCACGAAGTTCATCAGCGATTGCCCATATCGCACGGTGCAGCTCGTCCCGCTCCTGCTCTTTCTTTGTATCAATCATTGTTTCCGTTCTCCTTTTCATCAGGTATAAATTCCAGAATATCGTCAACGCCGCAATCGAGGGCAAAACATAGCTTTTCAATGCTCTCCAATGAAACATATTGGTCTCTTCTAAGTCGGGTTAAAATGTTGGCACTAAAGCCTGCCTGTTCTGTCAATTCAGCCGTTGCAATACCACGGTCGATTAACAGATGAAATAGTTTTTTATATGTAACAGCCATAGTACCCTCCCGATTTAAGAATATCCTTGTTTATTGTATCACGATAATGTGAATTTTTCAAGCAGTCGGGATGAAATATCTTGATTTAATCGTTTTGAATCTGTATAGCCTTAAAAATGAGAAAAACGATAGAACTATACCTTGCTATGCAATAGCGGTCAAAACATCGAGTACAGACCCGACATTTTGACCGCATATCGCCCCTAAACGTTACATTATTCCGTCCTGCTCCTGAACCCGGTTTGCTTGGCGTTCTCGCTTGCTTTCCGTCTGCGTTCCTCGCTCATGGGCGGTTGCAGACGGATGGACAGTCGGGATCTGTCCAGCACATAGGAAACGCCGCCTTGCTCATGGGTCTTTTCCTGTCGGCAGAGGTCGGGGTACTTCTTAGCGAACAGCGCCAGCCGCTTTTTCAGTCCGGCGTTGAAGGTGTAGATGCTTGCCGTATCTTCGCCCTCGTTGAACAGAATGATGGTTTCCTTTTCATACTTCGTCAGCTTCGCCATAATCGTCCTCCATATCGTAGCTGCTGATTTCTGCCAGCCGCAAAGTCAGTTCCGCTTCATAATAGCCGTCCATTTCCATGCGGAGCGTGGGGTAGAAGCAGCGATACCAGTCGTGCGCTTCCTCGGCACTCAGCTTGATTGCAAGGTCGTTGAACAGCTCTCCGGCAACAGGGTCGGGTGTGATAGCCGCCAGCATTTGCAGACGGTCAACCGTTGCCCTGTGGTTGGGGCAACCGAAGGTGTAAAGGGCTTTCTTCTCGTTGATGTTCAGTTTCATAGTGTGTTCCTCCTTGATTTTTGATAAATGAAAAGCGGCAGGGACTTCACAAAGAAATACCTGTCGCTTTTGCTTCGGTATGAAATTAGCGGGTCTGGACTTGGAATATCAGCAGTAAATCAACTCATGCTTGATGATTTCCTCGGCTCGGCTGCGGATGGAGTTCATGGACTGCACCCATAGCATCTGATTTTCCGCTTTCATGGTTTCGTCCACGCCCTCGGCTTCCGCCATCTGCCCAATGATAAGACTGCATCTTTCCGTTGCCTGCTCGTTCAGATCGGCAAGGTAGGTGTGTAGTTCACCTGAGAGGACAAGGGTCGAATAGAGGGCAGGGCGAAACTGTCTCAAATACGCCCTGTGAAGATTGCCCCACCTGCCAATGGGACGGTGTTCCTCCGGCAGCTTCCAGTCCGGCACATAGTAATCGCCTACGAGAATGTAGTCGATGCCGTTTTCGTGGATTCTTGGCTTCAATTCTTTCATGCTGGTAGTTCCTCCTGTCTTGCTTTCTTTTTGTGGTACTCGTCTCTGCGCTTGGCAAGGGTGGCTTCATATCGCCGGATGGCTTCGAGGTCTCCGGCTTCCGCATCGGCTTTCATTTTCTGATAGCATCTGACGGTAGCTTCACTCTGATGTTTCCGTTTTTCTGCCAGTTTCCTTGCGGCTTCTTCATCGGTCTTGGCAAGCTCCACAAGGGCTTCGTGTTCAGCCTTGCGCCGGGCAGTCCTTGTGCGGACATACTCCGCTTTCCGTTCTGCCATCATAGCGGCATATTCGGGGTCAGCCGCCATTCTCGCTTCCTCACGCTCCTTTTTGCGCTGTCTGGCTTCGGCTTCCTTGGCTTTCAGAGCTTCCCACGCCTTAGCTGCTTCCGGGTCGGTCTTTGCCTTTTCTTTCAGCTCGGCTCGTGTCAGCTTCTTTTTCTTGCATCCTCGTTCTATCCGCTTGCGCTCTTTTTCAAGCATCTTTTCACGCTTGATGCGCTCTTTTTCCTCTAACTGACTGATATATTCCGGGCTGGCTTCTCTGGCTTCCTTTAGCTTCTGGCGGTACTTCTGATTCCGTTCACGCTGATATGCCAGATGTTCTTCATACTGTGCGATAGCGACCGGGTCTCCTGCTTGTGCAGCTTCTCGCATAGCATACAGCTTTTGCTTTCTGCGTTCTTCCGAGCGTTTGCCCTTTTCCTGCTTCTTTCGCAGCTGCTCGGCTTCGATGGCGGCAATGCGTTCTTCCTCGGAAACAGCTTCAACAGGCGGGTAGTAGTTGCCGATGAAATTGAAATGAATATCAATGTTCTGCTGGCGGTAGATAGTCCGTCCGCCTGTGGCTTCGTGAACCTCAATCCTGTCAATGAACGCATAGAGCATGGTATCGGTCAGTTCCTCGCAGTCCCGGTATTTCCTGACCAGAGCGATAAAGCGGGATGCGTCCACCTGCTTGATCTCGTCCTGCTGAACCAGACTTTCCAGCTCTGCAACACGCTTTTCCAACACAAGCTGTTCTTCATCGTACTGCTGAATCATGCGCTGTGCCTGTCGCTCCGGCAGCAAACCGTTTACGGAGCTTTCATACAGCTTATTGATTTTTTCATCTAAATCAGCTATCCGCTTCTTCGCTTCGGCAAGCTCCTGCTGTCCGTTGTCCGATGCTCTTGCCTGATGCTCATTCCAAACGGCTTTGAGCTGGTCAATGAACTCGGCTTCGTTTTCAAGGACATATTTGCTCACCGCCTGAATTGCCCGCAAAATCGCCGCTTCCAGAACCGATGTTTTCACATAGTGAGAGACGCAATCGTTTGTGGCGTTTCGGTAGTTGCCGCATTGAAAAGCGGAATCAGAATCATAGCGTTTGCCGCTGTGCTTGGTTTCTGGGCTGATAAATCCCATCCTTGCGCCGCAGTCGGCACAGTACACCAAGCCGGACAGGCGGTGGGAGTAGGTGCCGTTCGCCACTCTCGGAATAACTGCC
>OGQT01001734.1_pt1 | contig 16689 bp, 14 predicted proteins | sample 1553261 | NCBI WGS metagenome assembly OGQT01 (sample SAMEA2579992, study PRJEB22360) | human gut metagenome | biome: human gut; feature: human-associated habitat; material: faeces | place: Denmark | collected 2008/2010
GTACTTTTGCTTTCGCATCAAAATAAACTCTTCTTTCTTTATCTCCTTTTCCGTAGACGACACATTCTCGTTCTTCAAAGTCTATGTCTCCAATATTCAAATTGACCAATTCGCCTACTCGTATGCCTGTTGAATATAGTAAATCAATCATTGCAAGATCACGAATCTGTGTACAATGATCTCTTAGCTGTTCGATTCCTTCATCGGTAATCACACTTTTCACAACTGTTTTTGTCTTAATCTTATGAATCCTTCTCATCGGACTTTTCAAGATATAATCTTCTTCCTCTAACCACGTAAAGAAACTAGAGATATTTCGCCTGATATTATCAATCGTAACATTGGAACAATTATTTCTCTTTTGATAATCCGCAAGATACGACCTCATTTCATCTGTGGTAATCTTGCGGATTTCTTTTTTTGTTTGTGAAAGCATATGTTCTGCTGTCACTTTATAATATTGAATCGTACGTTCCGAACATCCTTCTATTCGTTTTGCATCTAAGAACATTTTTAGGAATTCTTCATTCGATATCTGTTGTTTCTCAGGTTCGTTCTCTGAAAATGTTCTTAAAATTACTTCCTGTAATTTTTTCATCTGTGGCACAGTTAAATACTCTGCCATCTCATTTAGTATTGTTACAATTTTCTCTTCCATGTTGGTACACTCCTTTTTATATACCAACATCCTTCAACCATTCTTTATTCTAAATTTATGAAATAAAATACTGACATTCCTGATAATATGTTTCAGCTTCTTTTTGCATTAATTCCAGTAATTGATCCACTTTATGATGTTCTCTAAATTCTTTTAGTCCCTCTAAATACTTGCTTCGGTCATCATCTAAGATAATAAATGGTACTAACTCGTCGTATTTCAGACTTTCTCGAAACAATATCATTCTTCCCGTTCTTCCATTTCCATCCTGAAATGGATGAATAGACTCATATCTTGCATGAAATTCAGCAAGTATTTTCATACTTTTCTCTTGCTTATGATACCAATCCAAAAGTTGTTTCATCTCTGTTTCTACATCCTTTGGCAATGCCGTTTTATACATTCCAATCATATTCGGACGTTTCTTATAATCTCCAATTGCATATCCATTCGCCCGGTCTTCAAAAACTCCTGATTTCAACTCATAATGCATCTGTTTAATTAGATTCTCTGTCAATTTTTCTTCCAAAGTATCTAACATGTAATTAAACATTAAGAAATGTCCATTCATTTCTTCTACATCTTTCGCACGATAATAATCATCATTGACTGGCAATGTTCCATTGTCAAATAATGATGCCGTCTGTTCTGGCGTCAACGTACTTCCTTCAATTTTATTTGAATTGTATGCCATTGCTCTTTGCGTATAAGCATACACTCCTGATCTGTCAAATCGTTTTCGCTCTATTTTAAATCGTTCAATTAACCATCGTTTAAATTCTGACATCTTGATATTGCCTCCTTTCTATCCAAAATATTCTTGCATTAATGAATCAAATAATAACTGTGTTTTTTCTAGTGACTTCTGAATCTCAAACTTCGATTTGTTGACTTGTTGGACGAAGGCTGCGAATTGGTTTTGGAGATCATATGTAGGAATAAACACCTTAAGTTTTCTTATCCTCTCCATTCCCAATGCCGCCTTAGCTGTATCTGCAGAATTTTTTACTATATATGAATTAAGGAACATCAACATATACATAAAATATACTGAATTATATATTTTTGCATCTACTCTAATTTTTGCTACATTTGGTGCTAAATGATATTTATATTTATCATCAATTAGTGCTACATCTCCAATATTAGCACCAACATATGTCATAACAACATCTCCAGGCAACAATTGTGATCTTGGTAGCGCATCTGATACCTCATTTGAAATAAAAGACAAATCTTTTCTATTCAACGTTCCATTTTTAACATTTTGAGCTTTAACCATGACTACATCACCTGTGTCATCATATTCTATATATTTACTATATTCAAATCCCGCAAGCTTAGTAACAAAACATCCATCTCCTATTGTAGATTCTGGCCAACTCATATTATTAATTATTGGATCTCCAAACATCTCAACAAATCGGGCTTGAATAAGCTTATCTAATTTTTGAATTTCTTGCTGATACATAACTATAACAGAATTTAATTTATCTAATACATCTGCCGTTTTAGCCTGTTCCATTTTTGAAGGAATTGGTACATCAACTTTCCTTACCATTTCACTATTAAGATTATTTACCACCCCTCCAACAGCCATACTTTTAAATTTTTCATATGTTGTTTTTGAACTCAAATAATAATACAGAAACCTCTTATCAAACAAATCATCCTTGTCACGTAAAACTAACCATCCGTCATGAATACATCCATCTATTTTCAATATATATGGTCTTCCAAAACTCATTGAATTCGACAACAAAAAATCCCCTGGTTGAACATATCTAGATTTTTTCATTCCTTCTGGTTTAATTTTTTGAGCTGTTTCTGTTATGTACATTGATTCCGTAGTATCTCCAATTTTTATCCAATTAATTCCATTTTCATCATCTGTAATGAATTGATTAATTGGCCGTGGTGATCCACCTCGTTCAACAATACAAATATCTCCAATTTTTTTGTATTCCCAATTATTATTCATCTCTTCATTCCTTGCAAATTCAAATTTTTCTATCGACTAATCATCATTTTCTTCCAACATTTTCCTTAATTCCACCAGATTCTTATGAATCTCCACCTCTAATTCCTCAATATCTTTCAATATTTCCTCTGTTGGTGGATATTCTACTGGAATATACTCGATTTCTTTATATTTATTGATAGAGAGATCATAGTCATTTTCAACAATTTCTTCTTTTGGCACAAAAAAAGACTGTTCTGTTCGTTTTCTTTCTTCTTCCTTTTCTAGATTCTGGTATCTCTCAATGATATCTGGAATATCATTTTCCTCGATTTCCTGACGTTTATCATCTAAGGTTCTTCCATCAGCTTTCATATCATAAAACCAAACTTTATCCGTACCACCTGCCCCTGTCTTTGTGAACAGTAAGATTGCTGTGGATACTCCTGCATATGGTTTGAAAACTCCAGATGGCATAGAAATCACTGCATTTAATTTGTGATTTTCAATTAATTCTTTTCGAATTGCTTTATGTGCACGGCTGCTTCCAAATAATACTCCATCTGGTACGATAACTGCTGCCCTTCCTCCAATTTTCATGATGCGAAGGAATAAAACAAGGAATAATAATTCTGTTTTCTTTGTTTTTGCAACCTTTAAAAGATCTGCTGATACTCCATCATAATCTAAACTTCCTTTAAATGGTGGATTGGCAAGAATTAATGAATACTTTTCTTTGTCTGTATTCATCTCTGACAAGCTGTCCTTATATTCAATATTTGGATCATCAACCCCATGAAGCAGCATATTCATTGCACCGATTCGAAGCATCGTTCGGTCCATATCAAATCCATAAAACATCTCATGATTAAAATGTTCTCTTTGTTCTGCATTCAAGAATAAATCTTGATGATTTTTACGCAAATACTGCTGTGCTTCCATTAGGAATCCTGCTGATCCCATTGCTGGATCGCAGATGATATCCGATGGTACTGGTTTTACCAGTTCTACCATCATCTGAATGATATGTCTTGGTGTTCGGAATTGTCCGTTCTTTCCTGCACTTTCCAATTTTGACAGCAGGTATTCATATAAATCTCCTTTGCTGTCTCCTTCCAGATTTAACCCGTCAATTCCATCGATTACTTTGGTAAGTAACGCTGGTGTTGGAATCTTGAAGATTGCATCTCCCATATATTTGCTGTAGGCAGATTCTCCATCTGGATGTAGATTCTTAATGAATGGAAATACTCCATTCATCATCAGATCATAAATCTCATTCGCATCTCCCAGATTCTTAAATTTGCTCCAACGATACTGCTGACAATCGGCTGGAAAGATTCCTTCATATGGAATTCCTAAAATATTCGCATCTCTTTCTTTTCTGGTCTCTACTTCATCTAACTGTTTGATAAATAATAGATAGTTAAACTGTTCGATAACTTCCAATGGATTTGTAATTCCACCTGTCCAGAAAATCTCCCAAATCTTATCTACTTTGTTCTTTAATTCACCCGTAATCATCTTACTTCCTCTTCTTCGTTTTCATTTTTATTGTACATGTCTCTTCAACGCTTCCAGATAAATTGCCCCAAGTCTGCTAGGTTTTGTCTTCTTATGTGTCACATAACCAATATGCATCTCGCCTTCTTCTGCAAGCGGAACTGCGATAATATTCTCTCCATTTAATTCCTTGTCGATCACACCGCTGCTGATCGTATATCCATTTAATCCGATCAATAAATTAAACAGGGTTGCCCTGTCTCTGACTCGGATGTTCTTTGAACGTACTTCCGTACTGAACATCTCTTCAGAATAATAGAAAGAATTATGTTCTCCCTGCTCAAATGACAGATATGGATAATCTTGTAAGTCTTCCATTGTCACTTGATCTTTCTGTGCCAGTGGATTCTTGTCACAAATAAAAATATGTGGTCTTGCCACAAATAATTCTGTAAATTTGAGATCATTTGCTTTCATGATCTTCTCTAATACAGATGCGTTAAATTCATTGAGATATAAAATTCCAATCTCACTTTTCATTCTTGCTACGTCATCGATGATCTCATAAGTCTGTGTCTCTCGCAGACTGAAATCATAATTTTCACTTCCATATTCTTTGATTAAGTCTACAAATGCATTGACTGCAAAAGAATAGTGCTGTGTTGAAATGCAAAATTCCTGTTTCCCACCATTTTTATGTTTATATTTCTCTTCGATCAATGCCGCCTGTTCCAGCACCTGTCTTGCGTATCCGAGGAAAATCTCTCCTTCTCTGGATACATGAATTCCTTTGTTGGTGCGGTCAAAGATCGTGATCTGCATCTCTTTTTCCAGTTCCTTTAGGGCTTTTGTAAGACTTGGCTGTGAAACAAAAAGTTCTTCTGCCGCCTTACTGATCGTTCCGATCTCCGCGATTGTTACGACATATCTTAGTTGCTGTAATGTCATCTTTTTCTTCCTTCTTTAGTCCTTTTTGTACCAATTATACAATAGATCATTTCATATGGCAAAGACTAGCTATTTCATGTATTTTTTGAAAAACTGCTCGATCAGACTTAATGTTGGTTCCACCAAAAGTATGGATGTCCATGATCTGCACCTTCTACCAGATAGAATGTGGCATCTTTTTCTTCTTCTTTTAACTTCTTATATAACTGAATGCTCTGATTTGGTGCTACCGTATCATCTGCTATTCCATGCATCATAAGAACTGGTGGTGATGGAAGTTCTTTTTTTACATAATTCATACATGTGATCTGGTCAGATAATTCTGGATGTTCGTAAACATTTTTACTGCCGATTTCTAATCCTTCCGGGCTGTCTGGCTCTCCTTGGTTTGGTGTTGTTGGAAAGTCTTCTTTGATTTTTACACAGCTTACACCATATAAATCTACAACTGCATTAACTTTGCAGGAATATTCTTTGTATACATCTGTATCCATGCAATTCATATCTGCCGTAAATGCTGTGATAAATGCCGTATTTCCACTGCTGGAATCTCCCATCAGGAAGATATTTTCCGGGTCAATCTTAGTTTGTATGTCCTCTAGTGTCATATTTTCTCCATTCCTGATCATCCACCAAGGTTGATCCTGTAGTTTCCATGATCTTTTAATAAAAATTGTTTTTGTATAGAATCTTTGTCATATTCTGATTTCTTTCCATGTCCCTCTTCTTTTAATTTTACCTTAATTTGCAGATATTGTCTCTTTTTTATTGTTCTTATGTTAATTTTCAAGTCAATATCGCTTTGAAACCAGTCATTTGCTTTAAAATAATTAATCTGAATCGTTCCTTTTGATTTCTTATGATTGTCGATCAAAGGAATTCTTGCCTCACATGTTCCATACCCTGCATTCTCTTTATCCAGTTCTAAGTGCTTCTGCTTTGTGATATAAAATTTATCCATTGTTTTGGTACCTGTCATATAAGCATGATCATAATCTATGCTCATAGTCTTCTGATATTCTTTTGTTGAATGAATTTTAACTTTTACATATGCAGCATTTCCACGAAAGTATGCAAATACAATCACACAAGCTGCAACAAACAATATACCTATAATACCAACCACTACTTTTTTATTTTTCATCCTAAAACACCTCCATATGAATAGTTTATCATATGGAGGCATCTTAGTTGCATCTTTATACTTATTTATTTTATTCGCGGTTCTTCAATGCATCGGAAAGTCCGACTTTATAAATTTTTCGCACTAACAGCTTATTAATTACCAGATATGTAATAATAATTCCTGCATAGATCATCGCATATAACTGCCATGAAAAACTTAAATTCATACCACAGGCAATATTAGAAACCATCGCTGGATACATCGCATCCATTAATTTCTTAGATAACGGAACACTGATCAACGCTCCAATTACGATCATATAAAAATTTCCATCGAGATAAAGCTTCTTAATCTCTTTCTTTCGGTATCCAAACACCTTCATCAATGCAATATTTTGTGCAGAGCGATCGATCATGACTTTGATCATCAGATACATAACAATTCCAAAGATTAAAACAGAAAGTCCAACAACCATTCCCATCATCGGTTTCATCATATTGATAAATATATCAGAGCTTTCCTCGATATTCTTTTTACTCGTCGTTGCATACAACTTTCCAGAGTCAATTGACAATTTCTTCTTTGATACGACCATGTTGTAATAGTCAGATGATGTCTGGAAAAGATCTCTCATGCTGTCAATATCCATAAATGCATACAAACCAGATGAATATTGTGTAATATCCGCTACCTGGAATGCATAATCCATTTCTTCTTCCTCGTCAGACAATACAATAGAATCACCTTTTTTCAGATCATATTTCTGTGCCATTGCTGATGAGATCACGACTTTATTCTTTGCCTTAGGAAGGTCTTTGTCCTGACTGAAATATGGATTATCATTTTCCATTCCGATCAAAGAAATCTCCAGATCATATCCCCATATTTCTTTATGCAATCCCTTTACAAAGCAGGCGTCCCCTCCTTTTGGTACTTTTTTATCTGGATATTTGTAAGTATACATATATTCAAACTTTGTATCTTTCTTATTTTCTTTACTGATATGATCACACATTGCATAGCAGTCCAGACCGATCATCATGACTAACAGTGCAATAAACATTCCAAAGATTACCGTAAATCCAGCTCTTGACTCACGCAATAACTGTCTGATCCTGAATTTTGTAAGAAATGGCATATGACCCAGTTTGACTTTTGAAATATGCCCTTTCTTTTGTTCATTTCTTATCATGGAAAGTGCAGGTCTTGAAAGTTTCTTTCTTATAACAAAGTAGTTTACAATCACCGCAACCAATGGCGGCATAATGACTCCATAAACCAGAAGATAAACAAGAAGTTCCGGAGTTAACTCTGGTATAGAGAAATAATCGTAGCAATCCTGCATCTGTACTGGAATTCCCATCGGACTGTATCCAATGATTGTTCCAATCAGTCCTGCAATAAATGTTACGAAGACCGGAATTCTTAGATAACATTTTAAAAGCTGCTTTTTGTTTACTCCCAATGCATATAATGTTCCGATAATGCTGCTTTCTTTCTCGATCCCATGAATGACAAAGACTGAAATCACATAGGTAAACAAGATCATGATGATCACACCTGCCACAATTCCCGCAAGTTTATTAATGACCTGATCATCTGCAGCTGCTCCGATTCTTGTATTATCCGATGCTTTTAAAAACTGAGTCAGATTTGATGTTTCCATATCAAATGCTTTCATCAGTTCTTCTGTGCCTTCTTCTAGTTTATCCGTACCTTCTTTTAACTTATTGCTTCCATCCGATGCTTTCTTCACACCATTGGTATATGCTTTGATTCCATCTCTGTATGTTTTTAATGCATCCAGCTGTTCTTTGGCTGATTCTAAGGATAATCTTGTCAATCCATCACTTGATTTTGCGATCAAATCTTTTAGAATACTTGCATAGTTATTTTCTGTCAGAGATGTTACTCCAAAGGATGCCAGCTGGCTTTCTGCTGTTTTTAAATATGCCTGAAAGATCTGATCGGCACCTTTTTGTAATGTTTCATTGTTTTCACTTAGTTTATTTAATCCGTCTGACATCTGGGTGCTTGCATCGGTCAGTTTTTTGATTCCATCTTTGATGTCATCTTTCTTACCTGCAGTTTCTTTCCAGTAATCTTTAAAATATGGATCATCGACATCATCTGGGTTAAATGTGATCTTCTTTAATTTATTTTTTAACTGTTTCTGGCTCATTGCACCATTTAATCGGTATGCATAGATGTATTCTTCAGATTGAATGCTGTTTTCATTGTCTTTTAGATTATCGTAAGCATCCTCTGTCACAAATGCAAGTCCAAACTGTTTGCTGTCTACAGTACTATCTGACAACTTTTCATAACATGCATCGTAGTCTGGAACTGATCCGATTCCTGTTACTTTATAGGAATCACCATCGATTGTGATCTTTGATCCTATTTTTAAGTTGTGTTCTAAAGCATATCGTTTTTCTACAACAACTTCGCTTGCTTTTTTTGCTAGTCGGCCTTGATCCAGATTAATTTTATCGACTTTTTTACGATTCTTAAAGATTCTCAGCTTGCTTCCATCTTTTTGTCTAAAGTCAAGATAGAATGTCTCTTCTAATGTAATCCCTTTCTTTGTAAGGTTCTCTTTTTGTTTTGTCGTTAATGGCACAAACACCTGAAACTGTCCGTCTTCCAGTTTATGTTTCTTAGCCTGCTTTGCAGTTCCGTCAATAATCGTATCCGCTGCTCCGACTAAACTGATCACCAGATACATACTGATAATGATCAGAAAAGCAAGCGCAAGATAGCGGAATTTATTTTCTTTTAAATCCCTCCATGCCCTTTTTCTCAATACTTTTTCCATTTACAGATCCTCCAGTAATTTGGCAGGTACTCTTGTTTCATTTTCGTATTCTTCACTGATCTGGCCGTCTCTGATAATGATAACTTTATGTACCATGTCACGAATTGCGTTATTATGTGTTACGATCAGCATCGTTGTGCCGTATTGCTGGTTGATCTTCTCTAATAAGATCAAGATATCTTTGGATGTCTTAGAATCGAGTGCTCCTGTCGGTTCATCACAAAGAAGCAGTTTTGGATTCTTGATCAATGCCCTTGCGATTGCACAACGCTGCTGCTGTCCACCCGATAATTGTGCTGGAAATTTATCTTGATGTTCTGTCAATCCGAGCGTGTCTAACAATTCATCCATATCTAATGGATCTTCCGTTAAAAACTGACAGATTTCTATATTTTCTTTCACCGTAAGATTTGGTACCAGATTATAAAACTGGAAGATAAATCCTAGATTGGCTCTGCGGTATTCGGAGAGTTCATCGGCATTTAAGCCTGAGATTTCGTTTCCATCGACTTTAATGGAACCGGAATCCATGGTATCTAATCCTCCGATACAGTTTAGCATTGTAGATTTTCCTGAACCGCTGCTTCCTTGGATAACACACATCTGTCCTTGTTCGATGTTAGTTGTAATTCCTTGTAATACTTGATTGTAGCTTTCGCCTGATCCGAAGCTTTTTTTCATATCTTTTATCTCTAAATACATCTATTATTTCCTCTCATTTTTAAAGTTAGTTTTTGCTAACATTTAGTTAGTATCGTCTAACATCATTATAGCAAAAAAGAAAGCTGATTTCTATATTTGTGCTTTAAAAGTTGTAGTTTGCGACGATAGTCTTTGGTTAATGTGTCAGAAATAAGATAACAAGAAATATTTATAATATACCGGTGGCAACACGCAAATTTTAAGAACGTTTTTTACAAATCGCTTATCCGCGCCTGTTCCTTTGAAAACTCCCTCGCTGTGAGCCAAAATGCCCACAGCCATGGTCAAACATTCAACCACAGGGCGCTGCGAATTTGTAAAAAACGTACTTAAAATATGCTAATCGTTGCCACCGGTATATTATAAATATTTCTTGTTATCTTATTTCTGTCACATAAAGCGAAAGTCTATCGAAATCACTACAATATGTGTATGTTAAACGATATTAGCTGATAATCTTTGTGCTCGTTAACGGAAGCTGAAAGGAATTTATCAACATCGATTTGCAACTTGGCAAACTGAAGTTTGGAAGGATCAGAAACACACAACGCCTCCCGTCTATGAAAACAAAAATTTTCAGCCAATATCGTACAACATACACTCTCCGTAGTGATTTGAATAGCCGTCCGTGTATATGAGAAAAACGAAATAATAGCATAGCAGATCCAGAACCATTGAAATTTTGCCGTCGTTTTGAACGGTTCGCAGCAAACTTGGTCGATTGTTTGAGCATCAAAGACTACTGATTTTAGTATCCTTGAGTGCGAGTTATCGAAGGAAAGTTTGCGAATCAGCGACCGTTCAAAACGGCGAGCAAAATTTCTGGTCTGGATCTGCTATGCTATTATTTCGTTTTTCTCATATACAATGAACGACTATCCAAATTAAAATTTAATTTCCACACTCAATACTGATCTGGTTAAACTGATCCAGAAGATCATCAACAACTAATTTTGCTTTTTCTTCTCCAGCTTTATCAAGTACCGCATGTCCCTGATGCATCATAAGAATACGATTACCATATTCCACGGCATAACGCAGGTTATGTGTAACCATGATCGTTGTCAGATTCTTCTCTTTGACAACTTTTCCAGTAAGTTCCATGATCAGTTCTGCTGTCTTTGGATCAAGTGCAGCTGTATGTTCATCAAGAATTAAAATCTCGATTGGTGCCATTGTTGTCATAAGAAGTGCCATGGCCTGTCTCTGTCCTCCTGATAAGGAACCTACTTTGCTTCCCATCATATCTTCAAGTCCAAGTCCTAACTGGCTTAATAATTCTCTGTAATAATCAATTCTCTTCTTATTTGTACCAAATCCGAGTCCAAATTTCTTTCCTTTATTGTCTGCAAGAGACATATTTTCAAGGATTGTCATGGATGGACAGGTTCCCATAGCTGGATTTTGATATACACGTCCAATCTTTCTCTGTCTGATATATTCTTTTTGATGAGAAATATCTTCTCCATTTAAAATGATGTTTCCTGCTTCCGCTTCTAAGCTTCCACAGATCAGGTTTAACATGGATGTCTTTCCTGAACCATTACTTCCGATCACAGAAATGAAATCTCCGTCATCTACCGTCAGATTGAAGTCTTTAAACAGGCAGACTTCATTGACTGTTCCGATATTATAATATTTGTCGATATGTTTTAATTCAATCATGCCTTTTTCACCTTCTTCTTACGGTCCATACTGATGATCAGAATGATCAGGAATAAGACTGCTGTGATCATCTTCAAGTCTGTTGCTGGTAATCCTACTTCGATCGCAATTGCTACACATGCTTTGTAGATCACGGAACCAATGACAACTGCTGTAGTTGCTTTTAAAAGATTTCCTTTAAATACGTTTGTTCCGATAATAACGCTGGCAAGTCCGATAACGATCGTTCCTGTTCCCATGGAAATCTCGAAGAATCTCTGTTGCTGACACATCACACTTCCGGCTAATGCAACTAATCCGTTTGAGATCGCAAGTCCTACGATCTTCACAAATCCACTGTCTTTTGCAAGAGATGTTACGATGGTTGCGTTATCTCCAACTGCTCTTAAGAGATATCCTGATTTTGTCTTTAAATATAAGTCTAATAATACTTTTGCAATGATCATAATGATGAAAATGATGATCACTGTCTTATATGGTGCTAATGCTTCTGGGAAGATTCCGTTGATGAAGTCATTATCAAATACGGATTTGTAGTTAAATAATGGAACATTTGCGCTTCCACCTACAATTCTTAAATTTAATGTGTAAAGACCTGTCATAACAATGATCCCAGATAATAGGTCTCTGACTTTAAATTTTACATGAATGATTCCTGTGACCATTCCTGCAATTGCTCCGGCTGCGGTTGCTGCAATAAGTGCCAGTAATGGGTTCTTTCCTGAGGAGAGCATGACGGTTGTCACTGCTGCTCCTAATGGGAAAGTACTGTCTACGGACAAATCCGGAAAGTCTAATATTTTGTATGTGATATATACGCCAAGCGCCATGATCGCATAGATAAATCCCTGCTCAAATACGCCTATGATCAATTGTTCCATAATGTTTTACATCTCCTGATTATTTTTCTGGTGTGCTGATCTTGTCAAATGTCTGTTTTGCCTGTTTTTTAACATCTTTGCTAATTGTCATGTTGATTTTTTTCGCTGCTGCTGTATTGATGATGACATCTCCATTGTTAAATGTTTCGAATTTCATATCTTTCGCTTTTTCTTCACCTTTTAAGACTTTAGCTGCCATCTTACCTGTCTGTTCTCCTAATTTCACGAAGTCGATTCCGACACAAGCAACGCATCCTAATTTTACCTGTTCTACTTCAGATCCGAACACTGGGATATTTAATTTATTTGCTTTCTGAATATATGTTTGCATATTGCTGACTACTAAGTTATCAGTTAAGTTTGTGATGCAATCAACCTTCTTAAGTAAGCTGTCTGCTGCCATTGGCATATCTGCGGAAGCTGTGATTCCCTGTGTGATGATCTTGAATCCGTATTTGTCAGCTACTTTTTCATAAGCTTCTATTCCCGCTTTGGAATTTGCTTCATTTGTGCTGTAGAAGATTCCGACGTTTTTTGCTTTTGGCATCATCTGACGGATCAGTTTTAACTGTTTATCTGCAAGTACAAGATCGGAAGTTCCTGTGATATTTCCAACGTTCTTTCCATCTTTATCTACAAATCCTGCTTTTTTTGGTGATGTAACAGCTGTATAGATGACTGGTGTATCTGTATCTTTTGCTGCGTTATATGCACTTTGTGCACTTGGTGTTGCGATTGCACAGATCATATCTAATTTCTTGGATGCATAATTTGATGCGATCTGATTATCTGTAGCTGTATCTGCCTGTGAGTTTTTATATGTAATCTTTAAGTTCTTTCCTTCTTTGATACCTTCGGATTCTAAACCTTTTAAAAATCCTTTGCGACAGTTATCTAATGATCCGTGTTCAGCAAACTGGATGATTCCTAAGTTGTATGTCTTAGATGCGCTGTCATCTTTCTTACTTCCGCATCCAACCATCAAGGACATTGCCATGACTGCTGTTAATCCTGCTGCTAATACTTTCTTCATTGTTCTCATAATTCATTCTCCTTTTGAATTCAAGTTGTACGTTTCTTCAATAGAAAAAAAGAAAAGCCCCAAGCAAATATGCTTGAGGCGAATTATCCGCGGTACCACTCAAATTGACACTAGCTGTGTCCACTTAAATCATATACTATCATATATGCCCACTCTGGTAACGGGTCGGGTGCCCGGCGATTCCTACTTATTACTTTCAAAATCACCCTCGAAAGTCCATTCACCAGGGAAATCATACTGCAATCTCACCACCTGCAGCTCTCTTTGAATCATTCTGATCCTGCTTACTACTCTTTCTCAACGGTTTCTTTTCTATTTGTCTAAAATCATAATACTTTTATGGTTTGTTGTCAAGCACTATTTGTAAAAAGAATGTCCTTGGTAAGTAAACAATCTGGTCAGTGCCTCATCAAACCATGAAACATTTTTGGGATTTGCCATCGTTTTTTCTACGAAATATAAGGCTCCTTCGGAATAGTCGATTCCATCTTCTAATGCTTTTTTTACACTTCTTTTTGTACTCTTTGTGATATGAACCGATTCATATCTTCCATCAGCTGTCGGTGAAAACTGGACTTTCCCATAAACTCTTTGAAACACAACGGCTTCGATCGAGTTTGGAAATTCTTTGCTCCTTACACGATTTAGAATTACATTTGCTACGAGTATCTTGCTTTTTTCATCTTTATCGGTTGCTTCTGCTTCTACGATCCTCTCAAGGATCGATCGTTCTCTTTGTGTGACTACATGTTCTGTTTTTGGAATATAGACGGGTTTGTCTTTGATCTGCTGCTCTAGGTTCACTTTCGTCATAAGCTGTGCCTGCATCAGATACGCCCGTTGTTCTTCCAAAAGTCTTGTCTGCACCACTTGTTCTACTTTGGCATTGGTTTTGGCTGGTAATCGTAAGAATTCTCCTGCGAATACATTTTGTCCAAAGCCACAAATGCCGATGGAACATAAGATGGCTGCGATTTCTATTTTCTTCTTCAATGTCACATACGCTCCTTTAAGAAAGAGTATATGCAGTTATTTTTTGATTATTCATGAATTTTCATATCTACAACCTTTCCACTACCACTTTACATCTTTTCTTGCAAAATGCAATTCCATATGCAAGGATATCATTCCGCCCTTCATTGCGGAGTTTTTCGCCGTAACGGCGGTCGTGAATCTGGTTCATCACTTCATCTTAAGCACCTCACATTTCTTCCAATTAACAGTCAATATAAAATAACCATTTATATAAAAAGTAAAAACACCACTTCCCTGATAAATCAATTATATCAGAAAAATGGTGTTTTCATCTACTTATTAAAACTTATTCCATCCAATTATTTCATTAATGACATAGCAGCTTCATCAGCTACGATTGTTACGTCTGGATGTAATCTTAAGATTGTTCCTGGTACTTTTGGAGAGATTGGTCCGCAGATTGTGTCTTTTAATGCCTGTGCTTTGTCTTCTCCGCTGACTACAACTAAGATTTTCTTCGCACGCATGATTGTTCCGATTCCCATGCTGTATGCCTGTTTTGGTACATCATCTGCTGATTCGAAGAATCGTTTGTTGGCTTCAATTGTGCTTTCTTTTAAATCCACACAGTGTGTTGGCTCTACAAAGCTGTCTCCTGGTTCGTTAAATCCGATATGTCCATTTCTTCCTAATCCAAGAAGCTGAAGATCAACTGTTCCTAAAGACTGTACTAATGCTTCATAACGTGCCGCTTCTTCTTCGCTGTCTAAGTTTGTTCCATCTGGTAAATGTGTATTTTCTGGTTTGATATTTACTTTGTCAAACAGATTGTCATGCATGAAGTAGTAGTAGCTCTGTTTGTTTTCTTTTGGTAATCCTTTATATTCATCTAAGTTTACTGTTGTAACTTCAGAAAAATCTAATTCTCCTGCTTCATATTTTTTTACTAATTCTTCGTATGTTCCGATTGGTGAAGATCCTGTTGCAAGTCCTAACATGCAATCTGGTTTTAATGTTACGACAGATGCAATAATGTTTGCTGCCTGTTTGCTCATGTCTTCATAAGTTTTTGTTTCGATAATTCTCATTTTCTTTCTCCTTTTAATGCTCGCACAGTATCATCGTGCATAGTTTCTTTTTTCTTTTTATCGTGTTCTAAGTAGTAGGAATATATCAGGTCTAACATGATCAGTATTGGAAACTGAGGTGAGATAACATTTCCATGATCTAAGTATTTTCTTGATGCAATCAAGACTAACTCATCACAGATATTTTCATAATCATCTCTATTCTTTCCTGTGATCAAAATGGTGTCGGCTCCTCTTTTTTTTGATTCTTCGAGTAAATAAAATACATCTTCACTTTCTCCACTGATACTGATTCCAATCACAAGACAGCCTTCTTTTTGGAATACTGCCTGCATTCTCATCAAATCTGGATCTTGAATGGAATTGATATCTACTCCAATCCTCATAAATCTTAAGCGCATTTCTCTTGCAGCAAGGCCGGAACTTCCTTTTCCGCAGACAAATACTCTCCTTGCCTGTCCTAATTTCTCACAGATCCTTAGGATCTGTGCTTCGTCCATCAGGCTGTATGTCTTATTTAACAGTTCCTGGTAAGTGTTTAGAACCTGCCTTGTGTGTCCCGTGAGTTCTTTATTTTTCTCCTCAAATGTTTCCTCATATTGATAAATGAACTCACGGTATCCCCGATATCCGCATTTCTTTGCGAATCTCGATAAGGATGCTTCTGACACAAATAATCTTTTGGCAATCTCTTTGGCCGAAAAATCAACTTTCTTCTGATTCTTCATAAAGAAATCTGCAATTGTTCTTTCCAGTGCTGTAAAATTTTCATAATTGGATTCAATGATCGGTATCACTGATTTTACATAATAGTCCATCGTATTGATCCTTTTTATCTATTTGATCGCATCTGCAAATGTCTTTGTGATCAGCTGTGGTCTTGTAATTGCTGATCCTACAACTGCACAGTATGCTCCTAACTCTAACACTCTCTTTAATTTCTCTGGTGTGTTGATATTTCCTTCTGCAATGACTGGATGTTTTACTTTGGAAATGATGGTTCTTAAGATTTCAAAATCATTTTCATCAATCTTAAGATTTTTACTTTGTTTCGTATATCCAACCATGGTTGTTCCAATAAAATCAAATCCTAATTCATCTGCATGTAGTGCTTCTTCAATGGTTGAGCAGTCTGCCATTAACAGCTGGTCTGGATATTTTTCTTTGATCTGATGGAAAAATTTATCTAATGTCTGTCCGTTTGGACGACTGGAAATCGTTGCATCTAATGCGATGATCTCTGGTTTTGCTTCCATTAGTTCATTGACCTCTTTGATCGTTGGTGTAATATAAATCTCACAGTCATCGTAATTTCTCTTGATG
>OGQT01001735.1_pt1 | contig 16687 bp, 10 predicted proteins | sample 1553261 | NCBI WGS metagenome assembly OGQT01 (sample SAMEA2579992, study PRJEB22360) | human gut metagenome | biome: human gut; feature: human-associated habitat; material: faeces | place: Denmark | collected 2008/2010
TGGGTGATAGGCAAGGTAGCCAGACCAATAACTCCTAAGATTACTATCAGGATGGAAATTACCGTTGATAGTACCGGACGGTTAATAAATCTATCTAATTTCATTTCATGAACAATTAAGGAATTAAAAATTGAAGAATTTTTTTATTTTTCATTCTTTCATTGAAACGCAGTCTGAATATTGCCTTCTTTCTGGTCTTTTAGGGCCTTCTGGTATTCGGCTTCCTTTTCAGCAGGCGTGATGGGCGTGATGGACTGTCCGTCCTTCAGGTTCTGTACCCCTTCGATAACGATTTTTTCGCCTGCTTTCAAACCTTCCGTCACGTAATAATACTTGCCGTCGTCTAAGCTGAACACTTTAACTTCGGTATTTTTCAGCGTGTTGTCCGGTTGCAGTACGAATACGAACTGCTTGTCCTGGATTTCGGTAGTGGCAGACTGTGGAATCATGATGACATCATGCAGCGGGTTGGGGAATACCACATTGCCGGTGCTTCCACTACGCAGCACGTTGTGCTTGTTGGGGAAGAGGGCACGCATGGTTACCGAACCGGTAGTCTGGTCAATGACTCCGCTGATTGTCTCCACGCGGCCACTGTCGGCATACATGGTTCCGTCGATGAGCTGCAACTGTACATTCGGCATCTTTTCCAGAATTTCCTTGGTGCTACCGCCTTCACGAATCTGTGACAAGAGTTGGCGTTCGGTCATGGAGAAGTAGGCGTACATTTCGGAGATGTCGGCAACGGTAGTCAGCGGGCTGGCTACGGAAGGACTAACCAAGCTACCTACGCGGTAGGGAATGCTACCTACTACACCGTCACTGGGGCTGGTTACACTGGTGTATGACAAGTTGTTCTTGGCATTGACCAATTGGGCATTGGCTTGTGCTAGTTGTGCCTTTGTCTGTGCCAGCTGGTTTTCGGCCATTTGCAAATCGTAGTCACTGATGATGTTTTTCTTGTTCAGTTCACGTTTGTTGTTTACAGTCAGTTCTTGTGTGTTTACGGCTGCTTTGGCTGTTTCAACAGCAGCTTTGGCCGAATTTACGGCTGCCTGATACTGTACGGGGTCGATGCTGAACAACACTTGTCCTTTGCGCACTGTTGCGCCTTCATCCACGTGCAATTTTGTGATGAACCCACTCACCATCGGGCGGATTTCTACATCTTGTTTACCCTTGATAGTAGCAGGGTAGCTGTTTGTCAAGTTGGCAGTGGTGGTCTTTGCCTCAATCACTGCAAATTCGGGAGCTTTACCCGTTCCTTTGTCGCCTTGTCCGCAACTGCTGAGCAGTGCCAGGCAACATGCCAATAATACTAATCTACTCTTCATACTCTTTTTTGTTCTCTGTATAATTTTATATTCTTCTTTTTTTCGATTCTTGAAAGGCGTTTTTGTGTGTAATTCATGATTTAGAAATAAGGCAGGAAAAAGAAAACTGAATACTCCTATTCAGTTTTCGTCTGCAAAAATATTCTTTTCTTAGTATATAAGGTGTGAAACACTTCCTTTTTTAACTATGTTTCATACATAGATGAGAACGAAAGGACATTTTTTGATTAAAATACTGTAAAGCATACCGCTAATTGGCAGATAACCTTTATTTTTGCAGCATGTTAGAACGTAAACGCCATACTAAAATGAAGCCGCTTTTCCGCAGGTTGTTGGGGGGTGTTGCCATAGCTGCCGCACTGTATTCTTGTGCTAGTGTGGGCCGTATTGAAGGAGGACCTTATGATGAGACTCCTCCGCGTTTTATTTCCGGTACTCCCACGCCCGGCGCACTCCATCACAATAAAAATAAACTTTCCATTGAGTTCGATGAATTTATCAAGCTTGACAAGCCGAATGAGAAGATTGTAATATCCCCTCCGCAGGTGCAGCAGCCCGAAATTAAGTCTAATGGGAAGAAGGTGGTCATCACTCTGCAGGATACATTGAAACCCAATACTACTTATACATTCGATTTTGGTGATGCCATCCAGGATAATAATGAGGGGAATCCCTTGGAGAATTTCTTCTATTCTTTCTCTACGGGCGACCGTCTCGACTCTATGGCTGTGGCCGGTACAGTACTGAATGCGGCCAATCTTGAACCGGTGAAAGGAATGCTGGTCGGTCTGCATGCCAATCTGGCCGACTCCGCTTTTACCAAACTTCCTTTTGAGCGGGTGGGGCGTACGGACAGTCGCGGACGCTTCTCTATCCGTGGAGTGGCTCCCGGCAAGTATCGCATTTATGCCTTGCAGGATGCCGACCAGAATTTTGCCTATTCCCAGCCGACGGAAGTGATAGCTTTTAATGACTCTATCATCATTCCTTCCATGGAAGAGCGCATGCGCCAGGATACGACCTGGATAGACTCGCTGACAGTAGATACGATTGTAGAACGTCAATATACCCACTACCTTCCGGATGATGTTCTGCTGCGTGCTTTCAAGGAGCTTTCCTTCTCGCAACGTTTTTTGAAGGCCGAACGGTTGACTCCGGAGAAGTTTTCGCTCTATTTCACTGCTCCGGCAGACACGTTGCCTTTATTGAAAGGATTGAACTTTAATGAGGAAGATGCGTTTGTTATAGAACAGCCTACCGGCCGGAACGATACGATTCATTATTGGATAAAGGATTCTCTGCTCTATAAGCAGGATTCCCTGAAAATGAGTATCACCTATTTGTATACGGATAGCCTGAAACGATTGGTACCCCGTACCGATACTTTGAATGTGCTGGCGAAGTTGACATACGACAAGCAGCAGAAGCAGAAGCAGGAAGCGAAGGAAAAGGAACAGAAAGAGCGTGAGAAGAAAAAGAAGAAGTTGAAGGAAGGTGAGGTGGAAGAGCCCGAGCCGACGGAATTCCTGGCTGTAGATGTGTATGCCCCTTCTGCAATCGATGTATATGATTATCTTACTCTGTCGTTTACGGAGCCGGTGGCAAGCATAGATACCACCGCTTTCCATCTGAAACTGAAAGTGGACTCGTTGTGGCAGGATGTCCCGTTCGACTTTATGCGCGACTCTTTGGACTTGAAGCGTTATAATCTGTTTGCCGAATGGGCACCCGGCGAAAGCTATACATTTGAAGTGGATTCTGCTGCCATACGCGGGTTGTACGGGTTGTTCTCCGACAAGATAAAGAAGGACTTCAAGGCCAAGAAGCTGGAAGAGTACGGGCAGATATTCTTTAATGTGCATGGAGCGGACTCTCTGGCTTTTGTGGAACTACTGGACGGTCAGGACAAAGTGCTGCGCACGGTGCCGGTGGTGGATGGGAAAGCCGATTTCTATTTCCTCAATCCGGGCAAATATGGAGCGCGGCTGATAAATGATACGAATGGGAATGGCGTCTGGGATACGGGAAACTATGCCGAGAAGCGCCAGCCTGAAATGGTTTACTATTATCCGATGGTTCTGGAGCTTAAAGCGAACTTTGATTTGACCCAGGAATGGGATATTAAGGCCAAGTCCCTGGATAGGCAGAAGCCGGACGAACTAAAAAAACAAAAACCAGATGAAGACAAGAAAAAGCAAAACAGGAACAAAAATAACCGCAGTGGCAATAGCAGCCGCAACAGTGGTAGGGGCCATAGCTATTAGGCGGAAGCAATTGTTCATTCTGTTGATGGTGGGAGCGGTCTGTTTGGGAACCTCCCAGTCTGTTCAGGCCCAATGTACTGCAAAGAATGAAGCTTTCCAGTCGGGCGAGCATGTCATGTACGATTTATATTTCAATTGGAAGTTCATTTGGAAGAAGGTGGGGTTGGCAAGCCTCACTACCAATGCCACGACTTACCATTCCGAGCCTGCATTCCGCTTTAACTTGCTTTGTGTAGGCAGTAAAAAGACCGATTTTTTCTTCAAGATGCGTGATACGCTGACTTGTTATGTCAGCGATAGGTTGGAGCCGCTCTACTTCCGTAAAGCGGCAGAGGAGGAAACCCGCCATACGGTGGACGAGGCTTGGTTCTCCTACTCGGACGGACTGGCGAATGTAAAGCAGAGACGCACCTGGCACAATCCCGTGCGTGAGGCTCAGGAGATGGAATACAGTGATAGTCGCTGTATCTTCGATATGTTGAGCATTTTGGCGCAGGCGCGCTCTTATGACCCTAAAGACTACAAGGTAGGGCAGAAGATACTCTTTCCCATGGCCACGGGACGCAGGGTGGAAGAGCAGACGTTGATTTACCGCGGCAAGGAGGAGGTCAAGGCGAATAACGACACCGTTTACCGCTGCTTGGTATTCTCTTTCGTAGAGTACAAGAAAGGTAAGGAGAAGGAGGTCATCACCTTCTTCGTATCCGATGATAAGAACCACCTTCCCATTCGCTTGGACATGTATTTGAATTTCGGTTCGGCCAAGGCATTCTTCCAGAGTGTCCGGGGCAACCGCTATCCGATGACGTCTGTGGTAAGGAAAAAGTGATGTTATCCCCTTTTCTAAATACACTGGATTCGAAAGTGGCAATCAGTTTTCCCTCCTGGTTGGTGACGTCGATCTGGTAATATCCGGTGGTGCGGCCGATGTAGCGTTCGCGTGCTTCGGCATACAGTACATCGCCCGGTCCGCTGCTGCGCAGGAAGGTGATATTGGACGAAAGAGAGAAGGCCAATGTTCCGTGGGAGTTGGCTGCTGCTGCCAGTGCCAGGTCGGCAAGGGTGAAGATGGCCCCTCCTTGCGTACGGCCTCCTGCATTGAGATGCTCTGCCGTGATAACCAGGCGTGCCTTGCTGTATCCTTCCTTTATTTCTATCAGTTCTACACTTGCATTCGTGGCGAAGCGGTCGTTCTTAAAAAACTCTTGTGCGGTCATGGGGAGTAATGATTAATGTTTAGTGATTAATGATTAATGGGTGGAAAATATGTGCTTCCGGACGCAAAAGTAACGATTTTAGCCATTAATTGAATTATTTAGGCGGGTCAAATCTGTACACTTGCTCTACTTTTGCAGCATGAAAAATCATAAACTCTTAATAAATAAATCCCTTATTATGAAAACAGTCCTCACTACATTGGGAATCTCCCTCCTTGTATTGGCAGGTTGCGCAGGGCAAAAGCAGGCTGAAAGCAACTTTATCCAAGAAAACATTGATAATGCTGTGGCTCAGGAGACAATTCAGACAGACATTATCGAAAAATCCGGTAAAATCCTTAATCCCCGTACCATTGATAAGGATGGGAACATTGTCTATGTACCTATCGACGATTGGTGTTCCGGCTTCTTCCCCGGTAATATCTGGCATATGTACGAGTTGACCGGTGACCAGAAGTGGCTGCCGCTGGCAGAGAAGTATACCGAGGATTTGGATTCGGTACAATACCTTACCTGGCACCATGATGTGGGCTTTATGATTGGCAGCAGCTACTTGAACGGATACCGTTTTGCGGGTAAGGAGGAGTACAAGCCGGTCATCATACAGACAGCCAAATCATTGTCTACCCGTTTCCGCCCTGCAGCAGGCGTACTTCAGTCATGGGATGCAGACAAGGGGTGGCAGGCTGAACGTGGCTGGAAATGTCCCGTTATCATTGATAATATGATGAACCTCGAACTGCTGTTCGAAGCTTCCAGGCTGTCCGGTGACTCCACTTTCTACAACATAGCCCGGAAGCATGCCGATACGACTATGGCTAACCATTTCCGTGAGGACAACAGCTGCTATCATGTGGTGGATTATGACCCCGAAACCGGTGAAGTCCGTAAGAGACAGACTGCACAAGGCTATGCCGACGAGTCTGCTTGGGCACGTGGACAAGCGTGGGCCTTGTACGGCTATACCATGTGCTATCGCTATACACACGATGCCAAATACCTGGAACAGGCTGAAAAGGTCTACAACTTTATCTTCAACAACAAGAATCTTCCGGAAGACTTGGTTCCCTACTGGGATTTCGATGCTCCCAATATCCCGAATGAACCTCGCGATGCTTCGGCAGCTGCCTGCACGGCGTCCGCCCTTTACGAGCTGAGTACTTATCTGCCGGATAAGGGATACAAGGAAACCGCCGACCGGATTATGGAAAGCCTCGCTTCTCCTTCCTACCGTGCCAAGGTGGGTACCAACGGCAACTTCATCCTGATGCACTCTGTGGGCAGTATTCCTCACGGTGCGGAGATTGATGTACCGCTGAATTATGCCGACTATTACTTCCTGGAAGGATTGATGCGTAAAAGAGACTTGGAAAAATGAAAACTCAATTAAATATTTTGTTAGGTGGTTTAGGTTTGTTCGCCTTGCAGGGCTGTAAAGCCCCGCAGGCGGAACAATCCGTCCAGCCGAATGTCATTTACGTTTTTCCCGACCAATACCGTAACCAGGCGATGGAGTTCTGGGGCCAGGAAGGTTTTCGCGAGAAAGTGAACTTTCGGAATGACCCGGTGCATACCCCACGCTTGAATGATTTTGCCCGGGAGTCGGTGGTATTGACATCTGCCATGAGCAACTGCCCGTTGAGCAGTCCCCACCGTGGTTCTCTGTTGACGGGAATGTATCCTAATAAGAGTGGTATTCCATTGAATTGCAATTCGAGCCGTCCCATCAGCTCCCTGCGTGAGGATGCTGTGTGTGTGAGTGATGTTTTCTGCAATGCCGGATATGACTGCGCCTACTTTGGCAAACTGCATGCCGACTTTCCTACCCCCAACGACCCCGAACGTCCCGGACAGTATGTGGAAGACCGTGTACCTGCATGGGATGCCTATACGCCGAAAGAACGTCGTCATGGGTTCAATTACTGGTATTCTTACGGTACCTTTGACGAACACAAGAATCCGCATTACTGGGATACGGAAGGCCGTCGCCACGACCCGCGCGAGTGGTCACCGTTACACGAATCGGGCAAGGTGGTGTCTTATCTGAAGAACGAGGGGAATGTACGCGACCCGAAGAAACCTTTCTTCATTATGGTAGGCATGAATCCTCCCCATAGTCCGTACCGTTCTTTGGACGACTGTATGGAGGAAGATTTCAATCTCTATAAAAACCAGCCTCTGGACAGCTTGCTCGTCCGTCCGAATGCCGACTCCAAGATGCTCAAGGCAGAGAGTGCACGCTACTACTTTGCTTCTGTGACGGGTGTCGACCGTGCTTTCGGTCAGATACTCGATGCCTTGAAGGAACTCGGACTGGACAAGAATACCATTGTCGTGTTTGCCTCCGACCATGGAGAGACCATGTGCAGCCAGCATACGGAAGACCCGAAGAATTCCCCGTACTCCGAGTCCATGAACGTTCCTTTCCTGGTGCGTTTTCCCGATAAGATTAAGCCTCGCGTGGACGACTTGATGCTTTCCTCGCCGGACATCATGCCTACCTTGTTGGGGCTTGCCGGTCTTGCCGACTCCATTCCGGCCGAGGTGCAGGGGCGCAACTATGCACCGCTTTTCTTCGATGAAAAGGCGGATATTGTACGTCCCACCGGCGCTCTCTACATCCAGAACCTGGACGGTGAGAAGGATGCGGAAGGCATGGTCCGTTCCTACTTCCCTTCGTCGCGCGGCTTTAAATCGGCGCGCTACACGCTGGCGCTCTACATTGACCGCGAAAACCATAAGCTGGTCAAAAGTTTGTTGTTTGACGATGAAAAGGATCCGTATCAGATGAATAACCTTTCTTTGGAAGAAAACCAAGAAGTCGTAAAAGACCTTTGCGCAGAGATGGGCAAAGTGTTGAAAGAGATTGATGATCCTTGGTATAAGGAAGGTATCTTGAAGGATATGATACCTTATTGATTGGAAATGGGTTATAGATAATCCTCCATAAATTGCTTGAACGTTTTTTGCGACCCGCTTCGACTGATAGTGAACTATTTGTCGGAGCGGGTTGTTTGATTCAGAATGGAATAAATTACCAATACGTATTAAGTAAATGATGGAGATGAAGTATAGACTATGGGCTTGTTTGTTGTTTTTGCCGATGGTCCTTTGGGCGTCCGGGCGTCCGAAAGTGGCTGTCGTACTCAGTGGGGGTGGCGCCAAAGGGACGGCGCATATCGGTGCTCTGAAAGTAATTGAAGAAGCGGGTATCCCTATAGATTATGTGGTGGGCACTAGTATGGGGGCCATTGTGGGCGGTTTGTATTCTATCGGATATACCCCACAGCAATTGGACAGTATGGTGAATGCCCAGAACTGGAAATTCTTGCTCTCGGATGCCCCCAATCCTAAGGATGTGTTGCTGGATGACCGGTTGAAGTCGGAGCGCTATGTACTCTCCATTCCGTTTTCTTTGAAATCTGCCGCTGTTTCGGATGCGGGTATCATAAAAGGGAAGAATCTGGCACGTTTGTTCTCCACATTGACAGAAGGTTACCAGGATTCTGTGGATTTTAGCCGTCTTCCTATTCCGTTTGCCTGCGTGTCGGAAAATCTGGTGAATGGCAGCGAAGTAGTGTTCCATGAGGGAATACTGGCCACTGCCATGCGTTCCAGCATGTCCATTCCCGGTGTGTTTGCTCCGGTAGACCTGGATGGAATGGTGTTGGTGGACGGTGGAATGGTGAATAACTATCCGGTAGATGTGGCGCTTGCCATGGGGGCCGACTACATTATCGGGGTGGATGTGCAGAGTCCGCTGCTTAAGGCTTCCGAGCTGAAATCGGTGAAAGACATCTTCGGGCAAATCATCAATCTGCAAGGAGAGAAGAAATACCGTGAGAATCTGCGTAATACCGATGTATTGATAAAGGTGGATGTCACCGGCTATTCGGCTGCAAGTTTCACCAAAGAGGCCATCGACACTCTGATGGTGCGGGGAGAACGTGCTGCCATGGACAGTTGGGACGGACTGCTTGCCCTGAAACGGAAGCTGGGACTTGCAGAAGATTATCAGCCTCGCCGCCCGGGACCTTTCCGCTTGCCCGGCGCGGCTGTTGATAGGGAGATTCCCGTTGATTCCCAAATAGCCGCCCCTGCTGTACGGGAGAACAAGCTGAATGTCGGTTTTCGCTTTGATACAGAAGAACTGGCGGCGTTGCAGGCAAATACGGACTTCTATTTCGGCCGGCAGCGCGAGTCGCTGGTCAGCCTTACTGCCCGTCTGGGCAAGCGTACACTGGCACGACTCGGATATAGTTACCAGTGGGACGGTGGATGGCAGGCGGGACTTGCCTATCAGTTCGACTATAAAGATATGAATATTTACAATGAAGGCAAACGGGCGCTGGATTTGACTTTTACACATCAACTGGTCCGTATGGGGGCGGCGAAGGACTGGAACAATATCCAGGTCAGTCTGGGCATTGACTTTGATTACTACCACTATCATGATTTGCTGTCGCTCGACCCGTTAGCTTCGGCACTGTTTGAAAATTCGTCCTTATTCAGTTACTTTGCCGGACTTGTGTTCAACAACTTGAATGAGAGGAGCGCCCCTACAAAAGGTATGTCGTGGGCGGTATCCTATCATCTCTATACGGATAACTTCTTCCAGTATAAGGACAACAATCCTATTTCTGTTTTCGATGCCCGTTGGCAGGGATGTTTCTCTCCCTCGAGTAAGTTCACTGTCACTCCTTCGTTTTATGGACGCGTATTGTCCGGAAGCGGTAATTATCCTTTTGCCATCATTAATATGGTGGGGGGAACCATACCGGGGCGCTATATGCCACAGCAGATACCGTTTACGGGCATCAACCGTGCGGAACTGTCACAAGCCGCACTGCTGGTTGCAGGGCTGAACCTCAGACAGCGTATCTTGAAAAACCAGTATATATCAGTGATGGGCAGTTATGGGCGAAACTCCGGGAAGTTTCATCAGATTCTTGACTCTTCCGAATCGGTTGATATGGCAGGGGTAGGCATCGGCTATATGTACAAGAGTTTTCTGGGACCAGTGGAGATACAATTGAATTGGTCCAACCAGACGAAGAAAGTAGGGTGGTATGCCGGGTTCGGATTCGTATTCTAACAGGGATGTATCAAAATACACAATCACCATAGGATTATACAGATTTTATTTTTCAGTTAAAAGAACAGAAGAACAAGAGAGAGAAATATGTTCTTTTGTTCTTCTGTCTAAAACTTACCCCAATCTGTATGATTCTGTGGTGAGTTATGATACCTTCGTTATTTATTCAGCTTCCATTCGCTTCCGTCCTTACCGTCCTTAATCTCGAAACCGAGCGCGGTGAGTTCATTGCGGATTTTGTCGGATGTAGCCCAATCTTTGTTGGCTTTTGCCTTTGAACGCTCTTCCAATAGCATGTCCACTACCTTGCCGAAGGCGGCTTCACGCTCTTCGTTGGAGGCGTTGTCTTCTTGTAATCCTAAGATGTCGAAGCAGAAGAGGTGGAAGGTTTCCTTCAATTCTTTCAGGTCTTCGGCTGTGATGGAATCGTTTCCAGCTAGGATATTGTTTACCATCTTGGCGCCGTCGAAGAGGTGGGCGATGACAATCGGTGAGTTCAAGTCATCATTCATGGCTTCGTAACACTTGGCACGCAGGGATTTCACGTCTATGGTGGAGGTTGCAGCAGGGGTAATCTTGTCCAGTCCATGTACAGCATCCATCAGTCTTGCCAATCCCTTTTCGGCGGCTTGCAGAGCTTCGTTGCTGAAGTCTACCGTACTGCGGTAGTGGGCTTGCAGGGTGAAGAAGCGGATGGTCATTGGGCTGTAGGCTTGCTCCAGCATGGGGTGTGTGCCTTTGAAGAGCTCTTCCAATGTGATGAAGTTACCGTAAGACTTACCCATTTTCTGTCCGTTCACGGTCAGCATGTTGTTGTGCATCCAATAATGTACCATATCTTCCCCTTGGGAAGCTACGGATTGTGCAATCTCGCATTCGTGATGCGGGAAGATAAGGTCCATGCCGCCACCATGAATGTCGAAGTGCTCGCCCAAGTATTTCTTTCCCATGGCTGTACATTCGGCGTGCCAGCCGGGGAAGCCGTCGCTCCACGGGGAAGGCCAACGCATGATGTGTTCCGGTTGCGCACATTTCCAGAGGGCAAAGTCTGCGGGGTTGTGCTTCTCGCTCTGTCCGTCCAGTTCGCGGGTGGTGTTGAGAACATCATCCAGGTTGCGTCCGGAGAGCTTGCCGTAGTGATGGTCCTTATTGTATTTTTCTACATCGAAATAAACGGAACCTTCACTTTCGTAGGCATATCCGTTCTTCAATATCTCCTTTACAAGTTCTATCTGTTCGATGATGTGGCCGCTGGCATGTGGCTCGATACTGGGAGACAGCACATTCAATGCATCCATCGCCTTATGATAGCGGTTGATGTAGTACTGTGCCACTTCCATTGGTTCCAGTTGTTCCAGACGGGCTTTTTTCGCAATCTTGTCTTCACCTTCGTCGGCATCGTGCTCCAGATGGCCCACGTCGGTAATGTTGCGGACATAGCGCACCTTGTAGCCGATGTGCGTCAGGTAGCGGAACAGCAGGTCGAAAGTGATGGCAGGGCGTGCATGTCCCAAGTGCGGGTCACCGTACACGGTCGGTCCGCAGACATACATGCCTACATGCGGTGCATGCAGCGGTACGAACAGCTCTTTTTTTCTATTTAAAGTGTTGTAAATGGTCAGTTGATGTTCCATAACAGTTGATTATTAGTTCTTTTAGGAGTACAAAGGTATAATAAATCTGTGAAAATCTATAATGATATTCTGTTTTATAAGAGTAAATGCAACGGATTTCACCTTCGTTTATTACTTTTGTATCCATGAAGTCAGATAAACGTGTATTGCTTGGCATGAGTGGCGGCACGGATAGTTCCGTGGCCGCCATGAGGTTGCAGGAAGCCGGTTATGAGGTGACTGGCGTGACTTTCCGTTTCTATGAGGCAGGAGATGAGACCGGGTATTTGGAAGATGCACGGGCTCTGGCCCTGAAGCTGGGGATGAAACACATTACCTATGATGCACGCGAGCTTTTCCGTTCGCGTATTATCCGCTATTTTGTGGAAGAGTATCTAAGGGGGCGTACTCCCGTTCCTTGCACGGTCTGCAATAATGAGCTGAAGTGGGCGTTGTTGGCTAAAATAGCCGATGAAAAGGGGATTTATTGGATTTCTACCGGACATTATGTGCGTAAAGTCTTGTCCGGAGGAAAGTATTATATAGCTCCTGCTGCAGATAAGGACAAAGACCAGACTTTCTTTCTGTGGGGATTGAAGCAGGACATCCTGCAGCGTATGTTGCTTCCGATGGGAGATATTACGAAAAATGAGGCGCGCTCGTATGCGGCGGAGCGTGGTTTCGGGCAGGTGGCTGCGAAGAAAGACAGTATAGGTGTGTGCTTTTGCCCTTTGGATTACCGTTCCTTTTTGAAGCGTGAGGTTCCTGAAACACTATTACCCGGTAAAGGTAGATTCGTCGATGAAAAGGGGGATTTCTTGGGATGGCATGAGGGCTATCCGTTTTATACCGTAGGGCAACGTAGGGGCTTGGGTATCCATCTGAACAAGGCTGTTTTTGTGAAAGAGACAAGAGTGGAAAGCAATGAAGTCGTTTTAGCTCCGCTCTCTTCCCTCTACAAGCAGGAAATGTGGCTGGGAGAGTGGAACCTGGTGGAGAATAGTCGTGTGCTGGGTGCAAACGAGGTTATTGTGAAGATACGCTACCGTAAGCAGGCAAACCGGTGCAGGGTGACTCTTACGGTGGAAGGTCTGTTACGTGTCCGTCTGATAGAGCCGCTGGAATCCATTGCACCCGGGCAGGCAGCGGCTTTCTATGATAAGGACGGATACTTGTTGGGCGGTGGAATTATTCTTTGAACCTTACATTCGTTTTATAGCTTCTCGAACAAAAGATAGTAAATGTTGTTAATTTTATGAGACGTCTTTTTATGAGAAACTTTTAAAACGAACTGTAATATGAAAAGGATATATATTGTAATGTTGTTTGCTGCTTTAGCAACTATAACTTATGCCCAGACGGATGATAAGGGTTATCAGGAGGGAGCTTGGGTATTGAAAGGAGTGACTGGTCTTAATATGTCACAGACTGCCATGGCCAACTGGTCGGCAGGAGGTGAGAATTCCATTGCTGGAAATGCCTACTTGAATGCATCACTGACACACAAGAAAGGAAACTGGCTCTGGGTCACCAACATGGTGCTGGACTATGGCTTGTCCAAAACCAAATCTCAGGGGATGAGGAAAAGTAGTGATAAAATAGGGCTTTCCACTCAGTTGGGATATTCTACAGACAACGTCTGGTTCTATACACTGATGGGTGATTTGAATACCCAGTTTGCCAAAGGATATGACTATCCTGACAAAGAACACCAGATTTCCAATTTCTTTGCTCCTGCCTATTCGAATATCGCCCTGGGTATGGAATGGAGGCCTAAGAGTAACTATTCTCTACTGCTTTCACCCGTTTCCACCAAGATGACTTTCGTGACTGATGACTATCTTTCCGATTTGGGTGCTTTTGGTGTAGACCCGGGTGACCACTTCAAGATAGAGGGTGGCGCTTTTGTGAAAGCCCGTGCTGAATTGCCCGTGATGGAGAATGTGAATCTGATTACTACGGCTGATTTCTTTACTCCTTACAGCAAAGATTTTGGAAACATAGATGTGAATTGGGATGTACTTATCAGCATGAAAATCAATAAAGTATTGTCGGCTACCATCAATACAACTCTAAAGTATGACAATGATGTGAAAACGTTTGATGACAATGGAGTGAAGAAGGGCGCCAAGGTGCAGTTTAAGGAAGTGCTGGGAATTGGGCTGGCATATAATTTCTAATCCTTGAGGCTGACTGTTGAAATGAAAAAGTAAAGTCAAAACATACTGACTGATTTGTAAAACGCGGGATTACGCAGATTACATGGATTTATTAATTTATCCCCGTAATTTGCGTAATCCGCGCTTGATTTTATATGATACAGTAATTTACCGGTTCAGTTCCAGCATCTCCTCTATATACTCCCTTGTATTACTGAGTCGAGGCACTTTATGCTGTCCGCCGAGTTTCCCCTTGCTATCCAGCCAGTCGTGGAAGAGGTTGGGGCGGGCAACGATGATTTCCAGCGGTTGCAGCGCCAGATTATTCTGCCTTTTAGCCTCGTAGTCGGAGTTCACCTCTTTCAGGGTATCGTCCAATACTTTGGCGAACTTCTCCAGGCTGTCCGGCATTTGTGCAAACTCTATCAGCCACTGGTGGCGGCATTTGGCATGCTTGTCCATAAACACGGGAGCAGCAGAGTAATCTACTACTTGTGCACCGGTCTCGGCACATGCCCTGGCAAGTCCTCTTTCCGCGTTATCCACAATCAGTTCTTCGCCGAACGCGTTGATAAAGTGCTTGGTACGTCCGGTGATGACGAACTTATAGGGGTTCTTCGATGTGAACTTCACCGTATCTCCAATCATATATCGCCACAAACCGGCAGAAGTGGAGATTACCATGGCGTAGTTTTTGTTCAGCTCCACCTCCTCGAGGCAGAAGGTACGCGGATTCTCCTTGCCTACATCTTCAAGCGGGATGAACTCGTAGAAGATACCGTAGTCAATCATCAGCAACATGGCAGGGTCGGCAGGGTCGTTCTGCGTGCCGAAGTAGCCTTCGGAGGCGTTATAAGTCTCTACATAATGCATCTTGCTGCTGCGGATCACGTCTTTGTATTGCTCGCGGTAGGGAGTGAAGGCAACGCCGCCGTGGAAGAATACCTCCAGGTTGGGCCATATCTCTTCGAGGCTCTGCTTTCCCGTCTTTTCCAGTATATGTTTGATGAGTACAAGCATCCAGGACGGTACACCGGAAAGGTTGCTTACATTTGCATGGATGGTTTCGCGGGCAATGGCCTCCATTTTGGGCTCGAAGTGCTCCATCAAGGCTGTCTGCTTGCTGGGTACGCGGACAAAGTTTACCAGTGGGTTGATATTTTCTATGAGGATGGCGGAGAGGTCGCCTACAAGACTGTGGTTGGTGTTCAGGTTGGGAGCGTGGCTGCCTCCAAGGATAAGCCCTTTACCGGAAAAGAAACGACTTTCGGGATTCTGTCCCAGATAGATGGCAACGGCATCCCGGCCTCCCTTGTAATGCGTGTCGTGCAAGGACTCCCGGCTGACGGGCAGGAACTTACTCTTGTCGTTGGTGGTACCCGATGATTTGGCAAACCAACGTATTTCCGAAGGCCAAAGCAGATTCTGCTCACCGGCACGCAGGCGGGTTACATAAGGCTTTACTTCTTCGTAAGTTTGTATGGGAAGGCGCTTCTTGAAATCTTCATAAGTACGGATAGAGGCATAGTCATGCTTCTTTCCCCATTCCGTGTTTGCCGCTGTCCGGACGAGGCGCTGCAGTACAAGCTGTTGCAATTCACCGGCATGGCTGGTGTATTGTTCGATTTCTTTCAGACGGGGAGCAAAATATACCTTATTCAGAAACTTTGTAATATTCATCGTTCTTTGTGAAATCTTATTTTAAACCGCAAAAATAATCTTATTTATCGGCATCTCTATCTTTTTTCTCTTTTTTTTCTATCTTTACGGACCTATAGAACAATAATTCAAACAAAAATATCATGAGAATAGGTATTTTGACTTCAGGAGGCGACTGTCCCGGCATCAACGCTACCATTCGCGGTGTATGTAAAACAGCTATCAACCATTATGGAATGGAAGTAATTGGCATTCACAGCGGTTTTCAGGGGCTGCTGACCAAGGATGTGGAGTCGTTTACCGAAAAATCCTTATCCGGTTTGCTGAACTTGGGAGGTACGATGCTCGGTACTTCGCGCGAGAAGCCCTTTAAGAAGAACGGCGTGATGTCCGGCGTGGACAAACCGGCACTGATAGCGCGGAATATCGAAGAGATGGGGCTTGATTGTGTAGTCTGTATCGGCGGGAACGGTACGCAGAAGACAGCCGCCAAACTCTCTGCTATGGGGCTGAACATTGTGTCTGTACCTAAAACCATAGACAACGATATTTGGGGAACTGATTTCTCCTTCGGATTCGATTCTGCCGTCAGCATTGCTACGGATGCCATCGACCGGTTGCACAGCACGGCCAGCTCGCACAAACGGGTGATGGTGATTGAGGTGATGGGGCACAAGGCAGGTTGGATAGCCTTATACTCCGGTATGGCAGGCGGTGGTGACGTGATTCTGATTCCGGAGATTCCCTATAATATCCACCGTATCGGAGAAACGATTCTGAATCGGCTGAAGAAAGGAAAGCCTTACTCCATCGTGGTGGTAGCCGAAGGTATACAGACGGACGGGCGGAAGCGTGCCGCCGAGTATATCGCTCAGGAGATAGAGTATGAGACGGGTATCGAGACCCGTGAGACTGTGTTGGGTTATATTCAGCGGGGCGGCTCACCCACACCTTTTGACCGTAACCTTTCCACACGTATGGGCGGACATGCCACGGAACTGATTGCCAACGGGCAGTTCGGGCGGATGATTACCTTGAAGGGGAATGAAATAGCTTCTGCACCGCTGGAGGAGATTGCGGGCAAGTTGAAGCTGGTGACGGAAGACAATGACTTAGTTGTCCAGGGACGTCGGATGGGAATCTGTTTCGGCTAATTTTTCTTGTGGGGATTCTTCAACAGCTTCTGCCATGGGATTTTCTTCTGTGGAGGTTTCTGTTGCATGGTTTCGCTCCTTGGCTGCCTGGACTTCCTCCTTGAAAGCGGCATCCTTAATTTTTTTCAATGCCATCTGTGCCGCATTTTGTTGCGACTCCTTCTTGGAATAACCGGTGCCGGTACCTGCCGA
>OGQT01001737.1_pt1 | contig 16667 bp, 13 predicted proteins | sample 1553261 | NCBI WGS metagenome assembly OGQT01 (sample SAMEA2579992, study PRJEB22360) | human gut metagenome | biome: human gut; feature: human-associated habitat; material: faeces | place: Denmark | collected 2008/2010
ACGGCGGTGGTACCCGTGGCGCTGACTCCGTTGTCATGGTGCTGGTTCGGACTGGCCAGGGTGCTTGAACGTGTCGTGACATCGGTTCTGCTTGCGGTGGTCTATTATCTGGTGGTGACCCCCGTGGGACTGTTGCGCCAGCTCACGGCAAAAAAGGATGTCCGTGAACCTTCGGCATCGACCCTGCGCGACGCCGACCATCAGTATGGCCCCGCTGATTTCGACCGGCAGTTCATTGATTTCACTTGCAAAGGAAGATAGTAATAGATGAATGACGCCCACCATGTAGGGATGCACCCTGGTGCATCCTGAATATAATGAGTTATACCCTTGTAAAAGGTGGATGCACCGGGGTGCATCCCTACAATCTGACATAGGACAGTCAGAGTAAGTAAATAATCGATATTTATAGAATTATTAAACACAACAAGATATCATGGAGTTTCTGAAAGAATTTTTGCAGTTCCTCAAGGCTGAAAAGCGTTACTGGCTGATACCGCTGGTGGCGATATTGCTGTTGTTAAGCGTTATAATCGTGGCGTCGCAGGGGAGTGCGCTGGCACCGTTCATTTACTCGATTTTCTGACGGTCATGACGGCTATTCTCGGTCTTTCGTTCGATTATCACGACAGCGCTGCCGCTCTGGTGGTAGACGGCGTTATCGCGGCAGCTGCGCAGGAGGAGCGGTTTACCCGACGCAAGCATGACGCCGGTTTCCCGCGCCATGCCATCGCGAGCGTGCTCGATACTGCCGCCGTGGCGTCGGCCGATATCACATCAGTGGTGTTTTACGAGAAACCGTTTACGAAGTTCGGCCGTCTGCTTGACACCTATCACCGGTTCGCCCCGCGCGGGTTGCGCAGTTTCCTGAAGGCGATGCCGGTGTGGTTGAAAGAGAAACTGCACACCCGCGAGCGCATAGCCCGCGAATTGCGAGCCATCGGAATCGACGCCCCGCTTTCATTCTCTGACCACCATCTGTCGCATGCCGCGAGCGCGTTTTTCCCGTCGCCGTTCAGCCGCGCGGCTATACTGACCCTCGACGGGGTGGGCGAGGAGGTCACCACGTCAATTGCCCTGGGCGAAGGAAACAGCATCCGTTTGCTGAAAACGATCTCGTTCCCCGACTCGTTGGGACTGTTCTATTCGGCGGTGACATATTACTGCGGGTTCCGCGTGAACAGCGGCGAATACAAGCTCATGGGGCTGGCACCCTACGGCAACGCCGCCAATGCGGCCCGGCTTGAGGAGCTGTTGCGCCGCGAGGTAATCACAGTGTATGCCGACGGCTCGTTCCGGCTCAACCCCGACTATTTCAACTATTCCGTGGGGCTGTCAATGACGCGCGACCGCGCGTGGCAGCGTCTTACCGGAATCGCGCGCCGTCTACCCGAATCGGAGATTTCCCCCGCGCATATCGACCTCGCGCTTGCCGCGCAGCACATAACCGAAGATATTATACTGAAACTCGCGGCCACGGCACGTGAGCTTACCGGCGCCGACAATCTTGTGCTGGCCGGCGGAGTGGCGCTTAACTGTACTGCCAACGGCCGGTTGCAGCGCGCCGGGATGTTCCGGAATATATGGATGCAGCCCGCGGCCGGCGATGCCGGCGGTGCGCTCGGTGCCGCCCTTGCTCAATGGCATATAGCGATGGGGAACCCGCGTGTGGTGCCTGTCGGCGATGCAATGCAGGGGGCATATCTGGGGCCGTCGTTCACCCGTGGCCAGGTGGTGCGTCAGCTCGGTGCTGACGCTGTGTATGAGGAGTTGTCAGACGGGGAGCTGTTCGCGACCGTGGCGCGTGAGATTGCGGCAGGCAAGATTGTCGGATGGTTTCAGGGACGCATGGAATTCGGCCCGCGGGCACTGGGCAACCGGTCGATTCTCGCCGACCCGGCCGACCCCGACATGCAGAGACGCCTGAATCTTGAGATAAAATACCGCGAGTCGTTCAGGCCGTTCGCGCCTGCTGTGCTTGAGGAGGATTGCCTTGAATTCTCCGAGCCGGTACATGCTCCGGACCGTTCCGGTGGCGCGGGCTATCTGCCGTGACACGGTGCCTGATGATTCAGCCGGTTACATGTACCGCCTTTATCAGCGCCGCAGTTCTTTGCCGGCAGTGACGCATGTCGACTATACGGCACGTGTGCAGACTGTGACGGCCGACGGGAATCCGCGTTTTCACGCATTGCTCAGCGCGTTCAAGACCATTACGGGGCGTGGAGTACTGATAAACACCAGTTTCAACGTGCGTGGCGAGCCGATTGTATGCACGCCGGCCGACGCATACCGGTGTTTCATGCACACCGGCATGGATGTGCTGGTAATCAATAATTTCGTGCTGTATAAGGAGGCACAGCCCGCGTCCGCCCGCAAGGATTCAGATGTCACGGCACGCCGGGCATTCACCGACTGACGGTGTGCCGCGTGCAGCGGGTCATGGGTCATGCGTTTTTTGCGACGCAGTCAAGGAACATGGCGGCAAGGGCGTGCGAGGTTGAGCCGGCGGGGTGCACCATCGTGACCGCGCGGTCGGCTGACACCCATTCGGCGCCGTCGACCTCGCACGAAAGGCGCAGGGGCGTGTCGCCCTCGACTTCGGCCAGGAATCCGATCATCAGCATCTCTTTTTTCGCGAACCACCATGTTCCGGCCGGCTCAAGGCGTGTCACGCGCTGGCCGGTCTCTTCCATAATCTCGCGTATGGCACACTCTTCGGCGGTCTCGCCGGGTGTCATGTACCCGCTGACGAGATTGCGGTACGTGGGGTGGATGTATAGCTGGCGCAATAGAAGTACCTCGTTGCGCCGGTTGTGCACCAGGGCGATGATGGCGGTGGAGAACATGTCGAACCAGGGTCGGTCGCACCGGTCGCACCAAGGCACGGCTCCCTCGTCGCCAAGGACGCGCGAGCCGAGCTCTTGCCCGCATTCGGGGCAATATCTGAATCTCATCTTTGTGTTTTCTTATGCCTCTTTACGCGCTCAAGCGTTGAGCGACGGCAGTGACGATACTTCGGTGGGCTGTGCCGCGGTATAAATGTTCACGGGGAGTTCGCCGCTGAGGGCGCCGAGGGCGTTCATGGCCAGTGCCTCAAGTTCATCCTCGCCGGGGAAAATCTCGATGGGTGCGATGTAGTCGATGAGCTTGATAAGCTCGCCGGTCACATATTTCGAGTAGGCTATGCCGCCGGTGATCAGCACGGCGTCAACTTTGCCGCGGAAGGCGGGTGTAAGTGCGGCGATGGCTTTGGCAACCTGATATATCATGGCGTCGAGCACCTCTTTGGCGTGGGCGTCGCCCGCGGCGATACGCTCCTCGATCTCGATTACCGATACGGTGCCCAGGTGAGCTGCCAGACCGGCGCGGCCGCTGATACGTTTCTTAAGTTCCTCGCGGGTGTAGCGGCCTGAATAGCACAGGTCGATGAGGGCGCCCGAGGGGAGCGACCCCGCGCGTTCGGGCGAGAAGGGGCCTTCGCCGTCAAAGGCGTTGTTCACATCGATGCACTTTCCGCCTTTGTGGGCGCCCACAGAGATTCCGCCGCCGAGGTGGCAGATTATGAGGTCGAGATCCTTGTATTTGATTTTCCGCCCCTCTTTTTCAGAGAGCTGGCGGGCGTAGCGGCGCGCTATTGCGCGCTGGTTTAGGGCATGCCAGGTGGTGATGCGCGGCAACAGCGGCGAACCGGTGATGCGTGCGCGCTCGTCAATCTCGTCAACCACGCCGGGGTCGGCTATGAAGGCCGGGCAGTCGGGAATCTCCGAGGCCAACGACTGCGCGATCAGGCATCCGAGGTTGCATGCGTGGTCACGCAGGGCGTGCGAGGTGTCATAGACCATAGCGTCGTTTACCTCGTACACACCGCCGGGGATGGGTCTGAGCAGTCCGCCGCGGCCTATGATGGCGTCGAATTCGAAGGGTATGCCCGATGCGGCCAGTGCTTTCAGCACGAGGTCGCGGCGGTAGTCGAGCTGGTCGATTACACGCGGGAAACGTGCCAGTTCCTCCACCGAGTGGCGGATGGTGTTGTGCATTACGGGCTGTGAATCCTCGAAGACAGCAATCTTGGTCGATGTGGACCCGGGATTTATGGCGAGTATTTTCTTCATGTGTTGTAGTCGTTAGTGTGGTGGGGAGAGTGGCCCGGCGTGTCGTGACCGGGATGTATGCGCAGGCTCAGACTGCGAGCACCGTAAGGCAGAGAGAGTAGTATTTCGAGAGCCCGGAGTCGCTGCGCGAGGGGAGCATCACCGGGGCTTTCGGACCGAGGAGCGTGCCGGCCATGTCGGCGTGTCCGAAGAACGAGATGGCCTTGTAGAAGGTGTTGGCCGACTCGATGTTGGGGAACTGCACCAGGTCGGCGTCGCCGCATACGGGAGATGCGATATGCTTTATCTCGGCCGAATGGCGGTCGCAGGCGGTCTTTACATCCATCGGACCGGCCACTATGGCGTCGCCGAACTCCCCCTTGTCGGCCATCTCCACGATGGTCTGGTAATCTACCGAATTGGGGAATTTGGGATTTACCTTTTCGGTGAAGTGTATCAGCGCCACTTTGGGCCGGGAGATGCCGAAACGGCGGATTACGTCGAGGTCGAGCCTGAGCATCTTTATACGCTGGTCAAGCGTGGGGTAGGGTATCACCGCCACGTCTGCCATAAAGAGCAGTTTGTGGTAGTCGGGAATCTGTGCGGCCGTGATGTGGGTCAGCAGCTGCCCCTGGGGCATGATGCCGGTTTCTTTGTTGAGTATGGCGCGCAGAAGGTCGTCGGTGTTGACGATGCCTTTCATGATGATGTCGGCGCGTCCGTCGCGCACCAGCTCAACGGCCTTTTTCGCGGCCTCGACCGGCTGTTTCACATCGATGGTCTCGATAAGCTCGGGAGCCTCGCAACCGTTAATGAAACCTGCGTATTTCTCGCTGTCGCCGATCAGGATGAATGTAGCGAAACCGTCGCGCAGGGCGCGGTCGACGGCATATTGGGTTGCCTCGTCATCGGGGCAGATTACCGCCACGCGTTTCTTAGAGTCGAGAGATTTGAGATGATCGGTCAGTTCGGTGAAATTCCTGATAGGTTCCATGGTTTTAACGGTAGTTATGATGGCTCAACAGTAAGTCACGGTGCAAATATCGTAATTATTGCTGATATATGCGCTATATGTGCAAAGAAAAATGAGTTATTATTGCGCTGAAAATGGCCAAAATTTCTATGTTTTGAAAATGTGTTTTAAAAAATATAATGATAATTTGTCGCTGTATAGGCTCATTTTGTGAGGTAAAATTATCGGTTCGTATAAGCTGTTGCACATTGGGTGTGCAAATGTGCAATTATTCTTACAATAAATCATGGCTCCCGGATGCGTTGCCGGCGTACCTGCCGAAAAAATCGGCGACACCATCACTGGCATCGCCGGGGAAATATTAAATCAGATGAAGAGAATTAATCAAAAGCACTTAATAATTTGTGGAAAGTGCCCGTCATAAAACACTAATTGCAATTATTGATAGATATTGTATGGATTATGTTTCTGATGTTGTTTATTTATTATGTCGCAAAGTTAACTGAAATTTTGTAAAAACAAAACTTTTTGTCAAATTATTTTAAAAAATAGTGGCATTTTTGATTTTGACAGCTAAAAACATCCATATGTAGCTTAAATGAGCCTTGTGACACTTGTCAAGCATATTGCATAAATTGCTTGCAAATGTACTAAGGTGTGTGATTCGCCCACATTCTCAGCGCCTCAACAGTGGGTGTGTAATAGTGTGGCTATATTCATTGTAGGGCCGCTATATGTAACGACCGCCACCTGATTAATTCAGCAATAGACTGAAATTCACTTGGTAATCGACCGCTACCGGTAGCGGCCCTACAATAGAATGATGATAATTATGCGTCTAAATCGCTTATATATGCATATTGGTACACCCGCAATACCGGAGTTGATCGGTTTCTGGCATGTACTAAAAGGCTGGAGGGGGCAGTAGATAATCTTGCCTGCGGGATCTTTGTCTACGGCGATGTAGAAGTTGCCTTTGACCGGGTGTGCAACTTTGATACCCTCGGGGTAAAATAGCGTGTCGGGGCTAATGTGCTTTTTGTGCCATCTGTGCCGACTTTTTAGATGCCGGTATTGTCGGTCATGGTGATGGCGTTTTACTGACTGACAGAACCAGCCTGATAGACCTATTCGACAAATCGAACTTCAAAAATGTTAATTTCTTCTGCGGTTTCGGTGATCCAAATTTATTGAATTTCTAACCTCGTCAATTATTGGTCAAGAGTGGTTTAATCTATATTCCAATATGCGTCAGGATCACCATCGAAAGCATCACTTATATCATCGGTTCGATAATCCTCTCTAAGTTGATCATAATATTCTGCGTCCATAATGCGTCCCTGAGCATCGGTTCGGATGTTATAGGGGTACGGGGCAATATCTTGGAGGTCAAGCCACCGAGACTCCGCGTCTTTAGCTATTCTGATTTTTGTCTTTTGCTTTAGATGGAATTGCCATAACTCGGTGTATTCAACTGGGATAACCTCCTCTCCGGAAAGATTGATAATGCCCCAACGATACTTGCCAAAATTCTCACTTTTACCCACTGGGGCATTCCCAATCTTGACTCTTGCAAGTCCCATAAAGAATGGCTCTATCAGGTCGTACTTTCCAAAGGGTACTATTTCATCTCCCTGGTTATTCATGACTCCCCACTTCCCATCTTTATTTTCTATGACTAATACTTTGTCGAACTCATAGACATGGGATGCGTACTTCTTTATAGAAGTAAGATTGGCGAATTTCTTGAGGTTCTGGAATATTGGATTGCCCATAGTTTAATATGTTATTTCGAGAAGAATGGGATTGTTTGTGGATACAGTACAATCTTTTATAATCTCAGCTCTAACTATCTGAGGCTCAAAACTGCGGCTCGCAAGGAAATAATCTATCCTATGTCCCTGATTGTTGGCTCTAACAGTAATGTCATTCCTGAAAAAGTAGGAAAACTCTTTGGAAAATGGATTGAGAACTCGGTAAGTATCAATTAAATGCCCTGCATTTAGCAGTTCTTCGAAATTCTGCCGTTCCCATTCATGAAAATTGGCTTGATTACGTTGAAATTTTCCATCCCAACAATCGCGCTCGGAAACTACGATGTTCATATCTCCACATATAATTTGGCGGTCAGGAGTAGTGGCGATAATTCTTTTCAGGCTCTCATCGAATTTCTTGCGATGTTCAATGGCTCCATCAATATTCGGATTGGAGTATGGAGTGTAGATATTGTAAAGAGTGAATGCCGGATATAAGACTTCCGTTTTTAACAGATGACCGGACAACTCAGGATTCTCGGGTTTATCAAATGAACATGGTATGCAATTCTTTACATAAGTTGCTATCCCGGCATAGGGAGCGGAAAAGCACTCTCGTTTATAGCCGTCAATTTCAAATTCGGGGGAGTCTTTTATATCCTTGACCTTTTGCAGACAAATAATCTCAGGAGAGTATTCGTTTATAAGGCTTTTTAATGCGCCAAAATGAGCCTTGATGCCATCAATATTCCAGCTTATCAAACGCATTGTAGTGGGTGGTGTAGGCATAGTATATTGTCCTACTCGAATACGCCCCATTGGCAATGACCAATATTCTCCATAGAATACAGGCGTTTGACCTTCGGCAGCGAGAGACAGAAGTTTGTTGAACCATTCTACATACTCCGGATCGTTACCCTTGCCAATTTCAAGAAGACGAGGGTTCTCATTCATAAAGGTCCTAACCAAAGGCTTTATATCTTCGCCGGTAGTCATTGCCCCGATTGAGGTACACCAGATCTCATTAGGGTCTCCGGCGAATACAATTTCCCGATTGGCACATATATGGTCTTGCGTTGTGATATGGCAACGCAAGCTAAGTCCAGTAGGAGCCATATAAGACATCCAGCGGAGTTTCTGATAACCCAACTTATGAAGTTCATGCAGGATTTGCATCAACTCATAAACTCCGAGACAATATAATTTACTGGTTTTCATCATAGAGCGGTTCTTCGGTAATGGAAATTGCAATAGTTTCCAATCGCTTTGCTCGAATACAGAGTGCGTCCCCACATTTAAATGTAAAACAGCCTTTGTATAACACTCCTTTTTCTTCAAAGTCTGAAATAAACATTAAAGGAAAATCTGTCTTAGCTATTTCATCATATGAGAAGCATTTAGCATCATAAAATTTAAATGTTATTTTCTTACAAGTCAGAATATTCGTTGAAATATATCCGGTTATGGAAATTTCAATATTGTTATCCTTTATTATAATTCCATCCAGTTTAACAGGACTGTATGAGGCATCGCATTGATGATGTAGTATGTCCCATGCATGTAAAGTTTCCGATAAATTTATGATCATCGGGCGAATAGAAGATGCGATTTCGATACTATTTAGTGCCTTAATCTTGTTATTAACCGAAGTTAATTGCTCCGCACAATAATCTCTTACATCATCAGATTCAGTATGACGTAAGATTTCAGAGTATAGGGCTTTTTGCATTTTTAGATCTGATGTATATGGAAACGCGCAACAGATTAAGTCATAATAATCTATATCTTTTTTTAATGGCATTGCAAGAGCATGAGCCATAATAATAGCTGCTTCACATATCTTTTCGATATGCTTATCTTGCGCAGTCCGAAAATCACCATAGCCCCAATAAGCAGTCGGAAATGGTGTTCTATAACAATGAGCCAGACGAAAATCTTTTTTACAATTTTCTACTGTATTATTAGTAGCCAATTCAAATAAATTTTGAATAGCATTTTCGATAGTACAAGATTGACTAAATAAATTATTTAGCAGATTAGTTAAATTCGCAGCCATAAACATACACTTAATCTATATTCCATTCTGCATCTGGGTCACCTTCAAAGGCGTCACGATACATTTGTTCATAATCCTCATCCTCAGACATGGATAGGGATTCTGAATATTCTCTATCTCTTTCTTCAGCTTGCCATTCTTCTATCTCAGATTCCCATGATTTCACAAAACTTATAAGTAGAGATAATTTGTTTTTTTCATTTTTCGAGACCGAGTCTTGTAGCGATTCAAGCAATTTTGACTTTACATAAACACGTTTAAACCTAATAAGAGCCTCGATATAGTTAAAGTCATTTACTAAAATATCAGTGAATGACTCAAATCGTTTATGTTTAAGGCAAGTATCCAGAGGCACTCTTTGCCGATGGAAATCACTATACACGAAAACCGAAGAGCCTAATATATTAAGCGTATCATTTTCAGTTACAATGTCTGTATAGAGATGATGAGCATCATTGGCTATATATAGTTTCTCGAAAAAGCTTTGAGGAATAATATCTTCGTATTCCTCTTGCCAGCATTCAATTACTCCGGCATCAAGGTGAAAATAGTTTCTGCGAACCAACGATAGCAATAGCTGTCTGTTATCACTGATTAAGTCGTAAATATCCAGACCTGCATATGGAACTATGTTAATCATTCCATGTTCTTCGTCAAAATATGCAGGCGATTCTATCAATATCGGTCGCCAAGGTTCAAATGCCTTTGGAAACTGGTCAAGTCTCAACTGAACACTTTCAATTCGGCGTTTAGGATGTCTGGGTAAAACCTTCTGAGTCTCTGAGTATTTGGTTGCAGTGATAAATATATCTTCTCCTTTAACTTCTATTTCATTAACTCCCTCATAAACAATCTGCTTACCTGTTTTTATATCAAAGACTCCATAATTATTCCGTTCTACCCACGGATTTTCAAAAAAGGAATCATGAGATTCCTGCTCCAAATCGTCATACATTGAGTCATAATATTCACTTTCAGCATTGTATGGCTTAGTGAGAATGAGATGAAGATTTAATAAATCCTTGGAGAATCCTTCAAAGTTAGCGTTGCCTAAAAATCTACATCTGCCATTTTCTACGACTCCTCCAACATAGAGCCTATCAAATGGGTGATAATTCCTAACCATATCATCATCTAATATATCACATGGACAATCTGCCCAGAAACCATAATAGACAATTATTTCAGTGGGTTCACCTTTATAGAATAGTCGAGTAAAGAACGGTCCGGTAAAGCAGTCTTTTTCATCCGGACGACTTTTACTATTTTTGAATTGTACATTACTGTAATGGGTACATACAAAATCGCCAAAATCTAAACTGATTTTCTCTCCATTTAGATTCATAAGGTGTGAGTATCCAAGATAGCCTGGATAAGTTACAATGGCAATATTTCCAACAATACCTTCTTTTGTATAACCGTCAGAAAATACAAATTCTTCAAATTCTCCTTCACTATTTCTTATGCTTTCAAGAATTTCCTCGGATAAAAGATCCTCGGGCACTCGTATTATTTTGCTCATACAACTCTAAAACTTATTACTTACTGATAAAAACAATACATCAGTCTTCTATTGGATAAGTTGCGTCATAGATTTCTTGCAGGTTGACCCCGTTGAAGCTCCAGCGGGGAGTTGGCTGCACGCCATATTTGGAGTTGAGAAGTTTGGTCGTAACGGCAGTCAGAGACGTTTCTTCTCCGAGATATTCAACTTTTTTATCACTAATCACTGTAACAGAGACCGAAGGATCGGCATTGTAAGTAAGAATACTTCCAACAGGGATACCCATCTGGCTGAAATTAAGCGGTGGAAGGTGTTTTGTTGCCTTGCTTTTGGAGGCTATATCGTCAGCATTGAGGTCGTTATTCATTTCATCGCTGACCTCAGTAGTGATTTCTTTCTCATTGAAGATTTCAAGAATGGCAATAGCTTGTTCATTTTTGATTTGGAAAAATTCACGATTGACATTCAATCGGTTGGGTTCGAATGCCGTGTGAAGTGCTTTTTCGAGTTTAGCACAGTTGCAAGCTTTTACCTCACAGGCATACTCTACATCAAACGGTACAGGGACACCGGTTGTGTATAGTTCCTTGAGCCTTGCGTCGAGTTCGGGGCGGCTTGTCATGCCTATTTTTACCAGTCCTGGCATTGCCCGGTTTGAAAGGACATACACAATGCCCATATGATTTTCTTTAGCCATAGTCAGTCAATCAGTATATGGTTATGCGACTTTGCCGGTCTCGATTTCGGATTTTAGGAACTGGAAGATATATACAGCTCCCTGATAGTAGAGGCCGCATTCGGGGTCATTAAGTTTGGCGAAGGTGGCTGATGAATACAGTTCATCAAGTGCACGGTGTATATCCCAACCATATTCCGTCATGAGCATTTCTGCAAGTTCGGCAGCAAGGCATTCTATCTGAAACTGTATGTCTTGTGTCATAATTCGATGCGTTTTAAGAATCCTACTGCTTTTGGGGTGCCAAAGAAGTATTGAACTGCATGGTCGCCCCGGAATCTAAGTTCTTCAACCAATGCTGATGCCGACAAATATCCCATTATGAAACGGCGAATCTGCACACCAACCGTATCATCCGCTATCGGACCGATTACTATATCATAAGAATGAGCCGGAATATCGGAGTTATTCTTACGGTTCATCACTACAAATTCTGCCCATTCCTCGGAGTAGTCAGGAAAAACCTTTATGTTCAGCCCGTTTTTTGTGGCCTCGTCTTCATCAAACTCAAAGCAGGATAGAGTGGGGATTCCTTCATTGAGGAATCGGGTTGTTCGAGCTGCCATCTCCATAGCTTGGTCGGGACGGGAGTTGAGATAGAATCCTTGCCCGAAGTCTTTCCCTCGCTTACTGCGCGAAAGGTCAATCTGCTCAATGGCTATGTTTGAGCCGTGATAGAGTCGTATCATATCTTGCCTCCTTCCCGCTGGCAAATAATCTGGAGGTCAGAAACAGCATCGTCAATGGAGAGGGTATGCTCGGCAGCATAGCAGTCGAGAAGGAAATCTATGCCGGTGAAACGGCGCAGATATGCATAAGCCTGCATGTTCGAGAGCTGATACCGCTGGGCGAAAGCTCCGACACAAGCCACTACATATTCAATTCTGTTAAATATTTCTTTCTTGTCCATGGCTATGCTTTATTGCTTACGATTAGATAACATCAACATCCGGTAATATGCTTTGCCTGCATATTTCAATGCTTTGATGTTTGACGCTAAGTTACCAATATTTTTTGAGACGGCAATCAACCATATCGAAAAACATGGGATTTACCCAATCCTAAGGGTACAGGTATAAAAACGGGAGGGCGGCCCTTGTGAAAGGGACGTCCTCCCGAAGTATGGGGTGATGGTATTTTGTCCCCGGTTTCACTCATGGTCGCTGGCCGTGGATGGAAACGGGGCGGGACGGGGCCGGAAACCGGGCCCGGGATCAGAGGAGGGAGACGGAGCGGGCGATGAAGTCGGAGAGGTCGCGGCCGCGGAGGAGGCCGTTGCCCAGCAGGGTCAGGTCGATGAGCTGGCGCACAACGGGCTGACCGGCGGCGTAGTCGCTGACGAGGCGAGTCTCGTCGGCGCGGGCGGTCTCTACCTGTTTGAGCAGGTCGTCGGCGCGCTTGCGGTCATCGTCGGTGGCTTTGTCGCCGCGCAGTTTCTCGATCTCGGCGTTGTCGGTCTCGATTTTCTTCTCAATCGGCTCAACCTTGTCGGCGAGGGCCGAGGTGGTCTCGGCGGTGAGTTTCTCAACGAGGGGATGGTTGGTGTTGACCACCAGCGAATATGAGTCGGGCATCTCGCCGTAGAAACTCATGCCGGGCTGAAGGGCGGCCATCTCTTTCATTCGGCGCATGTACTCGTTCTGGGTGATGACGATGGGCGCGCCGGTGGCGCCGAGTGCCTCGAACGATACGAGGAACTGGGCTTTGTCGACCGTAGGAATCTGCGAATTGAACAGTGTGGTGAGCATGTTGAGCTGCAGCGGGGTGAGGTCGACTTTCTTGCGGTCTTCTTTCAGGATGAGGTTGTCGACCACGTCAGAGTCGACGCGCACGAAACGGCTCTTTTCGATTTTCTGCTCAAGCAGCCCGACGAAGTGGCTGTCGAGCTGGCCGTCCATCACCAGGGTGTTGTAGCCATGTTCGGCGGCGGCATTGATATAGGTGTACTGGGCGGTGGGGTCGGTGGCGTAGAGGAATACGATGTTACCCTCCTTGTCGGTCTGGGCCGGCTCGATGAGGGCCTTGTATTCGTCGATGGTGAAGTATTTCCCCTCGGTGTCTTTGAGCAGGCAGAATTTCATGGCGGCGTCGCAGAACTTCTCGTCGGTGAGCATACCGTATTCGATGAAAATCTTGATGTCGTCCCATTTCTGCTCGAAGTCGGCGCGGTCGGCGCGGAAAATCTCGTCGAGGCGTCCGGCCACTTTCTTGGTGATGTACGACGATATCTTCTTCACGGCCGAGTCGCTCTGCAGGTATGAGCGGCTTACGTTAAGCGGGATGTCGGGCGAGTCGATTACCCCCTGCAGGAGCATCATGAACTCGGGCACCACGCCTTCGACCGAGTCGGTCACGAACACCTGGTTGCAGTAGAGCTGGATGCGGTTCTTGGTGACCTCGAAGTTGTTCTTGATCTTGGGGAAGTAGAGGATGCCGGTGAGGGTGAAGGGGTAGTCGACGTTGAGGTGGATCCAGAACAGCGGGTCGTCCTGACCGGGATACAGTTCGTGGTAGAAGTTCAGATAGTCTTTGTCGGTGAGGTCGGCAGGCTTGCGTGTCCAGGCGGGTTCGGTGATGTTGATTACCTTGTCGCGGTCGGTGTCGGTCATCTTGCCGTCTTTCCACTCCTGTTCCTTGCCTGATATTACGGGCACGGGGAGGAAACGGCAGTATTTGCGCAGCAGGGTGTCGATGCGCGCCTGTTCGAGGAACTCCTTGTTGTCGTCGTCGATGTATAGTATGATGTCGGTGCCGCGTTCGGCTTTGTCGCAGGTGTCCATCGTGAACTCGGGCGAGCCGTCGCACTCCCATTTCACGGCCTCGGCGCCCTCTTTGTACGAGAGCGAGCGGATTTCGACCTTCTTGGCCACCATGAACGCCGAGTAGAACCCGAGGCCGAAATGACCGATGATTGAGTTGGCCGTGTCTTTGTATTTTGCCAGGAACTCTTCGGCGCCCGAGAAGGCGATCTGGTTGATGTATTTCTCGATGTCGTCGGCGGTCATGCCGATGCCGTGGTCAGAGACGGTGAGCGTTCCCGCCTCTTTGTCGACTGTCACGCGCACGGTCATGTCGTCGAGCGAGCCCTTGAAGTCGCCGAATGCCGAGAGGGTCTTCAGTTTCTGGGTTGCGTCGACGGCGTTCGACACCAGTTCGCGCAGGAATATCTCGTGGTCGCTGTAAAGAAATTTCTTGATGACCGGGAAGATGTTCTCGGTCGTTACTCCGATTGTTCCTTTCATATATGTATGGAATTTTTTATTTGTCGTCTGAAACGGGGAAATATTCTTCCCCTCCAGCTATAACAAACGGCAAAAAAAATGCCAGCCCCTCAGGGCCGGCATTTTTAGCTAAATATCGTTAAAGTCAGTAGGTACGGCGTGTCACTACTGACAAAATTGCTGATTTCACGCCTCGGGCGTGTCAGTCGGCGTGTCAGTCACTGCCTCGGGTGATTCGGGCAGAGCCTTGGGTGCCTCGGGGGCAGGGGCGTCGAGCGCGCGGTCGGCCGGATGCACCACGGCTGTGGTGATCTTGTCGGCCCCGGCGTCATACCCCACGGCGATAGTGTCGCCGGGAAGGAGCTCGGCGTTGATGATAAGCTCGGCCAGAGGGTCTTCAAGGTACTTCTGTATGGCGCGCTTTAGCGGACGGGCACCGTACTGCGGGTCGTAGCCTTTGCGTGCTATGTAGTCCTTGGCCTCGGGCGAGATGTCGAGCGTGTAGCCCTGGCGGCTGATGCGGTCGCGGAAACCGCGCAGCTCGATGTCGATGATCTTGCAGATTGCGGCGTTGTCGAGCTGGTCGAACATCACTATGTCATCGATACGGTTCAGGAACTCGGGGGCGAACGCCTTGTTGAGCGCTTTCTGAATCACGCCGTGGGCATGCGACGCCTCGGTCTCGCGGGTGTTGAAACCCACGCCGGCGCCGAAATCCTTGAGCTGGCGCGTGCCGATGTTCGAGGTCATGATTATCAGCGTGTTCTTGAAGTCGACACGACGGCCCAGGCTGTCGGTCAGGCGCCCCTCGTCAAGTACCTGCAGCAGCAGGTTGAACACGTCGGGGTGCGCTTTCTCAATCTCGTCGAGCAGAACCACCGAATACGGGCGGCGGCGCACTTTCTCGGTGAGCTGTCCCCCCTCCTCGTAGCCTACGTAGCCCGGAGGCGCGCCCACCAGACGGCTGACGGTGAATTTCTCCATGTACTCGCTCATGTCGATGCGTATCAGCGCGTCGGGCGAGTCGAAGAGCATCTGCGACAGTTTCTTGGCAAGGTGCGTCTTGCCCACGCCGGTCGGGCCCAGGAACATGAATGTGCCGATGGGCTTGTTGGGGTCTTTCAGGCCCACGCGGTTGCGGCGTATGGCCTTGACAATCTTCTCGATGGCCTCGTCCTGGCCGATGATCTGCTGTTTGAGGGCGGGGCCCATCTCGCGCAGGCGCGAACCTTCGGCCTGGGCGATGCGCTGCACGGGCACGCCGGTCATCATGGCCACGACCTCGGCCACCTTGTCTTCGTCGACGGTCACGCGGTCATCCTTGAGCTGCTGTTCCCAGCGGGCGTTGGCGTCGGCCAGCTCCTGCTTGAGGGTCTGCTCGCGGTCGCGGTACGAGGCGGCTTTCTCGAAGTTCTGTGCCTGGGCGGCGGCGAGTTTCTGTTTGCCGGCCTCGGCGATGTCATGTTCGAGACGCTCGATCTCCTCGGGCACCACTATATTGATAATGTGTGCGCGCGAACCGGCCTCGTCAAGGGCGTCGATGGCCTTGTCGGGGAAATTGCGGTCGCTCAGATAGCGGTCGGTCAGCGTTACGCAGGCCTTCAGGGCGTCGTCGGTGTAGATGACGTTGTGGTGGTCTTCGTACTTGGCCTTTATGTTGTTGAGGATGGTCAGGGTCTCGTCGAGCGACGTAGGCTCGACCATTACCTTCTGGAAACGGCGTTCGAGGGCGCCGTCTTTCTCAATGTTCTTGCGGTATTCGTCGAGGGTGGTGGCGCCGATGCACTGGATCTCGCCGCGAGCCAGGGCCGGTTTCAGCAGGTTTGCGGCATCCATGGTCCCGGCGGCGTTGCCTGCGCCCACAATGGTGTGGATCTCGTCGATGAACAGGATCACGTTCGGGTTCTTGGCAAGTTCGTTGAGGATGGCTTTGATGCGCTCCTCGAACTGACCGCGGTATTTGGTGCCGGCCACGATGGCGGCCATGTCGAGCGAAACCACGCGCTTGTCGAACAGGATACGCGGCACCTTGCGCTGCACGATGCGCAGTGCAAGACCCTCGGCTATGGCCGATTTGCCCACGCCGGGTTCGCCGATAAGCACGGGGTTGTTCTTCTTGCGGCGGCTCAGAATCTGGGCCAGGCGCTCGATTTCGGTCTCGCGGCCCACCACGGGGTCGAGACGACCGTCTTCGGCGGCGCGGGTCATGTCGTTGCCGAACTTGTCGAGGGTAGGGGTGTCGTTATTGCCGCGTCCGCGCACGGTGGCCGACGGCTTGTCGCCCCCCTGCGGGCGCTGGCCGGCGTTCGCCTGGGGGCCTAAAGCTCTC
>OGQT01001739.1_pt1 | contig 16656 bp, 17 predicted proteins | sample 1553261 | NCBI WGS metagenome assembly OGQT01 (sample SAMEA2579992, study PRJEB22360) | human gut metagenome | biome: human gut; feature: human-associated habitat; material: faeces | place: Denmark | collected 2008/2010
ACCAGCTAAAACGAACTGTCCATCAGCTCTCTTTGCGCCTAATCTCTTAGACTCTGAATCTCTACCATTCTTTGTAGAACCAACACCCTTTTTATGAGCGAAAAACTGAAGGTTCAAATTCAACATAACATTACACCTCCTTGACGGTAATCAATAAGTAATCAGGATTATCAGCAGCCATAGTTCTTAAACCAAGTTCTAAGGCATCTAACAATACCTGTGTTGTATCACTGATATTAGAAGTGACTATGTAATCAATACTAGCCTCCTCATCATCAACCGACATATCATATACGGCATCCGTGAATTGCTCAATCGAATTAATCGTATTGATAGTCAATACAGAAATTGCAGAACAGATAATATCACTACCTTCTTCTGCATAGCCAGCATGTCCTGCTGACTTAAAGCCTACAGTCCTGTTCGTAGCAGACGACTTGTAGATTGTTATATGAGTCATGGATAACACACCTCACATCCGATTAATAATTAAGCATTAATCTTTTCAATCTTAACCTTAGTGAAGAGCTGTCTGTGACCGTTCTTCTTGTGATATCCAGTTTTTCTCTTATACTTATACACGATGACTTTCTTGTCCTTACCTTCTTCAACAACGCTTGCTGTAACTGTTGCTCCTGCTACTGTAGGATCACCAACCTTAGCTTCACCGTTATTAACGAAAAGAACCTGGTCAAATGTAACAGTATCGCCAGCGTTAACACCAAGCTTTTCAACCTTGATTACATCGCCTTCTGAAACTGTGTACTGTTTACCACCTGTTGCAATAATTGCGTACATATGGCACCTCCTAAAATAATTACTCGCCAGTTTTGGAGAGGTAAAATACCTGCTTATGTCCTAACTGAGCGGCACACTAGAATATAATATAGTATCAGTAAACAAATGTCAATAGTCTTAAAAAAATAATTCTAAAAAAATTATAAAATCCACAATCCTATAAATCCGCATATAATTCCACATATAATTCCGGCAATAACATCTTTAATAAAATGCACACCCATAACAACTCTTAATACTGCAAGCACAAGTGTCATAACTAAAAGTATAATACCGACAGGCTGGTATATATATAACCAGCACATTGCAATAATAGTGATTGAGAATATATGTCTGCTTGGCATAGACTCTCCCTCTTTATCTTTTTTTACAATAGGTGTTATATTATATTTTGTATATGGTCTTGGTGAATCAAGACATTTTCTTATAAATGATACAAATATAAATGAAGTTAATGGTGCAAGTATAAGTTTAGCTGTAATAAATACATTAGATGTTTCAACATAACCTGTTGCATCTACGCTTAGAGCAATTGCAGGTGTTGCGATTGTTGATTTGGATCTGGCACATAATACAATAAGAACCATATACGATAGTGCAGTAACATACGGAAGCACTTTATATAATAAGAGCAGAATGTTCTTTAGTGCCTTATGCGTATCAAGGTAATTGTATACAGCATTATATCTTTTTTCATAGCCCGTTAAATTATTCTCTGACATAAACTCACTCTCCGGTTTTGATTAATTCTTTTAATGTCTTGCCATTATTCTTTCGTGTCATTTCAACAAGTCCAAGAGGTGTAATATCAACCACATTAGTCTGGATACTTTCTAATCGGGCGTATTCCTTAAGAACTGATAATAATTTATCCCTGCTTTCCTGCTGTGCCATATTAATAAAATCAATAATAATAATTCCAGAAATATTTCTTAAGCGGAGCTGTCTTATAATTTCAATTCCAGCTTCAATATTAGTCTTTAAAATGTTGTTCTCTTTATCAGCTTCTTTTTTTGCTTTTGTAACATTTTTGCCTGAATTGACATCGACAACACTCATAGCCTCTGTCTGTTCGATTATAATGTAGCCTCCGCATTTAAGCCATACTTTTCTGGATAATGCTTCTGATAATGTCTTTTCGACAGAATAAAGCTTATATAGAGGCAGTAATTCATCTTCATATAATCGTAAACTCATATTGCTGTTATCTTTAAAATGTGTATTAAGCAAATCATAATAATATGGAATATCTGTGATGACTTCGATTGTATTATCAGCACTAAGATGCCTGAGTTCGCTTACCATAGGCGGCTCTTTTTCATAAAGCTTAGTGTAAAATGTTCCAAATACAGCATTCTGTATTATATGTTCGTACTGGTCTATAAGAGAGTAAGCCTCATTAAGTACTGTATTAATATCTGCATTAGCGGCACTGCTTCTTATAATTATTCCATAAGAAAATGTACCTGAAGCCTGAAGTTTATCATTAAAAGCTGTAAGATGTTCTTTAATATAGTCCTTTAGAACAGAAGCAACTTCTATACATACCGGAGCTTTCTTGCATTTGTTAGATATTGACACACCTTTGACATCACTTGACACTACAATATACTGTCCTGATATATCTATCTTGGAAGTCGCTGTAGGAGGCTTTGTCTTATGGGCATCATTGCTTACCTGTACTAAAAGCTTATCACCGATGTTGACAGCTTTATTATTCTTTGTATTAAGAAATATATTATTCTTATTATTTTCAAGCTGGTAATAGCATTTAATTTTATTTTCAATTTCAACAAAAGCAGAGCTGATGTTTTTAACAACATTTTCAACTCTGCCAATGTATATATTACCAACCAGGCTGCTTTTGTCTACTATATTAAGACTAAGACAACCGTTGTTGTTATACTTTGAATATATTATATTATCGTTAATCTGTGTAATGATATATTTAATAGTCATATCCTGCTCTCATCTATGAATTATAAATCTCTAAGGTACAGATTACGATAGAAACAGCTTCTGTTGCCAGTGTGGCAGGCTGCACCTATCTGACGTACCTTTGCAAGTATTGTATCATTATCACAGTCAATGTCAAGTGAACTTACATACTGGTAATGACCAGAAGTTTCGCCCTTAATCCATAATTCCTGACGGCTTCTGCTGTAATAAGTCATAACCCCTGTATTAACAGTATGGTTATATGCTTCTTCGTTCATATATGCAACCATAAGCACTTCATTATTGACATAGTCCTGTACAACTACTGGAATTAAACCATCTGAGTTAAGCTTAAAATCAGAAAATGAAAGGCTTGTATTAAGCTTTTTAGAAGCTTCAATTACAGAACTTCCAGATTCAAACATATCAACAGCGTCTTTAAGGTTAATTCTGTTCTCATATAAGGCTTTTCCTATTATTGCTCCGTGGATACCTGCATCATTGATATTCTTTAAATCCTGCACACAGGACATTCCGCCAGAAGCGATTATATTAATTCCTGTCTTATCAGATAAAAGCTTAGTCTGTTCAATATTAGGACCCTGAAGCATACCATCTTTAGATATATCAGTATAGACAATTGTCTGGACACCCATATCTTTCATAGCCAAAGCTAAAGAAAGAGCAGTCTTGTCACTTACCTTTTCCCAGCCTTCAACGGCTACAAGCCCGTCCTTGGCATCAACACCAACAACAATATGTTCAGGTCCGAATTTATCAATTGCCTGCTTTATGAAATCAGGATTTTCAACTGCCTTAGTACCAATAATTACACGGTATACACCAAGGTCAAGAACTTCTTTAATATTCTCAAGTGTTCTTACTCCACCGCCCATCTGGACAGGTATATTGACACTTGATACTATCTTTCTGATTGTGTCAGCATTTACGCCACGCCCCTTTAATGCACCATCCAAGTCAACAGTATGTATGAATTTAGCGCCGTCCTGTTCAAAGCCCCTGGCTATTTCATAAGGCTTATCTGAATATACTGTTACATCATTAAAAAGACCTTTTTTTAGTCTTACACACTGTCCGTCTTTAATATCAATAGCTGGGTATAATCTCATTGTATGCTCCAATCTTTACTTAATATTTATATTTACAGGCTTCCCTTTGTAGATAATACTGATTTAATTCTTGCATCTTTCATACAAGCTTCATCTAAAGCCTTGGCAAATGCCTTGAACATTCCCTCAATAATGTGGTGGTCATTCTCACCTGTTATCTTTCTTATATGAAGGTTCATTCCTGCACTGTATGATATGGCATAGAAGAATTCTTTAACCATCTGTGTATCAAAATATCCAACCATATCGGAAGTGAATTGTGACTCAAATACAAGATATGGTCTTCCTGATAAATCAATCGCACATAATATAAGTGCTTCATCCATAGGAAGTATAATATCACCGTATCTTCTTATGGACTTCTTATCACCAAGAGCTTTTTTAACAGCTTCCCCAAGCACGATACCAACATCTTCAATAGTATGGTGGCAGTCAACGATTAAGTCGCCTGTAACTTTTAAGTTAAGGTCGAACATACCATGCTTTGCGAAGCTTTTTAGCATATGGTCAAAAAAGCCTATTCCTGTATCTACCTGTGCATTGCCATCTCCGTCTAGGCACAGAAAAAGCTCTATATCTGTCTCACTTGTCTTTCTATGAATTGTTGCCTGTCTTGCCTGCATATTTGACATATATACGTCCTCGATTCTGATATAATTATATATTAAAAATGTCAGGGCAAAAAAGATATTCTGCCCGTCACATCACATATAATGTCCGATTTATTCAAAACGAACTTTTATTGAATTAGCGTGTGCAGTAAGATGTTCTGCTGCCGCAAAGTTCTCAATATCATTATGTATAGCTTCAAGAGCTTCCCTTGAATAAGATATTATGCTTGATTTCTTAATAAAGTCATCAACACTTAATGCTGAGAAGAATTTAGCTGTACCATTAGTAGGAAGTACATGGTTAGGACCAGCAAAGTAATCTCCAAGAGGCTCTGAGCTGTATTCTCCAAGGAATATTGCACCTGCATTCTTAATCTTAGTCATTACATTAAATGGATCTTTAGTTACAATCTCAAGATGTTCTGATGCTATATCGTTGGCAACTGAAACAGCTTCATTGATATCGTCTACAAGAAGAATATAACCATAGTTATCAAGTGATTTAGATATAATCTCACTTCTTGATAGTTCCTTTAAGAAGCCGTCAATCTCAGCAGATACTTTATTGGCAAGCTCACTGCTTGTTGTAATAAGGATTGCTGATGCCATCTCATCGTGTTCAGCCTGAGATAAAAGATCTGCGGCTACATATCTTGGGTTAGCTGTCTCATCAGCAATTACAAGAATTTCACTAGGACCTGCAACAGAGTCTATACTTACATAACCAAACACTGCTTTTTTAGCAAGGGCAACATAGATATTACCTGGACCACATATTTTATCAACTTTTGGAATAGACTCTGTACCATAAGCCATAGCTGCAATTGCCTGAGCACCGCCTGCCTTGTATACAACATCAACGCCAGCCTCATTAGCTGCTACAAGTGTTGTAGGATATACCTTCCCTTCGTGGTCTGGAGGTGTACACATAATAATCTGTTCAACACCTGCTACTTTAGCAGGTACTACGTTCATAAGAACTGATGATGGATAAGCAGCTTTTCCGCCAGGTACATATACACCAGCTCTTGCTAATGGAGTTACTTTCTGTCCAAGAATAGTTCCGTCCGGCTTAGAGTCAAACCAGCTGTACTGCTTCTGCTTTTCGTGGTATTCCTTAATATTCTTAAGAGATTTTCTTATTACATCAACTAAAGCTGGGTCAACCTTTGTGTAAGCTTCCTCAATCTCCTCTTTAGTTACAACGATATTAGAAGCATTAATGTCAGCCTTATCAAAGTCTTTAGTATACTTAAAAAGAGCCTCGTCTTTGTTAGTTCTTACATTTAAAAGAATATCATTAACTGCTGCTTCAAACTTTCCGTAGCTGTTAGGACTTCTTTTTAATAAATCCTCAAGGATATTATTCTTAGTTTCATCTGTTAATTTAACTATTCTCATATAGTCCTCCATCCCATTCGTTGAATGTATATTTTATTATTTAATATAAACAATTATTAGTGATTATTTATTCTCAAGGTAATTCTTTATATCATTAATAAGCTTTGTAATTCTTTCGTTCTCCATTTTCATACTTACCTGGTTAACAACAATACGTGCTGATAATGGGCATACTTCTTCAAGAACTTCAAGACCATTTTCCCTAAGTGTTGCACCTGTCTCTACAATATCAACAATAACTTCTGAAAGCCCTACAATAGGTGCCAGCTCAACTGAACCGTTAAGCTTTATGATTTCTACTGTCTGGTGCTTCTTGTTATAGAAATAGTCTTTGGCAATATTAGGATACTTGGAAGCAACTCTTATAAGTTCGTGGTGCTGTAATTTCTCCCTGGCTGAGGCTGGACCACATACACACATTTTACATTGCCCGATTTTAAGGTCATATACTTCATATAATGAACGTCCCTCCTCAAGCAGTGTATCCTTGCCTACAATACCAATATCAGCCGCACCATATTCTACATATGTTGGAACATCTGAAGGCTTTGCAAGGAAAAATCTTATACCTAACTCTTCATTAGTGAATATTAACTTTCTTGTGTTCTCGTCTTTCATCTCATCACAAGTTACACCGATATGTTCAAATATCTCAAGTGCTTTTTTAGCTAAACGGCCTTTAGCCAGTGCAATAGTTATGTATCTCATACTAATCTCCATTCTTGTTCTTTATAGAGCAGATTAAATCTGTGCATGTTAAATATAAACAACATCTGAAAGCTGTGAAGCCTTTGCATATTCAATATACTGGCTTTCAGACTTATTATTATTCTTTCTTATCATACATACATTAATGCCGTCTTTTCTTAATTCATTAGCACGTTTGACAGCATCCTGAAGCTTATCCTCACTGTATACAAGAAGCACACCGCTGTATTCAACTTCAATCTCTATATTCTGTCTGTTAATTGCAGCCATAAGTCTGTCAATTATAAGAGAGAAACCAATAGAAGCCTTGTCACAGCCGAACTGTCCAAGAAGCTTGTCATATCGTCCACCACTTGCAATTGGTTCGCCCGTTCCAAATGTAAATGCGTGAAATATAATTCCTGTGTAATATGTATGGTTACTTAATTCACCAAGGTCAAAGGATACATACTTATCGTAGCCATTAATCTTAAGAAGCTCATAAAGATTGGTAAGTCTGTCAACAGCCTCTATGCATTCTGGAATATTAGTAAGGCTTCTGGCTTTATCAAGCACCTCTGCCTGTCCAAAAAGCTGTGGAAGTTCTAATAATACCTTAGCTGTATTCTTATCAATATTAAGATTAGTAAGGATTTCTTCTACACCGATATAATTCTTCTCATTAATAAGATTAAGAAGTTCTTCGTATGTATCTCCTTTAATTCCTGCATCTTTTAATAATCCGTTAAAGAAAGCTACATTGCCGAGCTCTACCTGAAACTCAGTAAGCCCAGCATTCTTCATACAATCAATTACCATACAGATTATTTCGTAATCCGCATCAATTGAAGCATCATCTATTAATTCAGCACCGATAACTGTATTCTCTTTTAATCTGCCCTGATAATACTTGCTGACATTAATAAATGTATTGCTGACATAGCAGAGTTTAATAGGAAGAATATGATCCTCAAAGTATTTAGCTGCTGCCCTTGCTATAGAAGGTGTCATATCAGGTCTTAACACAAGAGTATTGCCATATCTGTCGAATAACTTGAACATTTCATTAGAAGGTACACTGCCTCGTTCTTTGCTAAATACATCAAAATATTCAATAGATGGTGTCTGTATATCGTTATATCCGTAAAGACGGCATACATCGTGGAGCTTGTTTTCTATTATTTTCTTTTCAACACATTCAGTGCTGTATATATCGCGTACACCTTCAGGTGTATGAAGCAGATCTTTTTTCATAATCATCCTCGATTCGTGTAAAATTTATATCAGTGTCACTTTACTAAAGTAACGTGATAATATGTTAAAGAGATTATACATAATGACTTTTAGGCTGTCAAGCCTGATTGTATACAATATTATAGTTCTCCGTGAATATCTTCCTTGTAGATTATATATCTGTTACCGCCCTTTGAAATAGCAATGTCTGTGGCTTTTATTAGTTTATCAGTTATAACCTTAAAATCTGTTCCGTTATCAGGATATCGTCCAATTCCTATAGAGAATAATGGCATAAATGAGACATCAAATGCTTTACATTCCCATATAATACGCGACCTCATATATTCGATAAATGCCCTTAGCTCTGATTCATTATAAAGATCTTTAACTATAACAACATATTCTGTTTCATTATCAGGATTACCTGCTACACCACGGTATTCTACAACCTTTAATAATGTTTCTTTAATTATGTCAAGAATTGTATTATAAGCCTTTTTGCCATGGGTATCCTTGTATTCAGTAATATTATCAATATGAACCTTGATAAATGCAAATCTATAATTTTTATTATAAGAAATATTGTTAAGCGTGTATTTCTCAAGTCCATCACGCCCAAGCATTTTATTACAGTCTTCATAATCATATGTAGTCTTTGAGAATACATTATTGGCATCTGGAAGCTTAAGTGTTCCAACTGAACGTATTGGTTTTCTTTGTGAGTATATTGTTGAGCCATTTATATATGAGCCGGTAGGCTTTAATCCATCACCATAATTAACATTTATACTAAAATGGTGCTGGTACACACTCTTAGCATTTTTTATATTATTAAAATATGCAGTATATTCTTTTATTGACTCATTTGGTATAAGTCCTTTTTTTAGAATTCTTTCATATACATCATCAATAGTTGAAGATATTACAGCTATGGCATCGTCATTAACATAATTATATATGGTAAATAAATCTTTATCATATTCATAGGTGTAGACTAATTTATCATTTATTGATAGCACTCTCCTATATATTCCTATATCTTCATTAAGATGATTAGTATGATTTTTAAGACCAATGACATCAGATATATTAAGTTCAAGGTATTCTTTCTTGTGGTTATTGGACATATAAAGTCTTTTTATATCCATAAGAACCCATCTGTATGAGTTATCAACTCTTTTCATACGCAGAACCATACTTTTATTTTGCCCAATACGCAGGTTATTAGACACATTAATAAAATCATCAATATCTACCTGATGAATTGCATCAGAGATTGCTGCCTTTCGCACAGCACCAAGAAATTTGTACATTTTCTCGTTAGCTGTGATAATCGAAAAATCCGTGTCAATAAGTGCATATCCATTGACTAATTCATAATTGTCAAGATAATTATGTTTCATAATTACTGCTCCCGTCTGTCTAAGTCTTTTTGAATCGTTTCCAGATAGTGAATCATAATGCCTTTGCCAGAATTGATTCTAAAGCTTTTATCAATCTCATCATAAGTAAAACTTTTTCTTTCACCAGCTTTAGCTCTTTCCCAAAATTTTATTATATCAGAAAATGGCAAATAATAGAACTCATCTCTTGCTGAAAAAAATAATATTATAAAAGCAATTCCGTCCTGCCTTTCAAATTCTTTCATAAATTCAACCTGATGTTCGTGTATATTATGTATTGGAAATGTATCTGCAGCACATTCCTTAGCATCAAAACATACAGGTATTCCCTGTATAACACCTATATAATCAACAGTACTCTTCTGTTCAAAGTACGCAAGTGTAATCTGTCTTGTCTCCTGATTAATCTTAATAGGCGTTATAGGTGTTGGTATCTTCTGTATAAGTCCTAAATGGTTCAGAAGATATTTCTCATTGGTCATATTAATATATTCTTCTAATGAAGAGCCTCTAAGACCTCTTGAATTCCAGGCTGCCATATATTTTCTCCTTTTAATATATTTAAAAATATATCTGGAATATCCGTATGTATATGGATATCCATATCAGGTATATTAAGCTCATAAGAATGTAATAACTGGCTTTTACAATTGTATTTGTCAGTGAACCTTCTGTTAAAAGAAGCTTTTCCGTACTTATAATCACCTGCCAGCGGATGATTGATACTTGCAAGGTGGGCACGTATCTGGTGGCTTCGTCCGGTTATAAGATGAACCTTTAGAAGCGTGGCATTATCAGAATATGCAACAGGGATATATTCCGTTTCGATTGGAAGATATTCACTTGTATCCCTGCCCTTTGGCAGCGTCTGGCATATTGTAACTTTGTTAAGCTTTTTATCCTTGTAAAGATAGCCTTTAATCAGTTGTCTTTTATCAACCTTTCCAGCCACGATACATATATAATATTTGGTAAGTGTTCTTTCCTTAAAATGTGATGAAAGCTCCTGCAAGCCTTTCATCGTCTTACCTGCCGCAATTATGCCGCTTGTATTTCTGTCAAGGCGGTTGCATATTGACGGCGTGAACATAGCAAGGTCTTCATATGTAAGAGAATTATTATGAAGCAGGTATGCTGTAATATATTCTACCAAAGAGCAGTCATTTTTATCTGCCTTTTGTGACAGCATACCAACAGGCTTATTAATAAAAAGGACATTCTCATCTTCATACACAATATCAAGCGGTCTGTATATTTTTTCATAATCAACAGAAAGACCTTTTTTAGAAGCTGTGTAGGAATATTTATCAGCCGTGCTGTCTGTATGTTTGCCATCTGTTCTTACAGCAGGTTCATTAGCAGTGTTATCAGCAGCTTTGTCTGTCATATTATTGGTCTGTCTGCTGACAGCATTAGATATGCAGCTTTTGCCTTCACTGAACTTATTAAGTGTTTCATTAGAAAAAAATATTTTGACAGAGTCGCCTGATTGTAATTTCTCGCTTCCGTCAGCCTTCTTGTCATTAAGTGTAATATTCTTTTTTCTAAGCATTTTATATATAAAGCTTTTACTTGCGGCAGACAGATACTTTGAAAGATACTTATCAAGCCTCTGGTTGTCGCCTAATTTATCTATTATTAATTCTTTCATTCAACACTCCACATATTATAAGCACATATTAAGGCAGCTTTCAGTTACATACTTTATACGATTGTTCTTATTCGTATCGCTATTGTCATAGTTAGCCGCCATATTAGCTGCTCTTTTAATAAATGTATCCTTTTCTGTATAAAGAGTGACAGTCACATTTAACTTGTCATTCTTTAAGAATTCTTTAAGGCTTGTCTCAAATAATGACTTATCTGGAGTTTTATCATGGCTTAATGCAATTATTGTGTTGTCAGATATGACCATAGCACATACGCCAATGGGCTTTTTGTTATTGCTGACAATTACATCATATAAAGCTGATAACTCTCCCTTTGCAGCTTCAACGCTTGTATGCAGCTCCTTATCGCATACTTTATGTGGCAGTAATATAAAATAGGAAACTGCTATTTTAGCACCGGGAAGAACAAGAACAGTTGCCACAAGTGTCATATAATTATTTCTTGATTTAAAGATTATTAAACCTGTTACAAATACTGCGGCAATTATTAAAAATGCAATAATAGTAAGAAGCAGGTTAAAGCTTCTTTTGTATTTAAGATAACCGAACTCGCCTTTTTCTTTTTTACTCATAATTTATGTCCTTTTTTAGTAGATTTTGATTTATTATTGGAACTTCTTTTACCCGCACCAGCACTATTATGTTTTCCCTTATTGTTATAAGCTGTGGTATTTTTAACAGTCTTATGTTTGCCTGATGAAAAGTTCTTTCCTCCTGTGTTATGGGATATTTTTCTTGGTGGAATAAGGCATTTTGGTCCAAATCCTATAAGGTCTGTACGTCCATTTTTAATAAGGGCTTCCTTAACAAGATCGTAATTATCTGGATTACGGTATTGTATAAGGGCTCTCTGCATTTCCTTTTCGTGGTGGCTTACAGGAGTATATACTTTCTCCATAGTAGCAGGATCTAAGCCTGTATAATACATACAGGTAGACAGCGTTGATGGTGTTGGATAGAAATCCTGCACCTGTTCAGGCATATAGCCAAGATCCCTTATATATTCTGCAAGTTCAATCGCTTCTTTCATAGTCGAACCTGGGTGGCTTGACATAAGATATGGAACAACGAACTGTTGTTTACCAGTCTTGTTATTAATCCGCTTGTAACGTTGTAAGAACTTTTCATATACATCATTGGAAGGCTTGCCCATTTTCGTAAGGACATTATCTGATATATGCTCAGGTGCAACCCTTAACTGTCCGCTTATATGATGTTCGCATAACTCTCTAATAAATGTATCATCAGCATCACACATACAGTAGTCAAAACGTATTCCCGAACGGATAAACACCTTCTTAACGCCAGGCACTTTACGAAGCTTTCTTAAAAGCTTAATATAATCAGAATGGTCAACTGTAAGATTCTTGCATGGAGCCGGAAAAAGGCACTGTCTGTTCATACATACGCCCTTAGTAAGCTGCTTTTCGCAGGAAGTATGCCTGAAATTAGCTGTAGGTCCTCCGACATCGTGTATATACCCCTTGAAATCTCTATCTTTAGTCATAGTAACAGCTTCATCAACAATGGATTCGTGGCTTCTTACCTGAATTATCCTTCCCTGATGAAATGTTAAGGCACAGAATGAACAGCCTCCAAAACACCCTCTGTTGCTTGTTATTGAGAATTTAATCTCTGATAAAGCCGGTATTCCGCCATCTGCTTTATACATTGGGTGATAATCTCTCATATACGGAAGTGCATATACATCGTCCATCTCCATAGTAGTAAGCGGTTTTGCTGGTGGATTCTGTACGACATATAGTTTTTCTTTGGCTTTTTCTACAAGTATCTTTGCAGTAAATGGATCAGTATTTTTATACTGTGTATAAAAACTTTCAGCATATATTCTTTTATCTTTTACAATCTCATCATAGGATGGAAGATTTATATAGTCAGATAAATTATCCAATGTCTTAGTCTTGTATACAGTTCCATTGATATAAGTTATATCTTTTACATCAATTCCTGCATTAAGTGCATCAGCTATCTCAACAATAGAATGTTCGCCCATTCCGTAAGAGATTATATCTGCACCCGAATCTATAAGAACGGAATGTTTTACTTTGTCAGACAAGTAATCATAGTGCGACAGTCTTCTTAATGAAGCTTCAATTCCACCTAATATAATAGGAGTTGATTTGTATACCTGCTTAATTAAGTTACAGTATACAATTGTCGCATAATCAGGTCTTAATCCCATAACTCCGCCAGGTGAAAAGGCATCTGAATGACGTCTTTTCTTATTGACGGTATAATGGTTTACCATAGAGTCCATATTCCCCGCAGACACTAAAAATCCAAGACGAGGTTCACCAAGTATTGTTATGGAGTCTTTATTCTTCCAGTCTGGCTGTGCTATTATTCCAACTTTATATCCAAAGGATTCCAATACCCTTGATATTATAGCAGGTCCAAACGATGGGTGGTCTACATAAGCATCACCTGAAACATAGACGAAATCACATTGCTCCCACCCTCTTTTTTCCATATCTTCCCTGCAAACGGGGAGAAAATCGTGTATCATATATATCCTCATTTCTGTGCACACTTTAATGCAGTATAACTGCAATGTATCTAACAGGTATCTGGTTGATTTGTGTCAAGTGCACACAGACACAAATGTTAATTCCAGCTTTTTAATAAATCAATTTCACTACCGGTTAATGGCCTGAACTTTCCAGGTTCAAGTGTTTCATCAAGCTGTAACTTTCCCATTGATAATCTTTTAAGATAAAGCACCTCTGAACCGGCTGCCTTAAACATTCTTTTTATCTGATGAAACTTTCCCTCTTGAATTGTTATATTTAAAAATGTTGTATCATCCTGATTGTTATATTGAAGTATCTCAAGCTTTGCTGGCATTGCTGTAAAATCTTTATCAACAACAAGCCCATTTTTAAATTCATCAATATATTTATTGTCTATACTGCCTTTTGCTACAACATAATAAGTCTTATCAATATGGTGCTTTGGTGATAACAGCCTGTGTGCCATATCACCATCATTAGTTATGATAAGAAGTCCTTCTGTATCCTTATCCAGTCTTCCAACCGGAAATAAATCCTTACGTTTGTTATCAGTTATAAGTTCAACGACAGTCTTAAAATCCTTATCAGATACAGCAGACACAACGCCTGCTGGCTTATTAAGCATATAATATTCGTATTCTGAATAGCCTAACACGTTATTATCAATGGTTACAACATCCTTATCTGTATCTACTTTAGTTTCCGGACGTGTGATAACTTCACCATTGATTGTAACTTTTTTCTTTCTGATTATGTCTTTTACGGCACTTCTTGTTCCAGCCTGCATATCACAAAGATATTTGTCTAATCTAATAACCATTAAAGTCCTTTCCTTCTACATCCATCTCCAGCCGGCAAGATATTTATTCTTAAGCTGCGAGCCATTAGATTTACCCCAGCCTAAAGGATATCCGTCAACGCAAAGCAATGCCCAGCCCTTGCTGTCATCAAAATCATCAACGTCAATTGTCTCGCCCTTTAAATATCTTACAACACGCTCATCGTCTACGCTAAGGTTAATGCAGTTATTATACTGTCTCATTGTAAGTGCCATAGCAAGTGCCTGACTTGGCTCAAAGCGGTTCTTTTTAAGTTCACCAAGCAAAAGACCATTTCTTATTATTCTAAGACCCTTTTCATCAGCCATATACCTGGAAATATAGTACACGCGGTTATCTCTTATATTAATATATTTAGTGTCGATATCCATTGATACATTTGCAAGGAAATCCTTTAACTCATCTGGAATTTTAGTATTAAATGATCCTCTTGTATAATGTGCATTATTAATGTCATCTGGATTATCCTTTTTAAGAAGTGCAACAAAATGTCCTTCGCCATGCATTTTATGTGGGAATATTCTCACACATTTGTCAAGATTATACTTATTATCATTATCAATATCAGTAAAGCCCTTAGTAAATCCTTCGTATGGTTTAATATCAACAAGTTTCATATCTGGACAGTTATCAAGAAGATATTTAATGCTCTCTTCATCTTCCAGAGAAGAAAATGTACAGGTTGAATAAAGCATCATTCCACCTGGGCGGAGCATTTTCGCACCATGTATTATAATGCTTTTCTGTATTGCAGAATATACTTCTGGTCCGCTCTGTTCCCACGCCTTGATAAGTTTATTATCTTTTCTGAACATACCCTCACCAGAACAAGGTGCATCTATAAGAACCTTATCAAAGAATTCTGTGAATCTTCCTGATATCTTAGCTGGGTCTTCATTAAGCACACAAAGGTTATAAACACCAGATACTTCAACATTCTTAAGCAGTGCCTTGGTTCTTGAATTGCTTATGTCATTAGTTATAAGAAGTCCTGTGCCATTAAGCTTTGCCGCAAGCTCTGTTGATTTGCCTCCCGGTGCGGCACACATATCAAATACGACATCCCCCTCATCAATAGGAAGTACATTAGCTGGTGTCATTGCACTAGGCTCCTGAATATAGTAAAGTCCGGCGTAATAATATGGGTGCTTTGCCGGTTTATCTGTTTCTTCATAGTAAAAGCCATTCTCAATCCAAGGTATGGGTGTAAGCTTAAATGGACTTATCTTAAGAAAATCTTCTGTTGAAATCTTAAGGTTGTTAACACGCAGTCCATATAATCTTTTATCATTAAAGCTTTCAAGATAATCATCAAAATCATCTTTAAGCATATCTTTCATTGAATTAAGATATTTCTCTGGTAAATTCATAAAATCCTCTTTCTTTATACATTTTATATACTTTGTGCTTTATAATTCTCTGCAATCATATCTACCTGCCTGCTGAATCTTTGCAGTCTGGCAACATCATCAGTCTGGTATATCTCATAGAATTCATCCTGAATTCTGATGATTTCCTGCTTGTTAGCAACTTTATAAAGGCTTTGTATATTATTAAGTATGTCGGATACAATGTTAGCTTTGGTTGATACATAATTTTGTGCATCAATAATTTCATCGTGAATACTCATCATCTCGTTATCAAGCGTATATATGGCATCGGCGGCTGATGTAAGTCGTTCCCTTACATGTCTTGGAATATTGCCGTTATATTTGTACTGGAGAGAGTGTTCAATTATAGCCCAGAAGTTCATTCCAAGTGTTCGTATCTGGATTTCTACTGGAATTATCTTAGTCCCCTTTACAGTTTCAACTTTATACTGGACTATAATATGATAGCTTCTATATCCGCTTTCCTTGATATTCTTGACATAATCTTTCTCAGTTATGACTTCCATATCGCTTCTTGCCCTTATAAGGTCAGCTACATTATATATGTCATCAGTAAACTGGCATATAAGCCTTATACCAGCGATGTCAAGAATATGTCCTTCAATTTCATTAAGGTCTATATTATGCTTCTGGGCTTTTAATAAGATACTGGATATAGATTTAACCCTTCCTAAAACCTGTTCAATTGGAGAATATATGCCTGCCTGTCGGTATTCTTTAACCATATGATTAAACTTAACCTGAAGCTCCTCTACCGCAAGCTCGTATGGGTTAAGGATTTCTTTCCACATCTGTATTTCCATATAAGTCCTCGTTTCTATTATATATTTTCATAAATTCTTTTTTTAAACTTCCTGAATTATTACTAATATAAGTATGCATATCCTGTGCTCTAGGATGTTCTTCTTTAATTTTATTTTTTATATGCTCTTTCTTTTTTCTCACATTATCTAATTCAGGACAATATTTAGTTCTTCTATAATCATCCACTTTATCTATCTACTTTCTCTTGTAATTCTTG
>OGQT01001742.1_pt1 | contig 16651 bp, 14 predicted proteins | sample 1553261 | NCBI WGS metagenome assembly OGQT01 (sample SAMEA2579992, study PRJEB22360) | human gut metagenome | biome: human gut; feature: human-associated habitat; material: faeces | place: Denmark | collected 2008/2010
CTTTTCATTACCGAGATCCTGATCGTATTTATCGCCGTTTAAGCCGAGCTGATAGCCGACCTCGTAAAAAAAGACGTTACAGGAGTTCGTGATCGCTTCGGATACATTTAAGCTGCCGTGACCGCTTCTCTTCCAGCATCGGGGCTGATAATCGGAGAAACGGGTAAAAATTCCCGGGCACTCGATTCTTGTCGTCAAATCGATCACATGCTCCATCAAAGCCGCGGTAGACGATACCATCTTAAAGGTGGAACCGGGCGCCGTACGCATCTGGGTCGCATAATTCCACATCGGGCGGGAAAGATCCTCGCCGCTGGAAATCCGCGCATAATATTCTGCGTCGATGCCGTTTGCCAGCCGGTTGTTATCATAGCTGGGATAGCTGACGAGCGCACGCACCTCTCCGGTGTTGACGTCTGTTAAAACGCAGGATGCCGAATACGGGTCGAGAGCAAGCTGTGCCGGGGTGATCTCGAGGTTGCGAATCAGATTTACCATAAAGTTAAAGGCAGAAACACTGCCGGATTTTAATTCGGCGATTTGGTTTTCTGTCGGGTTGATGACATCCTGTTCGATCAGGATGATGCAGACCTGGGTTCCGGTAATCCGGTTCTGCTCGATCATGTACGGAATCAGTCTCTTTAAGAAAGTCTGGCTGTCCAGCTCTTCTAAAATGTAGGAAACCAGCTGCTGATAGACCTCCGAGGAATCGGAATATTTTCCCTCCAGGGGAAGCTGGGTCACGTCGATCCAGTTTTTGGAGATCGCATATTCCAGATATTCCCGGATGCTGATCGTCTCATTGGTCGTCCAGTCGATGTAGGTCTGATCGGTTTTATCTACGCCGGATAAAATATTGTTCTCCGGCAGCAGGTTGTTGATGATATAGCTTTCATATGCCTTATATTCTGCAGGAAGGCTCTGATAAGCGATCGTTCCGGACAAAAGCTCCTCGGAGAGCCAGGTAAAGACCTCATCGCGCCGGGATAAAATCGTCTGATAGACGCTGTACTGGGTTTCTCCTTCGACGGCAGCTTCCATTTTGGAAAGCTCGATCACGTTATTTTTAAACAACGCGCTGTATACATTATCGATCGGAATCTTTAGGTTCGCGCTGGAAACATCGGTGGAGTCATAGTTTTTAACGTTGATGATTTTATCCACCAGAATACCGGCAACGAATTTTTCCAGGATATTATAGGCGTCCGCCTGGAGTTTGCTGTCGATCGTCAAGTAAACGTCGTTTCCGGCAGTCGCGTCCACATGGTCGAGCACTTCTACCTCCCGACCCATCCGGTCAACAAAGACCGTCTCATAGCCCTTTGTTCCCTGCAGATATTCTTCCATGACCTTTTCGATGCCAGCCTTGCCGACGATATCCGTCAGCTCGTATTCTTTGACATCCGGCGCGCTCTTGACGCCGTCCATGCCTTCTTTACTGTTTAATGCGGTCAGTTCGTCCGTTGAAATTTTGCCGGTGTAGCCGAGGATCTGGGAATAATACGGTCCGTCCTTATATTTGCGGATTGTGTCTTCCGCAACGGAAATGCCCTCCAGCTCGTCCTGATTTTCTGCAATTGCAGCAACGGTTTCTTCCGAAACGTCGGTCGCGATTGTAACCGGGATATATTTCTGATATCCGGTGGTTCCCATCGTATACCGGATCGCGATGATGTTGAGCAGTTCTTTTTGGGTATATCCCTCTCCGACTGTAAAGCTGTTTTTATCGTTCGGATCAGTCAGTCCGCCGATCGCGTAACGTTTGGAGCCGGCGAGATATTCGATAATATCCTGCGCGGTTGCATTTTTCTGGCGCTCTTCCAGATCGGAAATCCGGGTGATACCGTAGACGTCAGCGATAAAACGCAGCCTTCTCGAGCCAGTCACGCTGTAGGCAAATTCACCGTCGTCATCGATATAAATATTGAAATCGCAGCTGATGCTGTCGCCGTTTTCATCCAGAATATGAAGGACTTTTTTGAGGATACCGTTAATTGTGGCATTTTTTTTGCTGGATTCATAGACATCCTCGATCGTGACAGAGCTGGAAAGCTCGTTGTAGGCGAGCGCAATGCCGTTTACGTCGTAAATATTGCCTCGCGTGCTTGCAATCGAACGCTCTTTTTTGATTTTCAGTTCAAATTCCTGCTGCTTGTCCTCGCCCTGTACGATCTGCAGCGTAAAAATGCGCTGGAACAAAAGGACTGCCATCACAACAAACATGACGTACAAAAAAAACGTTCTGGAACTGATAAAATTGATCAGAAATCTCTGAATTTTTTTCAACAATTATTCTGTACTCCCTCGATCCGCACACCAGAGCCATTTGTGCAGCAGCAAAAGCAGCGGATAAAAAATAAATGCAACAACGATGGTGTAAACTGCTTCCGGTAAAATGATATGTAACAGATAGTAACCGATGTCAAGGCGCGCCCGCATCAGAAACATAATCAGATAGCAGACGAAATTGACGCAGAGGTCTGCAGCGGTAATCATCATCAGCGGAAGCTTGATATCTTCGGGATAAAAAAGCCGGTTCGCCTGTCCGCATAAATATCCGACATACAAAAACAGCAGCGCATAAAAACCGAGCAGGTCTCCGGTAGCACCGTTCTGGGAAATGAGGCTGACGCCGTTTGCCGCAAACAGATCTGCCAAAAGCCCACAGGCAAAGCCTGTCCACATGCCGGCTTTGGATCCCTCCATAAATCCGATGGATGCGATCAAAATGACTAAAAGGTTCGGTTTGATCGAGCCAAACGCAATCCAGGGGCAGACAGAGGTCTGCAAAAGGAAAAAGACCCAGATCAGGGCGGCAACTGTCAGAAATTTTTTCATAGAAAGAAGCCTCCTTTGTCAGTCACCGGTCTGCTGTTTTTGTTCCATTACAACTAAAACCTCGTCCAGATGAGAAAAATCGACAGCTGGTGTCACCGTTCCGGATTTGGTCAGGTTATTGGAGGAAGTGCTGATCGAATCGATATAGCCGATCAGAATTCCGGGCAGATATTTATCACTGATATTGCTCGTAACGACCTTATCTCCGACTGATACGTTGTTGTCCGGATCGGAAAGCTGGGAAAACAGGATCGTTCCGTCCGACTGTATGGACTGCAGGCTGCCGGATACGATTAAGTTGTTTGAGGTTGCAAGGACGGTTGCGCTGACGCTGCTCGTATCGGAAATGATGGAAATAACCTTTGCGTAGTGCGGACCAACAGAAACAACGCGTCCGACCAGACCGCTGCCTGCCATGACGTTATAATCGACCTGTACGCCCTCTTCTTCCCCCTTGTTGATCGTAAATGAAGAAAACCAGTTATCAGTTTCGCTGGAGATGACCCTCGCACCGATCTTGTCATAATCGGAATATGCCTGATCGAGGTCATATAAGCTGCGCAGGTTATTTAATTCGTAACGATCCTGCTGCAGCTGGTTGTTTTCGATCGTCAGCTGGTCAATCTGCTCCTGCAGATCTTTGTTTAGGGCAAGAACATCCTTTAACTGCGCCAGCTCGTCGGAACGGTCGGCTAAGTATCCGCCTATCGTTGCGATCCCGTTCTGGAACGGAACAACGACGTAGCCTGCCGCCTGCTTTAAAATACCTTCAAATACGTTGGTATTAAAGGTAAAAATCAGCAGAAAAGCGCAGACTGCAGTCAGCACAAGCAAAAGCTGTTGGCTTGTAATCGTGATTTTTTTTCGTTTCTTTTTGACTACAGGACTCATTTACCCATCCCTTCAATAGCATATGCTACAGATTTGTAATTGTCCTCTTTCAGGATGCGGCCCATGCCGAGTACGACGCTTTCAAGCGGGCGCTGCGCCTGATTGACCTTTAAGCCGGTGGATTTCTGCAGAAGCTCTGCGAAATGGCTGGTCTGGCTGGCACCGCCGGTTAAATAGACACCGTGTTTGAAAATATCGGCACCGAGTTCCGGAGGTGTCTGTTCCAGTGCTTTTTTAACAGCGCCCACAACCTGATTCAAAGGCTCTGTCAGAGCTTCAAGCACTTCGTTGCTGGAAATCGTGAAGGAACGAGGCACACCTTCGGCCAAGTTGCGGCCCTTAACTTCAAATTCTCTGACTTCGCTGGAAACGAAAGCGGAACCAATTTCTTTTTTGATTCTTTCAGCCGTCGGTTCACCGATCTGCATACCGTAGTTGCGGCGAATGTAGTCGATGATGGCCTGGTCAAATTTGTCGCCGCCCACGCGTACGCTGCAGGCGTAAACAATACCGCCTAAAGAAATCACGCCGACTTCGGTCGTACCGCCGCCGATGTCAATGACCATCGAGCCTGCGGCTTCGCTGACGGGAAGTCCGGCGCCGAGGGCTGCGGCCATCGGCTCTTCAATCAGATAAACCTGTTTTGCGCCGGCTGCTTCTGCGCTTTCTTTAATAGCGCGGCGTTCAACCTGCGTGGAACCGTAGGGAACACAAATCACAATACGGGGGCGCGGAGTGAAAATGCTCGGGGTATGCACTTTCTTAATGAAACTTTTGAGCATCTGCTCGGTAACGGTGAAATTGGCAATCACACCGTCCTTCATCGGGCGGATGGCATCAATATTTCCGGGAACGCGTCCGAGCATGTTTTTAGCTTCCTGACCCACTGCGCGAACGTCGAGCTTGCCCGAATTGCTTTTATCGGTGCGCACTGCAACTACGCTCGGTTCGTTAAGAACCATTCCCTTGCCACGGCAATAAATGAGAGTGTTTGCCGTACCCAAGTCAATTGCTAAATCGTTAGAAAAATAATTTCTAATACTGCCGAACATCAAATTCCCCTTGCAGCCTCTCTTTGGCACATATTTCGTAACTGCCTTTACTGCTTTTAGTAACACGTAAGGCAAACGTAAATGATAGACTAAAAAAGGTATTTTAGAGTCCGGGAAAGAGTTTCTTGTTACTTGCAGAAACAAGACTTTTCGGGGCATCCACTTTTGCAGGAAATCCATGTCACTTACTATCAATGACGTGCGACGCATCTCCGATCTCGCACGTATCGATTTGTCTGAAGAGAGTGCTAAAAAGCTCATGGGCGAGCTTAATGACATTCTTTCCATGGTCGAGCAGATTCAGTCTGTCGACACAACCGGTGTCGCTCCCATGCCGCACCCTTTCGGTGGTGTTCAGAGACTTCGCCCCGATGATGTCACCGAGCACAATCGCCGAGAGGAAAATATGCAGAACGCTCCCGACGAAATGGACGGTTTATTCTTAGTACCGAAAGTCATCGAATAACATGAAAGAACTTACACATGCCTCCGTGGCAGAGTTGAGCGCTCTTCTTTCTAAAAAAGAAGTCTCTGCAAAAGAAATCGCTCAGGCTTATCTCGACAAAATCGAGGACAAAAAATCCTTAAATGCATTCCTGGACGTCCGTCCGGAAGTTACTCTGAAAGAAGCGGAAGCCGCCGACCGTAAAATCGCCGAAGGCACCGCTTCTCCGCTGACCGGCGTTCCCATTGCACACAAAGATATTTTTGTCACACGCAACTGGGCGAGCCCCGCCGCGAGCAAAATGCTCGAAAATTACATGAGCCCGTTTGATGCTACCGTGGTTGAACGTATTCAGGAAGCCGGCCTCGTCTGCCTCGGCAAAACCAATTGCGACGAATTCGCAATGGGCTCAACTACGGCCAACAGCGCCTATGGAAAGACATTCAATCCCTGGAACGAACATGTCGTTCCAGGCGGCTCTTCCGGCGGTTCCGCTTCCTGCGTTGCCGCGCGACTCACACCGGCAGCGACCGCTACCGACACGGGCGGATCGATCCGTCAGCCTGCAGCCTTCTGCGGCGTCACCGGTATTAAGCCCACGTACGGCCGTCCCAGCCGCTGGGGCATGATTGCATTTGCCTCCAGCTTGGATACCGCCGGCGTTATCGCCCAAACGGCAGAAGACTGCGCTTTAGTTCTTTCTCAGATGATCGGCTTTGATAAGCGCGACTCCACGAGCATCGAGCTGCCGCCTGAAGACCTGACGATCGGCCTGAACGACGGCGTCAAGGGGCTGCGTATCGGTGTGCCTCGCGCTTGGATTGATAAAGCTGCTCCGGCCCTTAGAGACTCCATCTATGCCGCATTGAAGGTATATGAAGATCTGGGTGCTGTTTTGGTGGATATCAAATTGGAAAAAGCCGACCTCGGCGTTCCTGTCTACTACATCATTGCACCGGCGGAAGCCAGCTCCAACCTCGGACGTTTCGACGGTGTTCGCTACGGTCACCGCGCTCAGAACTACACTGACCTGCTCGACATGATTAAGAAGAGCCGTGACGAAGGTTTCGGCCCGGAACCCAAGCGCCGCATTCTTATCGGTACTTACGTTCTTTCTCACGGCTACTACGACGCTTACTACATTAAGGCTCAGCAGGTCCGCCGTTTGATCGCCGAAGAATTCGATCACATCTTTGCAGAAAACTGCGACGTGATTGCCGCCCCGGTCTCTACCGATGCTGCTTTCCGCTTCGACGACAAGAGCGATCCGCTTTCTCTTTACCTGAGCGACCTTTACACCGTCCCCGGTTCGCTGGCCGGCCTTCCGAGCATGAGCGTTCCCTGCGGTATGAGCCCGGATAACCTTCCGTTCGGTCTCCAGCTGATTGCCCCGAAATGCAAAGAAGCTCGTCTGCTCCGCACTGCCCACGCCTATCAGAACGTCACCGATTGGCATAAGGCTGTTCCTGCCGGATATTAAGAAAGGATTACAAAATGGAATGGGAAGTTGTTATCGGACTGGAAACACACGTCCAGCTGTCCACTAAATCTAAAATCTTTTCCGGAGCGTCTGCAGCCTTCGGCGCAGAGCCGAACACTCATGCATGCCCGATCGACCTTGCCCTCCCGGGCTGCCTTCCGGTGCTCAACCGTGAGGCCGTCGAAAAGGCGATCCGCTTCGGCTTGGCCATTAACGCTAAAGTCGCCAACCGGTCGGTTTTTGACCGCAAACACTATTTCTACCCTGACCTTCCGAAGGCTTATCAGATCAGCCAGTTTGAACATCCCGTCGTTATCGGCGGCGAACTGACAATCCAGGTAGAAAATCCCGACGGCACAACCTACGCAAAAACCGTTCACCTGACACGCGCACACTTGGAAGAAGATGCGGGTAAGAGCGTTCATGGCATCGTTCACGGAAAGACAGGCATCGACTTGAACCGCGCCGGCACCCCGCTTCTCGAAATCGTCAGTGAACCGGAAATGCGCAGCTCGGCCGAAGCTGTGGCCTACGCCCGCGCTTTGCATGAGTTGGTGACTTGGATCGGTGTGAGCGACGGCGACATGCAGAAAGGCAACTTCAGATGCGACGCCAACGTATCCGTACGCCCCAAAGGACAGAAAGAATTCGGAACCCGCTGCGAAATTAAAAACCTCAACAGTTTTAAATTCCTGCAGGCCGCGATTGACTACGAAGTCCGCAGACAGATTGAACTGATTTCTGAGGGCGGCAAAGTCGTTCAGGCAACTCGCCTCTACGACCCGGACAATGATGAGACCCGAGAAATGAGAACCAAGGAAGATTCCATGGATTATCGCTACTTCCCGGATCCCGATCTTCAGCCGCTGGAAATCTCGGATGAATGGATCGATGAAGTCAGAGCCACAATGCCGGAACTGCCCGGCGCTGCCCTGAACCGTCTGATCCAGGAATACGGTATCAACGAAGCCGACGCGATTCAGCTTACGTCACACCGTCCGCTCACCGTCTATTTCGAGACGGCCGCTGCGAATGTGAAGGATAAGAAGGCCGTTGCCAACTGGATTCGCGGTGAAGTTTTAGCTAAGCTCAACGCCGCCGAGCTCACCATTGAAGAAAGCCCGGTCTTTGCCGAACAAGTCGGTCAGATCCTTAATCGCATGAGCGACGGCACGCTCAACCAGAAGGGCGCTCGTACGGTCTTCTCTGCGATTTGGGAAAAGAAAGGCGACAATGTCGACGCCCTTATCGAAACACTCGGCTTGAAGCAGATTTCGGACACCGGTGCCATTGAGGCCGCTATTGACGCAGTTCTGGCTGCTAATCCGAAGATGGTTGCCGAATTCAAGTCCGGCAAGGAAAAAGCCTTCAATGCTTTGGTCGGTCAAACTATGAGAGCCACCAAAGGAAAAGCCAATCCCGCTCAGGTTAACGAAATCCTGAGAGCGAAACTGGCTCAGTAAACCTTTGGGTCATTGACAAACAGGACGGCATCCCCGTCCTGTTTGTTTTTGGTTATTTGCTGCCGTATTTACGGCGATATTCGGAAATCGCTTCTTGATAGGCGGAAAGTTCGGGATCTTTGGTTTCTTTGAGGAAGGACATCAGGTCGGAAAGATCTGCGATTGCAACCACCGGCATGGCATAGCGCGCCTTAACATCTTCTACAGCGGAGCGGTCGGCTACTTTTTCTGCTGTTCCCGCACATTCCATGCGATCCAGCGCTAAAAGAACGCCCGAAGGATGAGCACCGCAGGCTTCAATGATTTTGACGGATTCTCCGACCGACGTACCGGCAGAGATCACATCATCGATGATCACGACGTGACCTTTAATCGGGGCTCCGACGGTATTTCCGCCTTCGCCGTGATCCTTGACTTCCTTACGGTTATAAGCAAAAGGAAGATCGTATCCGAGTTCAGCCATTCTCATGGCAACTGCAGCGGCCAAGGTAATGCCTTTATATGCCGGTCCGAAGATCATGTCGCACTCGATACGCCCTTCTTCCATGGCCTTGATCAAAGTGCGGGCGTAAAAGTCCGCAAGTTTTGAGAGCATGGCACCGGTATTAAATAAACCCGCATTGAAGAAATAGGGCGACAGGCGGCCGGCCTTAGTTTTAAATTCTCCGAACCTTAATACTTTAGATTCAATACAAAACTCAATAAATTTATGCTGAATGCTGGACATAACGAAGTCACCGAGAAATTAAGACTTAAGTGGCGGATATTCTAACGAGGCGTATTGCGCAAAAACAATCGGTTCGAAATTCTTTTCCTCAGAGTACGGTCCTTGGAAGCCGACATTTCTCCTGGCCGCGGTAAGATTAGACATTCTGAAAAAACGGACCGGCAAGTGCTTAAGATCATCACCATCAATACCAACGGCATCCGCAGTGCTGTCAATAAAGGCTTTCATCTCTGGCTGGCAAAACAGGATGCCGACATCGTCTGCATCCAGGAATTAAAAGCTCAGCCGGACGAAGTGCCGGACGAGATTAATTTGGACGGTACTTTTTATCGTTACGTCCACTGCGCTGAAAAGAAAGGCTATTCCGGCTGCGCGATCCTTACCCGGAAAAAACCGGACGAAGTCATTATCGGATTCGGCAACGAAGAATTTGACCGTGAAGGACGATATGTTGAAGCCCGCTTTAACAATTTAATCGTCGTCTCTATTTACTTTCCTTCTGGAAGCTCCTCTGAAGAACGTCAGCAGGCCAAATTCCGCTTTCTTGATGTCATCAAAGGCCGCTTAGATGAGCTGCTTCGTGACGGTCGGGACGTTGTCTTATGCGGTGACTTCAACATCGCACACAAAGAAATTGATATTAAAAACTGGAAAGGCAATTTGAAGAATTCCGGCTTCCTTCCGGAAGAGCGTCAGTGGATCACGGATCGGCTTCGTGAAGGCTGGCAGGATGTCTTCCGGCGCCTGGACCCGCGGCCGGATCGCTTCACATGGTGGAGCAACCGAGGACGCGCCAGGATAAATAATGTCGGGTGGAGAATCGACTATCAGTTTTCAACACCGGCGATTGCTTCCACCGCGAAAGAAACCGATATCTATCGGGACGAGCGCTTCTCTGATCACGCCCCGCTTACCGTCGTCTATGACTTTAATTTGCAATGATTGCTGAACAAATACTTTTCTCACAGGGGTTCGGAACCCGTCACGAATGCACGGGACTTATCGTTCAAGGCCGATTTCGTGTTAACGGCACTGCAGTGACCGATCCGGATGAGGATATCCCGACGGAAGACCTGACCTTTGAGGTCGACGGAGTCCAATGGCCTTTCTTTGAAAAAGCCATCATCCTGCTGAACAAACCCGAGCACTACGAATGCTCCCTGAAGTCTATCCATCATCCGAGCGTGCTCTCGCTGCTGCCTCCGCCTTTGCGCGTCAGAAAAGTCCAGCCGGTGGGCCGTCTCGACGAAGACACCACGGGACTGCTTTTATTGACGGATGACGGAAAGCTGATTCATCGACTTACGCACCCGAAAAAACACGTCACCAAAATCTATCGGGTCACGCTTAAACATCCGGTCACAGAAAAGCAGATCGCTCAGCTCCTCAAAGGCGTGCAGCTTGCAGACTCGCCGGATATCGTCAAAGCCGTCAGCTGTGACAAAGTCTCCGAACTCGTCATTGATCTCGGCATTACGCAAGGCAAGTATCACCAGGTCAAGCGCATGATGGCTGCCGTATCTAATCGGGTCGTCGCACTGGAACGAATTCGTTTCGGAAACCTCTCTCTGCCGGAAGACTTAAAACCGGGGGAATGGACCTGGGGCAAATCTGCTCAGGAAATTATCGGATGATTCGTTCTTCAAAGCTGCGGAGTCGATTTTCGGACTTCAAGATTTACCTCAAGCCCGTTTGTCTCAGAATGTTCTTTCTGGGCTTCTCTGCGGGACTGCCTTTGCTCTTGGTGCTGGGCACGCTCGGCTTTTGGCTGCGGGAAGCGGGTATTGATCTCAAGACGATCGGCTTCCTCTCGTGGGTCGGATTGGTCTACGGCTGTAAATGGCTGTGGGCCCCTTTGGTCGACAACGTCAAACTGCCCTGGTTATCCGAGCATTTAGGTCAGCGTCGCGCGTGGCTCGCTCTCTCTCAGGTGATGCTGATTATTTCGCTCGCCGGCATGGCCTTCTCTAATCCGCAGACGCATATGCCTCAGATCGTCGTCTTTGCGCTGCTCACGGCATTCTGCTCGGCAACCCAGGACATTTCTCTGGACGCTTACCGCATCGAAAGCGCTTCTGCCGATCTTCAAGGCGCGTTAGCGGCAACTTATCAAACCGGATATCGGCTTGCAATGATTTGGGCCGGCGCCGGCGCTTTTGCTCTGGCAGCCTTTTTCCAATCGGCTCCCTCCGGTGCCTACGATCAAACCGGCTGGACCTGGGCCTACCTCATCATGGCCGCTTCAATTAGCGTTGGTCTAGCAACCACTTTGCTCTCACCGCCGCCGAACGCTTCCGATGAGAAATCCAAACTGCGTCACCTGGAGGAAATGCGTCACCACGTTCACGCCTTTATCCTCCGCCACCCTTCACTTCCTCGTCCTATCGCTAAGGTTATCTGCGTTCGGCCGATTGCAGACTTCTTCTACCGGTATCGCTGGCACGCCCTTGCCATCCTACTCCTGATCGCAACGTACCGGATCAGTGACGTTGTGATGGGTGTGATGAGTAACCCTTTCTATCGTGATATGGGCTTTACCAAGGAGGAAGTTGCCGCCGTCTCTAAGATCTTCGGCGTCGTGATGACCTTGGTCGGAACCTTCATCGGCGGCATCGTGGTGCTAAAAATCGGCATTCTGAAAACGCTCTTTATCGGAGCGCTGCTCTCTGCCGGCACGAACCTGCTGTTCTCAGCGCTGGCAGGCATCGGTCATAGCCTGCCATTCCTGGTATTCACCGTCAGTGCAGACAACCTCTCCGGCGGTCTCGCAAGCGCCGCTTTTATCGCCTACCTATCAGGGCTCACGAACGTACAGTATTCCGCAACACAGTATGCGGTGTTCTCCTCCATCATGCTGATCCTGCCGAAATTCCTTGCAGGCTTCTCAGGCGTGCTGGTAGAAAGCTTAGGGTATTCAAACTTCTTTATCCTAACGGCCGCGCTCGGCGTCCCGGTTCTCGTTTTGATCCCGATCATCGGTTATCTTTCGCGGCACCGGGCCCCGGATAAAAATTAGGCCTTTTCTTCCCCCTCTTCCGGTTCATTCAATTCCGGCAAGTCGTAGCCTTTGGTTTCATGAGCGATTTCCGCCAGGCAGCTGACCATATCGGATAAGGCCGAGGGCAGGTCTTCCAATGGAGCCTCTTTATCGAGGATGGTCTTGACCTGAGCGAAGTCACCCAATGCTTCTTCGGGAAGATGACGTAAAACACCGTGGAGCGAACGGGCTACAGCACGCGAATTGGTATCCAAGATGCCGGGCCAGGTCTGCGCGGCCTCCAGGAAACCCAATGCGAAAGGCTCAAGCGCTTCGATCGCAGCTTTACCGGTCAAAGGACGACCTTTTTCGTCCTCTGCTTCAAAATAAACCGGATCCAGAGGTACGGCCTGCGTCAGCTGATCTCCGATCTGATGGAAACGTTTGAGAAGCAGTGCTCTGAGTCGTTTGTCGCTCGCCGCACTTCCGGTGCCGGCATCTTTCGCTCCAATAGTCGACAAAATATGCGGCAGCCAGTCTTTGGTCTCCGGTGTTTTAGGAAGCAGCTGTACCGCCGTCATAAAACCGTCGGCTTCGGCTAAATCCATTGCCTCCGCTTCTACGGGAATAGAAGCTAATAACTCATCCGCCTCGACAAATTCGTCATCGGTGACGGCATTCGACTTATCCGACATTTTCCTCTACTCCTTTTTCTGTAAATTGTTCCAACAGCTTGCGGACTTCCCCACTGTCTCGGGATTTTACAAGCTTCAATGTGAGCCTCTGACAAGAGCTCCGTTTCAGGGACCTTATCATTTCCTTGACGATCGGTATCTGCATCGGCACCATAGAGAGCTCGTTAATGCCGAGTCCGAGGAAAAACGGCACCATCTCTCGACGTCCGCCCATCTCGCCGCAGATCGAAATCGGTTTATTCTGCTTCTGAGCCGCCTTGACTGCAGCACGAATTAACCTCAGTACTGCCGGATGGCATTCGTCATACAGCGGAGCCACAGATGGATTCCCGCGGTCGACACCCAGTGTGTATTGAATCAGATCATTAGTACCGAGAGAAGCAAAATCCGCCTCTGCCAGAAGCTCTTCTGCACAGATCACGGCAGCAGGAAGCTCAATCATGATGCCCACCGGCACGAACTCATTAAACTCGAGCTTTTCCTCCCGAAGCTGAGTTTTTGCAAGCTCGATATATCGCTTTGCTTCTCGGATTTCCTGAAGGCTCGATATCATCGGCAGCATAATCCGGACATCCGCACCGGATGCGGCTCGCAAAATCGCCCGGATCTGCGTGATGAAAAGATTCGGATTAGCCAAGGTAAAACGAATCGCTCTCAGGCCCAGCGCAGGATTATCTTCTTTTTCTGCACTCGAGAAACAGTTGCGCTTTCTTGCTTCGGCACTGAGCAGCTTGTCTCCGCCGACGTCAATCGTGCGAATCGTCACAGGGCGTCCCGCCATAGTATCAATCAGCTCTCGATAGCTTTCCATCTGCTCCCGTTCCTCGGGAAGGTTGTCGCGGCCCATGAACAAATATTCGCTGCGGAAGAGACCGACTCCTTGGGCCCCTAAATGCAGGATCTCATCTAATCCTGAAACCATGGCCACATTGGCCTTCAGAGTCACTCGGAACTTATCTTTCGTTTCTGCCACGCGCCTGCGGGCTCGATACAGCTGCGAATACTTCTTTTCCTGAGCTTTGACGTTTCGCTCAATCTCTTTGATTTCAGAGGCCGTGGGATTGCAGATGATCTGGCCGCTATTGGAATCCACAAAAATGCGGTCGTTATTTTTAATAACGGAAAGTGCTCCAGCCACACCTACGACAGCAGGAATAAAAAGTGTCTGCGACAGAAGCGCCGTATGAGAGGTCGGGCCGCCCTTTTCCGTGACGATTCCGACCAAATCCAGTTCTTCATATTCAGTGAGCCAAATAACATCAGCAATCGAAAGATCATTCGTCACCAAAATCACTTCCGATTGGGCGTTGCGCACTTTCTCTTGGATTTTGCGGCGCTCTCCGGTCAGCTCCTCCTGAAGTCTGCGGATCACGTGCACGATGTCGTCGCTGCGTTCAGCCAAGTAGGCATCTGTCAGGCTGTCAAAGAGTTTCAGCATATCTTCTAGATGCTTTTGAAGCGCCCATTCGACATTGATCTGCTGGGTCTGGATCCGATCCGATACGTCATCAAACATCGTCGAATCGTTGACCAAAAGCTTGAAGACTTCAAGGAACGTTTTAACTTCTTTCGGCGCCTTTTTCGGAGAGCGGCGAATCATTTGATCGAGCTCTCTGCTGACCGAGCTCACTGACTTCCTGAGACGTCCAATCTCTTTATCAACATCTTCGGCTGTCACCGAATAGCGAGGTACCTGCAGAGAGGAAGTCTGCATTACCCTGGCGTGTCCGAAACCGATGCCGCTGGAGACGCCAACGCCTCTCAGCTCCTGCCGTTGAGACACAAGCTTTTCACTCATGCTTAGTCCTGTTCTCCGAACTTAGTGTCAAAAAGCTCTTTCAACTGCTGCAGGGCTGATTCTTCATCAGTTCCGTCCGCGCTAATCTTTAAGACCGTGCCTTTAGAAGCAGCCAAAAGCATGACACCCATAATCGACTTCCCATTCACAACGCGCCCGTCTTTATCAATTTTGATTTCACTCAGAAACTCATTCGCTTTCTGTGTGAGTTTGGCTGCCGGACGGGCGTGAAGTCCCAGACGATTAATAACTTCTACTTCAATGGTTTTCACTGGTGCACTCTCCTGGAATACAGATAACGGGACGGATTTCCTGCGCCTTGGCTCGAAGTTCTTCGAAACTCAGCGAACGATAGGTAAGCATTTTGAAGAACAGGGGGAAGCTCAGCGGAGACACAAGCATGCAGCGTTTGCCGCTGGTGTACTTCTTAAGAACATTGCAGGGCGTTGCGCCTTCGATATCCAAAAGAATAATCATCTCCTCCGTTTGAACCGAATCCCACACTTTCTTTAAGTGTTCGAACTGGTCGCTCTCTTTGGCGTCGGAATCAATGTCCGCCGCTGCGCAGTGATCAATCGGTCCCATGATCTGAGTTGCGGCTTTGAGCATGGCACTTGCAATCGGCTTGTGGGCCGCCAGGATGATTCCTTTGGGCAATTTCTCCATTCTTCCATCTTCCTCTAAACGATAACGACATTTTATATGGGCCGATGCCCTGCGGAAGCCCATTTAAAGCCGCCCGGGTTTCCTCAAAACCGCATTCCATCTAGAATATTTCTTTCACTCATTGAGGTCACCATGGCGATCGTTACATTTAAGAGCAATGCTGCAGGCGAAATTTATATGTTCCGTGAAACGGCCGAAAAGATCTTCAAAGTCATCGGAAAGCCTTTAGGCATCCGCGGTGTTCTCACTCCGGAAGAACTGCCTGCCGCTATCGCAGCACTGAAAACTGAGATGGAAAAAGAAAAGGAATACTTAAAGGCAGTCCGGGAACGTGAAGATAAACTCTTCAAAGAGGGCAAGGATTTAGATGAGGAAAAGAAGCCCTCGATCGAACAGCCTGTTTATTTCACTCAGCGAGCTTATCCGCTGCTGGAAATGTTTGAACTGAGCTTAAAGGACGACACCCCTGTTGTGTGGGGCGTTTAAGACCCCGGCTCTTTACCTATAAAGTCAGAAAAGGACGGCGCAGCACCGTCCTTTTTGTTTGCCCGGCCCCTTCTTGATGTTTAGGCTCTCCAGAATCCGCGGGTAAAGAGAACGAGGACGGTAAACAGCTCCAGACGGCCGATAACCATTAGGAAGCAGCAGAATAAAACTTGGAAGTCAGACAGCGACGTAAAGTTATAAGATGGTCCGAGGCTCCCCAAGGCCGGTCCCAGATTATTCAGACAGGCCAGCGCTGCGGAGAACGAAGTAAGGCCGTCCAGTCCGGAAAGCAGAAAGACGATCGTGCTGATCAGAGCAATCACGGTATAGAGCATTAAGAACGCCATCACTGAAAAGATAATCTGCTTATCAATGACCTTGTTTCCGATGATCAGAGGCCGAACCATACGCGGGTGAAGAATGCGCTTAAATTCCAAGTTGCCCTGCTTAACCAAGGCAATCGCTCGGATCATCTTGAAGCCGCCGCCCGTGGACCCTGCGCAGGTTGCAAAACAAGACCCGAATAAAATCATGAGCTGAACAACAAGCGGCCATTCTCCGTAATTGGTGTTGGCAAAGCCGCCGGTACTGATCACGAAAACCGTATTTGTCACACCGTAATAAATCGCGTCGTAGACATTCGTATACGTCTTCGAATAGACCAGCATGAAGGACGCAAAAATCGAAATAAGTGCCGCTGTTCCGATCCAGCCGCACGTTTCGACGTCTTTCAGGTAAACCTTCAGGGACAGTTTTCTCCAGGCAATAAAGTGCATCGAGAAGTTGATGCCTCCGATCAATAAGAAAACCACACAGACCCAGTCCACGGCTCTTCCCGGCCAATAGGCAAAGCCGGCATCGTGGCTGGAGTAGCCGCCCAGAGACACCGTGGTAAAGGTGTGCATAATGGCGTCGTCCCAGTCCATTCCTGCAAAGTGATAGCAGACGGCGCATGCCACGGAAATCGCCAAATAAATGTTGTAGAAAGCTTTGGCGGTATCTGCAATTCGGGGCGTGAGACGGCCTTCTTTCATCGGGCCTGAGCTTTCCGCTCGGAAAATCTGCGAGCCGCCGACACCCAACAGAGGAAGCACGGCTACCGCCCTCACCCGAATTCCGATGATGACGCGGCG